>Ga0272442_10000069_pt1 | contig 153027 bp, 128 predicted proteins | sample SSMForm2O_FD_200262 | JGI IMG/M metagenome (GOLD analysis project Ga0272442, IMG submission 200262) | Marine sediment archaeal communities from Little Sippewissett salt marsh, Falmouth, MA, United States - SSM-Form-2O | ecosystem: Environmental > Aquatic > Marine > Wetlands > Sediment ... | reverse complement strand
TATCGTAATCTCGATGTTGACACTGTCGCGTATATCAAGGGCTATGTCGATACCGACACAATGCTCAATCGCGATGGCGACACGGTCTATATCGGCGACAACGACCGGCTCTGGACGGATGAACTCGTTACCGATTCTATCGAGGCGCGGGAAGATACCGTTTATGTTAATGACAATATGCGCATCTACTGGAGTCTCGATGTTGACGATTCACTGTATGTCAAAGGTTCAGCGCATTTGGATACAATTTACAACCGCGATAACGACACGGTTTGGATTGGCGATAACGATAGATTTTGGGCAGATAAATTGCTTTCTGATACACTCGAGAACCGCGATGGCGACACGCTTTATGTCGATGATAACCTGCGAGTTTACAATAATGCGGACATCGATGAAGTCGCCTATGTGAAATATTGGCTCGATACGGACACTATTCTCACCCGCGACGGCGATACGCTTTATGTCGATGACGACCTGAGAGTTTATCGTAATCTCGATGTTGACACTGTCGCGTATATCAAGGGCTATGTCGATACCGACACAATGCTCAATCGCGATGGCGACACGGTCTATATCGGCGACAACGACCGGCTCTGGACGGACGAGCTTGTTACCGACTCAATCGAGGCGCGGGAAGATACCGTTTATGTGAATGACAACCTCCGGGTTTACAATAATGCGGACATAGATGAAATCGGCTATGTAAAGTATTGGCTCGATACCGACACTATCCTCACCCGAGACGGCGATACCGTTTATATCGATGACAATTTAAGAATCTATGAAAACCTCGATGTGGATAAAATCGCTTATATCAAGGGTCATGTGGATACCGATACTATGCTTTCCCGCGATGGCGACACGGTCTATATCGGCGACAACGACCGGCTCTGGACCGATGAGCTTGTTACAGATTCTATCGAGGCGCGGGAAGATACCGTTTATGTTAATGACAACCTGCGAGTTTACAATAATGCGGACATCGATGAAGTCGCATACATAAAGTATTGGCTCGATACCGACACTCTCCTCACCCGCGACGGTGATACTGTTTATGTCGATGACAATTTAAGAATCTATGAAAATCTCGATGTGGATAAAATCGCTTATGTCAAGGGTCATGTGGATTCAGATACAATGCTTTCCCGCGATGGCGACACGGTCTATATCGGCGACAATGACCGGCTCTGGACGGATGAACTCGTTACCGATTCTATCGAGGCGCGGGGGGACTGGGTTTATGTGAACGATAATTTACGAATCTATCAGGATCAGGAGATTGACGGCAATTTACTTGTTCATGAAAATATACAGATGGAATCTCGTGAGACCGACACATTCAGGATTGTGAATTCTCTCTGTCCCGATACATTTGAGATTTTTGTCGAATGCGATACAACCTATATCCATAGCAGCAATCCGATTAAACTTCAGCAAAACAGTCTGATAATCGATGTCCCCGGCAATGTGTATATGACAATGAACGCCACAATCGACAGCGACCTTGTTGTCCATACTACAGCTTTAATCGACAGCGACCTGACAGTCTCGACAGATATTTATATCACCGATACCACCAAAACCAAATTTTCCGTAGTGGATTCCGCTGAGTCAATCGGCGTGTATGAGGTTGTCGGTCAAACTCAAAGATTCCAATTCCAGAACGGCGAACCCACAGGATTGCCCGCAGACCAGGGGGCATTATATGCCGATTCCACTCGCAACAATATCCTGATGTATTGGGATGGCACACAATCCCGTCCGGTCGGGCAGCACTACTTCAAAAATACAATCGTCGTGGCGGAATCTGCGGCAACTTATATCTCGTACGGCTACGACACGCTATTCGAGGATTTGGACACAGCGCTCAACCACGCATGGGCTGTCGGCGGGAACTGTCTGATAAAAATTATGGCTGGTAGTTATACACTAGGTGCTGATGATTCTGTGCCATCCGATTGTGCAATTATCGGTTATGGCGCAGCGGCAGTAAGTATAAATCTCAGCACGAATACACTCGACATGCACACCGACAGCGAAATTTCCGGGATTACATTCACAAATGGCGTCGTTGAGCCACTGACAGGACCCGCCAGAATACACCATTGCGAATTCGATGGCGCCGGAATCCAATACAACACGGTCGGCTCTGCCACAACAGGCGCTGTAGTATCCGACTGTAACTTTAGAAATGTTACTTATGCAATCTATTCACTTGGCGGCTCATACAACATAATACAAAATAACACCTTCTATAATTGCCGCTGGGGGATTGCATCCACAGGCGCAGCTTCCACGGAAGCGCTCATTATGAATAATACATTTGTCGGTTGCGATACCAGTATAAACTGGATGGTCGGCTATGCGTTCATACGGGGCAATACATTCACTGCCACCGGTGGGATAATAGCAAGAGGCGGTGGAGCCGGTCCATACATTATCGAGGATAACAAAATGTATAACATAAATGGAACTGCCATATATGTGAACCTATCCGGCAGTTCAGGAATGAATTCCGGTTTCGTAAATGTTTGCAACAACCTAATTCATGGCACCATCGGAGATGCCACCATAGCATCGGGTACAGCGGTCAGTGATGCAAGCGACGGCGATGGTATTTATGTTAATGATGTAGGATATGGCTCCTGTATTTCCTACAATCGAATCACAAGAACAACCGGCGCCGCCGGCGATGGTATCGAGTTTAAAAACCAGACATTCAGAATATATTGCAGGGGTAACACAGTTGACCAAACCGACGGCGATGATATGAGAGCGCTGTCAACCTCTCAAAACACAGCATACTATCTCGCTCTTCCTTATGGCGCCGGCTCGAATAGTAGAGATGTAATTCTGGGGAATATGAATACCGGTGATTGCAGTGAGATAGATTACCATGACCATGATTTCAATCGAAACGAGCCTGAAGATGACGATGCATTTATTGGCACCGAGAATAATGCCAGTATCGAAACAACTAATCCCGGAACATTTTTCCAATCACCCTGTGGTGATGGTCATAGCTGGATTGATGAAGATGACTATTTCTAATGATAAATAATATCAGCACGGCGTCCTCACTTACATTTTGCGATGTGATATTGCGTGTAGTTGGACACCTCTACGCAACGAGGGCGCTCGTACCGAAAGAAGCCCATAACTTTAGTTGTAGGGAAAAAAACTGGCGAACTGAACGAAAGAGCCGGGGAACTCGATAATCAAAATAGGGATATCTGTTAAAAAATTCACAGAAATCTATGAAGGATTCGCAGAAAACAGTCTTGAGTATAAAATAAGGAGAGACAATATGCGTAAAATATTGAGCAGGCGACTTCAGTCGTCTGCCGGAAAAAAAAGCAGCAGGTTGAAGCCCGCTGTTCACATTATTGTGCTGTCGGCGATTGCGCTTGCGGGGCTTGCGCTAGCGCAGGTTCCAATCGATGTTCCAACCGATGGCGCAGGACATTACATAGTCTGGGATGCATTCACCAGTTCCGGCAATGAAGATATGCTGGCTCTTATCGATGGCGATTCGATTGTCGGCTGGCTGTCGCATACTGTCGATGGTTCGGCACCGGAACCTATGTATGGTATCGATACCGATACTTTTGCTGTCATCAGGCATGGCGAAAGAATGATTCATTTCGATGTCCGACCGCCGCATTCATGGATAGATTCGCTCGATACAATTTCGTTCTCGCCTATCTGGCTTGTATCATGGGGAGCTATGGATACCACTCACCGTGATGGCGAAGGATGGGGGCTGAAAGGTTATTGGGTACAATATACAATCGATTCCGTCACAGGGATATGGTATGACTGGTTTATCAACTCCGACCAAACCGATGCCTATTTCGGTCCGACATCCCCTGTCGAGGTCGAGGATGGTCATCGCTATTATTTTCGCGTTCGAAGCGAAGACTTGAATACAAATGTCGAGGGATTTCGAACTTTTGACCGGTATGTGCTCTATCAGGAACCAAGCCTGCGATTTTCGGTGAAGAACCTGCGCGATGATGTCGATTGGACGGTTACAGATACATACACTATCGGTGAGGATAATATTGTTTCTCCTACTTCGGATGATGTATTTATCATTAAAAATCTAAGCATTATCGATTCGATTAATATTGCTGTGAAAGCTTTTCCCTATGCTATTCCTGAATATTTCAATTGGGAACTTGCCGATTATCCCGACACGGTGAAATTTGCGCTACGGGCGATATTCAACGACGATGGCTCACCGCCGACCGAAGCTCAATTTAGCGATCCGGACAATATTATTCGTGATACATTTATTGTAGCGGACGAGAACATGTTCGGACCCCGGGGATTCGGCATCGCACCGGTATGGACAGATTCATTGTCGAGAACGGATAACCTGTGGCTCGAGCTAATGATTCCCACCTGGAGCTATGTTTTCGGCGATACAACCGATATCCAGATGATATTACAGCTTCGAGCAATTCCTGTAACACATTAAACTTAAGAGCTTTTTTGGAATTGCACTTGCATAGGATATAACGGATATCATTACCGGCTTCCAAATTATATGTTATTGTGGATTGGATAGAAGTCAAAATCTTATATCGAGCAATTTCACCTGCAAAGAAAACTCACGCTCACCACCGGAATGGTTCGTCATATTGAAATCGGCTGTAAATTGTGGTGAACCGGAATTTTCATAAGAATCTTCAAAGTCGTTGTATTTCATATACATGATTGTCGGCACAACAATACAAGTTCCCACAAAAGCTGCAATAGTGGCAATATCGAGGATTGCGCTGTCATGATACAGCGATGTGTAGAAAAGGCTAAGTGTTATGGTGTTTCCCGCAAGTTCGGCATAGGTACCGTGTTTTATTATTTCATTGTAGGGAGATTCGCTGCAAGGTCTTCCACTTATTGCCACAAGGCTTATCGGAATTGCCACGGCAAGTATGAACGATGATATCATTCCTATCCATATCAATATATCGGGAGTGTTGGAATAAACATCCTCATTACCTGTAATCAAATGAGCAAGTGATTCACCAATTCCTGTCCCAACCGCCGACCCCACAAAATAGAAGAAAATTGCTGTGGGGATAAGTTTCAATCCAAAATAACCCCCATAAATAGTCGATTTTGGATGATTGTAAGATGAAAAGTTTTGTGTGGTTTCATTCAGACCGACCTCATTGAATAACGCCCGATTCAATTGATAATCTCTATGTTTTGCATATCCTGAATTAATCTTGAGATTCATTTGCAGTTCCGCCATCACCGGCGTGTAAAGTGTAAGTATGATAAGCAAAATTGTGATGAAATAACGCATGGTTTCTCCAAAATCAGATTCAATGAAATTAAGTCGACATTCGATGAAATGTCAATATCTTCGATAGCAGATGCAATATCATTTTTTTTATATCAAATGCAATGAATCTGGATTCTCGCCTGTGCAGAAATAACAATGCTATCATACCTGTTGAAACAGGTATCCAATTGGACATTTTGAAATTTGAATAATTTAAGGTATAAGTTACTTGTTAAATAATGCAATGTCGAGCGCTTCATCGATTTCAGCAAGAGGAATGATTTCGATACCGTCGGTAATTTCAGCTTTGATTTCGGTAAGGTCTTTCTCATTCCCGGCGGGAATTATCACCCGCTTGATATTGTATCTTTTTGCGGCAAGCAGTTTTTCCGGCAATCCACCGATTGGCAAAATTCTTCCCGATAGAGTGATTTCTCCCGTCATTGCAATATCGCTTTGCAATGATTTGCCTATAAGCGTCGATGCCAGCGCGAGAGCGATAGCAATCCCGGCACTGGGACCGTCTTTCGGTATAGCGGCTTCGGGAAAATGGAAATGGACATTATGTTCTTGAAGAATTTTGGGGTCGAATTTTAGTTTTTTTGCTCTCGCCCGGATAAGCGAAATAGCCGCCTCGACCGATTCTTTCATTATATCGCCAAGCCGACCTGTGAATTTGGCTTCGCCCTTGCCGGGGAACATAAGAACCTCGATATGCAGCAATTCTCCCCCGGATGATGTCCATGCAAGACCTATCGCCTCCCCCGGAATGAGTTTTTCTGGAACCGGAGAATCAACATACTTTGGAACACCCAGATAATCCCGCACTTTTACCTCATCGATTGTGAATTTTTTACGGCGGCGATTTCGCGCTACTTCGACGGCAATTTGCCTGAGTATTCCAGAGAGTTGACGCTCTAGTTCGCGCACGCCAGCCTCGCGAGTATATTCGCGTATTATGCGAAGGATTGCTTTATCTTTGAATTCCAATCTCAATTTATCCAATCCATGTGCTTTTATCTGGCGTGGAAGTAAAAAATCCCGTGCAATAATCAGTTTCTCGGTCTCGAGGTAGCCGGGTATTCTCAACATCTCCATTCTGTCGAGTAATGGCAATGGGATACCCTCGATTGTATTTGCTGTTGTGATAAACATAATTTCTGAAAGGTCGAATGGGATTTCAAGGTAATTATCCATAAACGAGTTGTTCTGGTCGGGGTCGAGAACCTCCATAAGCGCAGCAGCCGGGTCGCCACGGAAATCATGTCCTATTTTATCGATTTCATCGAATAAGAAAACTGGGTTTTTCGCCCCCGCTCGCTTAAGCCCTTGAATAACTTTACCGGGCATCGCACCGATATATGTTCTGCGATGTCCACGAATTTCAGCTTCATCATGAAGTCCTCCGAGTGAAGCCCTGACAAATTTTCTATTTATAGATTTTGCTACCGATTTCGCGACCGATGTTTTCCCGACACCCGGTGGTCCCACAAAACACAGTATCGGTCCCTTAGGGCGCTCGGTCAGTGTCATCACCGCTATGTGCTCCAGGATTCTCTTCTTTATTTTCTCCAGTCCATAATGGTCCTCATCGAGAATACCCTCAGCTTTATTGATATCATCGCTATCGATGGTGGTGTTATTCCATGGCATATCGAGAATCCAGTCGATATAATTTCTCGAGACTGTAGCTTCGGGAGATGTCGGTTGCATTCTGCGGAGTTTTTTTATCTCACGCTTAACTATTTCAAGAGCCTGTTCGGGTAGTTTCATCTCTTCCATTCGGTTTTCAATCTCTTTAATTTCACTTTCGGGACCAAATTCCTCGCCAAGTTCCGCATGAATGGCATCTATCTGCTGATGAAGGAAATACTCCTTATGGCTGTCATCCATTATCTTCTCTACTCTTTGCTCGATTTGCTTTTTATAGCCTTGAATATTAACTTCCTCGGCGAGAATCTCGATAAGCTTCTCGATTTGTTTCTGTAGTGTCGTCGATTCGAGAAGAATCTGCTCGTTCTTAAAATCCAATTGAAGCTGCGCACAAATTATATCCACGGTTTTGTATGGATCGTCTTGAAGGTTCACCAGTTTAAGAAGTTCATCGGGAAATTCCGAGGTGAGTGATACATAGCTTTGAAAGAGTTCGGACATTTTTCGATATAGTGCCTTAATGGCGGGTGTATTTCTTTTCCCTTTTTGTGTAAAGGCAGAAACCAGCGCGGTTGTGAATCGGTCATGGAAAGAATATCTAACAACTCGCGCACGTGTATTGCCTTCGATGAGAACCTTAAAAGTCCCGGTTGGATAACGCATTATCTGTATAATTCTTGCAAGAGTTCCAACCCGGTATAATTCTTTGGCGGAAGGATATTCGATTTCAGGATTTTTCTGGGATACAAGAAAGACCTGTCTGTCCAGAGTCGATGCATATTCGATTGCCTCGATAGACCTCTCTCGACCAATTACAATGGGACTTACTGTTCCGGGAAAAATAATCTTTTCACGAAGCGGTATCACAGGAAGATATATATTATTGTTTTTACCCTTTTTTGCCATGTCAATCACTTAGTTTTTGAATACAATCGGTTTTTCATTTTCATCGATAGTAAATGCTTTTTCAAAAAAGTCAATTTTTTTGTTTTATAATTTAGTTTTTTACAATTCTGAAAATGCATCCGTTATACTTATATTCAAATTATCGATAAGATTTTAGGCTCTATCTCGAGCAGAAATTTCATCCGTTTTTAATCTTCTCCACAAGCAAGAACTTATTGCCATAAAAGCCGATATTGTTATAATGGTCGCATTCGCCCAAACTAAATGACATGCTGTAATTCCCATAATAGCTATCGTTGGAATAGCGCCGGCACAGGTTAATATATATGCTTTTATCACAGTAGATTCAAATTTGTCAATATTTCTTAAAAGCTTATAGATTATTACTGTAAATGCGCTATACATAAACATAAATGAAATAAAACCCGAAATCCCCCATTTGCACAAAACCATAAAGTAGGTATTGTCTATCATATTATTGCCAAGCAATGTAACAGAAAATTTAGATCCCATTCCTGTACCCCAAAAAATACTTGAGTTCTTGAGCATTTGAATCGACTCGAGAATCTCGAGAAGTCTCCATTGAAGAGAAGGAACATATCTAATATTTTCAGGCTGGAGTAATACCCCCATTCGATATGCAAGTCCAATCACAGATTCGGATTGGGTAAATCTTAAGACTATCTCAAACAATGCAAATAAAGAAAAAACTGAAGCGAGAGCTATTACAACCGACCATATAATGATTCTAAGCCTTTCTTTCCATGATTTTTGTATGATAATCCATGCCAAAACTATTAATAGGACAATTATTCCATAACCGGCAAAAATTGTTCGTACACTCATATAAACCATCACAGAAATATACAAGATTGATAATAGCCACCATTTTTTACTCATAAGCAGTCCAAGAGCAAAAGCAAATCCTCCACTGATAACAAAAAGTTGTGTATTCACACCTCCGAACCTACCTGGAAGACCAAGTATTGTCCTCGCCGAAGCAATTACAATATATGCTCCAATGCCCCCAAATGATGCAAGAAACCAATGAAGAATCAATTTTTCCTCAAACCTTTCATATGTGGATAGAAGATGAGCGAAAAACAAAACATAAATGTAATATATCGAACCTCTAAAAGTATCCGCCCGAAAAGACCCCCCGAAATCTCCAGAATATTGATTTCCTAAAATCCCGCGTATAACAGCGATTGCAAGGAATATGATAAAGACCAATGCCGAATATTCGATTATTCCGAATACTTTCCTTATTTTTCTTTTTTGTGGGAGAAATATAAAAAAAACCCAGCTTATCATAGTTATGATAAACACAAATTCCATCGGTCTAATATTGGTGCTAGATATTGTAATGAGAGAAGCCATCGGAAGAAGCTGCGAGAACCACACCGATAATATTGCTACATGTGTCGGAGTTAATATTAGTCCCAGAAAAAGAAACGACAATCCGCTAACAATAATTAAGAACTTATTTTTTTGATACTGAAATAAAAGAAAACAAACAACTAAAAATGCAGACCAAAAAGAAAACAGAATTAAGGATGATGGCGTCCAATTCAAGATTTTGTTTAAGGATTTTGCCATGTTGAATTTTCACCAATTCCAAAATACCGGATAATCAAATAATAATGGATTCTTTACATTGTCGCATTTCGAGAAAACAAATGTTAGGAATTGTCCTCGATATCGCTATGTATGCTGTCCATAATTGTTATACGGAATCTATTCACGAAGATAACCAACAAACAAAAAAGACATCCGAAGAATAATCCAAGCAATACGATAATACTCCTTTGGGGACCCGATTTTTTTCGAGGTATATTGGGTTTATCAAGAATATTTACAGTTGGTCTCGACTTGACCATGTTTAATTTTTCCGTTTCAAGCTGCTGTGAAATGTATTTAAAAATATCTCTCTTGGATTGAATATTGATGGAAAGCCTTTGATATTCAAGATTGGTTATCGGATTGCTTTGAAAATTTTTGTTTGCTCGAAAAAAAAATGCAAGACTATCCTCTGCTGCTTTTAGATTTGCGTTTGAGTCTTTTTGTTTATCAAGCAAATACTCGTAATTTCTTTTTGATTTTGTTTCAAGATTGTTTTCAAGAAATAAACCCAATTTTTCAACCCATGTCTTTGTGGTGAAGTATGAAAGATAAGGATCTCGAGACTCAAAGGTTATTTGGATTATGCCTTTCTCGATAGAATATCTTACTTGCGCATAATTGAGGAATTCTTTGAATGCAGCCTCATCGCTTGTCCAGTTGTGATACTGTTTTAGGTTCTTTTCTTCAACTTTTAATTGTAATATCGAGTCGAAAGGTTCATTAACTACATTTATTATTACAATCCGAGATTTAAGTATGTCGGGGAAAAGATAGCTCGATATTTCATCGCTTGTCATGCTTTCAAGCATACCGGGTAGCCAACCTGAAATAAAACCAAAGGGACCGCCACCGGAGCCTGAAGGAAGCATGGATACTGTTGAAGTATAAGAATTGGGAATCAGCAGAGCAAATATTACCGAGACAATAAAAAATGCGCTCATTGTCGGAATTATCACCCGCCGATTATTCCATAATTCCACTAATATGTTCCATATATACAGTGAATTCATAATCAAAGTTTGAGCAATATGTATAAGGTTGTGGCAATACCTGAAAGTATCATTGCTACATCCTTTACAGCAGATAAATAATCGTATTCCCTCTCAATTCGTTGGGGAACAATAATAACATCTCCAGGTCTAACCTCATTATAGCCAAAAGAGACTTTTAGAACTTTGCCATTGGGTTTTACCAGTCTTATTTCACCCTTATCAGCATTTCTTGTGAGTCCACCCGCTCTATTGATGTAATATTTGACACTTTTTCCTTTGTAATATTTCACCGTACCATTTGAACCCACAGCGCCCACAACACTCACACCATCAGGAATCCTGGGTATGAAAATAGTATCTCCGTCTTCCATTACTATATCATCTTTTCCACGAACTATTTCTGTTAAGTCGATAATCATACGATTCAATTCAAACGGATCCCAGAAAAAAATCAACGAAGTTGTATCGATTTCCCCCAGAGAATCAACTGTCAACTCCTGTGTATTCCTAATAACCTTGAGAATATTCTGCCTGTTTATCTGTTCTGCAATTGCAGGTCTGATAAAAACTCCTCCCTCGAGAAAAGCGTTTTTCGTTATTCCACCTGCACGAGCAATTATATCCGAAAGCTTTTCGTCCTCCGAAAGTAAGGCATATTCTCCGGGATATTCAATCTCTCCGACAATTGTAACGGATTTGGTTGTTTGCCAATCCGCGATTCCTCGAATGAAAAGGAAATCTCTGTTGTATAAAAGATAGTTATCGGGGGAACTTGAATTTTCAATGATATTTGTAAGGTTCATATTAATTCTATTAGTTTCCTGGTTCTCATCAATTCTGACAATATCTGCGCTGTCGAGGAAAGCATCGACCTTGAATCCACTTGCTTCAAAGATTAAATCATACACTCGCATTCCTTCATATAGTGGATATCTACCGGGTGCTCGAACTGAACCTGTTATATACACCCATTCTTCATCGGTGAATTCCCAAATAGAATGAACAGATATCCGGTCTTGAGGCATAAGCGCTATATTTTCTTTTGAATCACCGGAAAGCGCTGCCTTGAGATTTGCTGAAATAATCCTTTTTCGTCCTTCGGTAGTTTCCCTGAGTATTGTAACTCTATCCATGTAAGTATCTTCAAAAAGGGATGTTGAATCCGCAAAAATATCGCTGATTTTCATATTTTCAAACCAACCATAGGCACCTACCTGCGGGATATAACCATCGAGAAACACAATTTCTTGCCTGAAAGGATTTATCGGAAAAACTGAAATGTCGTCACCATCCCATAATTTAGCCGCACATTGAAGAGAATCGGAAAAATCGATAGTTACCGATGAATGGATACCGTCGATTATTCTATCGATAAAAATTGAATTTCCATTTCCTCCGGGTTGAATATAACCGGCAAAATCAAGTAAATCTGATATTGTTTCTTGAGGAAAAAGCTCATATTCTGCAGGTGTCTTAACCAGACCACGCAATTTAATAAGCATATTATAATGTGAAACAACTACGACATCTCCTGTTGCAAGCTGAATATTCCCTTTGGAATAACCCTCGCTTATAAATTTATACATATCGAAAGCAGCAATTTTTTTATTCCCTCGATAAATAGCAATATCTCTGAAAGAACCCACAGAATCTGGTCCTCCGGCAGCGCTGAGCGCAGAGATAACTCTCGAAAAACCGGGGATATCATACACTCCGGGATAATTGACCTGTCCAACCACAAAAACTCTGATTGCTTTCAGCTTCGCCAGTGTAAGGTCAGCACTAAAATCTGAATAAGATGAGGAAAGTGTGTTTTTAACTTTTTCCTCAGCGGTAGAAAGTGTAAGTCCAGCAACGGCAACCTTTCCAACCTGTGGTATATAAATGCTGCCTTCCCTATCGACGGTCAACTCATATTGGGCACTCATACCACCCCACATGTTCAGCAAAAGCTCATCACCGCTTCCAAGTATATATCTGTCAGATATGGGCATCTGCGAGGTTTGAATAGGTGCAATATTTCTAAAGAAATCAGCTCCATAGCGTTTTAAAAAGCGAGGGGTCGCCTTCCGGATTACCTGCACCGTATCGTTATCGATAATGACCGGTTCATCGAAATAGGGAAGTGTATCGATAAAAAAACTCCCAGGAGGCGAATATTGGGGGCTATATCCTACAGCAAGGCTCTCATCAGGTTCATATACAGGAGGAGTCTGGTATTGTTCAACCTGTTCGTATCCGGTTCTTTGTCCAGGTTGATTTCCCTCGATATATTTTCTATACTGTTCAAGAGAAAACGGCAATTGAGAGCTAGCAATTCCAACTTGAGTAAGAATTAGAAATACCAGAACGATTACAAAAGGGATTTTTCTCATTGCGCAAATCTCCCTATTTATCGGTTTTTTTAGATGATTTACCAGTTTCTGTGGTCTCTTCGTCTTCCTTTTCTTCACCTTCCTTTTCTTCGCCTTCTTCACCTTCCTCTTCTTCAACTTCAGCTTCAGCAACTTCAAGCCCGCGAGGTCGAACTACGGCAGCCAGTGTCTCATTGGGATCGTTACTGATAGTTAGATCCAAGATAGAAATATCTTTAACATGAAGTGATTCATTTAAATCAATCTCATTGATATCAATTTCAATAACCTCAGGAGCTTCATTGGCTGTGCATAATACATGAAGTTCGTGTAAGTGCGCTGCGAAAATTCCGCCCTTTTTAACACCTTCAGGAGTTCCTAAATACTCGATAGGCAATACAAAAGCCACAGGTTTGTCGGGGTCAATATGCTCAAAATCTGCATGAATTATGAGGTCGCTAACAGGATCATGCTGTATTTCCTTGATAATAGAAAGAAGAATTCTTTTCTCTCCGTTTTCATTGTAATGAAGTTCGACCATCGAGTGTTCACCCGAACGAGTGTGCATAATTTTCGAGAATTCCTTTTTAAGGACTTTTAAAAGAATATGTTCTCCTTCGATGCCGTAAAGGACGGCAGGGATGAAACCTTCTCTACGCAATCTTCGAGATTCGCGACTTCCCATCCGTTCGCGAACTTGCGCATCAAGTGGAATACCTTTCATTTTTTATCCTCCAAGTTTTTTTTTATTCTCAAAGCTTATATATTGAAAAATTTGATTTTTAGCGAAAATGGATACTTAAATAAGAATATTAAAATCAAATATCCAAATGCAAAATTATTTTTCCTTAAAAAGTAACAAGAAAAGTTTGATTATAAATTGAAATCATTTTGCATTTAACTATTGATATTTATTTTTTTCAGTCGCTTTTTTCTTCCATAGATTTCTTTTTCTCCAGTTATTCACTCTTGCGATAAACCAGAAATTACAAGTTTAGCGACCCGTTTTTCTGGAAAAGCACACTTAAAGAGCGTTCGCCATGGATACACTTGATTGCCAATCCAAAAAGAGAAGCTACCGAAACGGTTTTTAGCATATTCGGCACAAGCTTGTCCCGGGCATCCTTGCGCAAAGTGATTGTATCTGTAACCCCGATAAGGTCGATTTCGGAATCAAGCAGTCTTTCCACAGCCGGCGGTGAAAACAACGGATGAGTTGCAAGAATAAGTACGGACCTTGCACCATTTTTCTTAAGTATTTTGGTCGCTGCAACAACTGTGCCGGCAGTATCTATGATATCATCTCGAATGATTGCGATTTTGCCCCTAACATCACCTATAAAACTCATCGCTTTCGATTTATTCGGCTCATCCCGACGCTTATAGACAATTGCCATTGTAGCATTCAATTCTTCAGAAATAGATTCTATACGCTTCACACCGCCTATATCCGGTGAAACAATAACAATACTGCCGTTTTCCACATGCTGAGGCATTCGACTTTTAATGAAGTCTGCAAATGCAATATCGGATGAAAGATGGTCTGTCGGTACATCGAAAAAACCTTGAATCGCGGGGGAGTGCAATTCTAATGTGAGAACACGGTCTGTGCCGGGAGCAATAATCAAGTTTGACAATAACTTGGCGGAAATTGGTACTCTTGGACGGTCCTTTCGCTCCTGCCTTGCATATCCAAAATACGGTATTACAGCCGTCACTCTTCTTGCGCTTGCACGCTTTGCGGCATCGAGAAGTAATAGAAGTTCGAGCATATTATCGGCAGGCGGTTGTGTCGATTCAATTATAAATACATCTTTCCCGCGAACATTTTCCATTATTTGAACACGAATCTCACCATCGGCGAAATTTGTCAACAGGACTTTTGTCGGTTCAATTCCCAGTGTCCTTGCAATCGCTTCACCAAGAGCAGGATTTGAACGCCCGATAATAATCTTTAAATTATCCATAAGTATTCTCCCGTGAGAAAATTACAAAAATTTTTTATATATACAATTGCCGATTTATAATCCACAATTCAACAAACTGGGGCGGGAGGATTCGAACCTCCGAATAGCAGAACCAAAATCTGCTGCCTTGCCAACTTGGCTACGCCCCAAGAACATTTCATCAGCCTGAAAATCTCGTTATCGAGGGTTTGGCAAGTACCACCTGACCATTCCAATTCAATTTTGCAGCTTCTTTTGCAGATTTATAATCCCGGAAAATTCCAAAAAAAGCTGAACCGCTACCCGAAAAAGATACAAAATCCGCACCGGCTTCAGATATCAATTTGAACCGACCTCGCAATTCAGGATGAAGTTTGAATATGATTTCTGAAAATCCATTTGAAAATTCAGGTAAAACATTCCATAATTCACAGGCATTAGATTTTAACAATTTTAGAACTTTTTTCGTTGGTGTCAAGTAGTTTCTAATCTGTGAATAAGCCCAACCTGTGTTTATAGAAAACTTTGGGTATACAAGAAGAATAGAATAATCGATAGGAAGTTCGATAGATTCAATAATTTCGCCCTTTCCCGTAACAATAGCAGAACCATCTGTAAGAAAAAACGGCACATCGGAACCGACAGCGGATGCGATTTTGATAAGTTCCTTTCTATCGAGTCCAAGTTTATACAATTGGTTTATTCCCCACAGAAATGCCGCAGCATCGGAACTACCACCCCCCAGTCCGGCGCCTATCGGTATCATTTTGAAAAGCTTTATTGATACAGGCAGGTTAAAACCTACATGATTCACGATTTGGCGATATGCTTTCCTAATAATGTTTTCACCTGGAATTTTGGCGCCTTCGATTTCCAGAGAATAGTCATCCCACTTTTCCAGTTGCAATGTATCTGCAAAATCAATTTTTTGCATCACCGAAAAAATACTATGAAAACCATCGTTTCTGCGTTCAATAATGTAAAGGCATAAATTTATTTTTGCATTTGCTTTAATTTTTAACATTTTTACTTGATTTCAAAAGAATTTTCCCTATATTGTTTATGGATATACCTCAACCGGCATATTTCAACTAAAACAACGAAAGCTTATAAAAGGAGTTTTCGCAATGAAAAAAAGAATAGTTATTGTTTTTATTGTTTTTGTATTGGTGGTCGCATCGATGGGGCAAACGGATAGTTCACCGGAAATCCAGAGTGGCGCAGGAATCTATAAGATAAACGGGCAAGTTTATGATGAGAATGGTGAATCGATTCCAGCGGCACATATTTTCCTGCCCCATGAAAGCATTGGGGCATCCGCGGACATCGACGGTAATTACTCGCTTGAAGTCGGTCCCGGTGTTCATACATTTAGAACCTCTGCAATTGGATACGCTCAAATAGATACAACTTTTGCCGTCTCGGGCAGCAAGAAAGTTGATTTTATTCTTCCTTCGAAAGCGCTTGTAGCGGATCCGGTCATCGTTACAACATCGAGAGTTGAACAACGGCTTCTCGATGCGCCAATCACAACAACTGTTGCGGATGGTGATATTGTCGAGAGTCAGGTTACCATCGATATTGCAGATGCTCTAAGGCAAATCCCCGGAATAACAATGAACAAGTATCAGATATCTATAAGAAACAGTTCGGGATTTTCGCAGGGCGCAGGAAGCCGCGTTGCAATGTTAATCGACGGCGTTCCGGTTCTTGCCGGCGATACGGGAGAAATAAAATGGGATGCCCTTCCAACAAAGGCGTTGAATCAAATTGAAGTCGTAAAAGGCGCAGGTTCATCGCTATATGGGTCGGGTGCACTTGGCGGTGTCGTAAATATTGTGACCAAGACACCGGCAAAAAACGAGCTTAAAGTATTCGGTAAATTGGGTGTTTTCGATGAACCTTTTTATGAACAATGGGATTGGACAGATAAAACACTAATGATTAAAAACGCGGGTTTCTTGTGGGGATATAAACGCACCGAGGCCGTCTATCTTGCTACAGCCGAAATCACAGCTTCGGATGGATATCGTGAGGGAGACGACTTTATTAGAAGCAAATCCTTTATGAAGATGCGTTATGATATTTCAAGCAATAAGTCGCTCACGGCTTTTGGCAATATCGCTTACGAAGACAGGGCAAGCTATTTCCAGTGGAAAAGCCCCGAAGAAGCACTTAGTACCGAAGAAGGAAGAATGGATGACCGTGTATGGTCATCGAAAGCATTCGGGGCATTGATTTATCGCGGTGATGCCCCCAAACGACATCTTTTCCTTACTACACGAATATACAACTCGTTCAACAACTTTTACAGCCATATCTTCAACACTCAAGCCGATACCAATGAGATTCAAGCCTCCCGAAGCAATAAGGCTGGCGCCGACGCTCAAATAATGTTCACATGGGGTAAGAATATTTTCAATTCCGGCGCCGAATTGTCGCTTGCGACGAATGTCTCGGAAATGTTTGGCGACCGGCTTGGTTATGGTGGTGCTGTGTTTTTTCAGGATGAATTCTCTATGTTACATCCACTTGTGCTGAATGGGGGTATCAGACTCGATATGTTTATGGTCGATTCGGCAGCAGCAGACTATTTTATGGGATTTAGCCCAAAGGTATCTGCAATATACCACACACATGAAAATTCCGCCGTCAGGTGCAATTTTTCATCGGGATTCAGAATTCCCACTATGGCTGAGTTATTCACTCGCACAAATGCCGGCGGGATACTTCGAGTCCAGCCTAATCCCGATCTTGAACCCGAACAAGGATATACCGCCGAAATAGGAGCGAATTTTGTGAAAAACGGCTTCTTAATCGACGGTGCGGTTTTCTATAACTATTACTCCGAAATGATAGAAGCTCAACCTATTTATGGCACTCTGGTCGAGTTTCAGAATATCAGAGAAGTCGAGATATACGGAACTGAAATAACAGGCAAATTCCACTGGCAGCGCATTTATCTCTCGGCAAACTATCTATATACTAATTCGACTGATTTGGAGACAAAAGATAGACTACCCTATCGCCCCGACCATTCAATCAATTTTTCCGCCGGTTACAACTTGCTAAAAAACCTTACGATTGGCGCTGATTATATTTACAAGTCCGAACGCGATTACGGTCTTTTTCGGGGGGACGCTAAAGTTCCTATAAAAGTTATCGACCTTTATGCTCGATATAGTATCGGCAGTATGCAATTCACCACCCGCATTAACAATGCGACAAATTACAATTACACCGAGGTTGAGCGTAATCTCGCTCCAATAAGACATCTGATGCTTTCTGCAGAATATAGCATTTTCTAAAAATAACTTTAGCCACAGAGAACACGAAAAAAAGCATTTTACCGCAGAGACCGCAGTGTAGGGGCGAGGCATTTCAGAGACGAAACAATATCCTCAAAGATGCTTAAAGGTAGTAAATCATCAAAATCATACAGGGGGGTTTTTGTGAAATGCCTCGCCCTTTCAATATATTTTTCTTTGCGTTCTCTGCGTTCTTTGCGGTAAATTCTTCTTTGGTTGCGGCTATGCCGTGTTGTGTTATCTATGGTTTAAATTTATACTCTATTCATTTATCGTAATGACATACGGAAGCCCACGGTATTGTTGTTTGTAATCGAGTCCATAACCTACGACAAAATCGTCGGGAATATCGAACCCTACATATTTTACATCGATATCGTATTCCCGTCTCGCATCCTTAGATAAAAACGCCGCAACCTCGATTCTTTCAGGTTCTCTTATCTCGAACATTCGCAAAAGATAATGAAGCGTCAGACCTGTATCGACAATATCCTCGAGCAATAGAACGGTTCTACCTTTAATCGGTTTGTCGAGGTCCTTGAGAAGTTTGACCACACCGCTTGTGGTGGCTGCATCTCCATAAGATGAAATTGAAATGAAATCCATTTCAAAAGGGAATTCAAAACATTTAACCAGGTCGGCGGCAAACATAAAAGCGCCCTTAAGAACAACCACAATAAGCGGATTTTTGTCGCCCATATCCGATGTGATTTCCTCCGCAAGTTTTGGAATGCGAGCTTTAATTTGCTCCTCTGTAACAAGTATATTGAATTCCGGCAATTCCACTAATGCCCCCTCTATGAGATTTTTATGCTTTTAATTTTCATTTTGCTAATTCCAATTTCCCTTCAGTTTATATCCTTCTCCTGCTGTTTCTTTTTTTTCCTGTGCGCACTTCGATAAGCCCCGATGAAGTTGCGCGAATCCCGTAAGTGTCATTGGTGACTGTGTTGTCTATAATAACGAAAGACATGATAACTTCTCTTTTTCAAAGATAAAATGTGTTATCCGAGAAGACCAATGACCCATCCTGATGCTTACTGCGTCTATCCGACTTTCGATTGCTTTCAGGGATGATTAGTTTGCTCATGGGAACACTTCGGATGCCTTTTGGAACACCTCGTTTGTCTTCGGGAATGCCTCGGATGCTCGCGGGAAGCATTAGTTTGTTCTCGGGAAACTCTCGGTTGCTTATGGTCCCGGCTCGCTTGCTCATGCGTATTGGGTGTTTGGTTGTGTTAATACTATGATTCTATCCGGTTTCATCTGCGTTACCATTCTATTTAATATAGCTCTTCAATTTTTGCAATTCATTCTTTTCAAGCTGACGAATTCTACCCGATTCGAGTCTCCCGACATCGACGGGACCAAAACTTTCCCTGTGTAATTTCAATACGGAATAACCGAGCGAGTCGAAAATCCTTCTCACTTCTCGCCATTTACCTTCAAAAAGCTTAATTTTCAATACCTTTTGCCTTATTTCGATTGTCTCCATTTTTACCTTTCGTCCATCGAGCATAGGACCGTTCTCCAAAACCTTACCTGCATTATCATCGATAGGCGAGTCGAGCGTAACGATATACTTTCGCGGGATTCTGCTTCGCAGCAATCGATAAGAGAAATCTCCATCATCGGTAAAAATAAGTGCGCCCGTTGTATTTACATCGAGCCTGCCGACATATGAAATAGATTGAAATTTTTCGGGCAGAACCTCGAACACGGTTCGATAACCTTTGCGCGAGCAGATATATCCTTTCGGTTTATTCATAACAATATATGAGAACGGTTTGTGTGTAGGTTTTACTTCCCGACCATCGAGAGTAACCTTGTCTCTACCGATTTGAACCTGAACACCCAGTTCAGCTATCCGTTCGTCTATTCTAACGCGACCGTCCTTAATCATCCCGTCCGCATGACGGCGAGAAATTCCCTCATATCTCTGGAGATAGCGATTGAGCCTTATTTTTTTTATATCCTTCATTTCATTTTTCGCGCTTTTCATCTTTTTTCATTTCGCGAAAGTTTCTGGAATTCAAAAAGAATAATCGAACCCGCCACTGCAGCGTTTAATGATTCGACTCCCAAAGAAATAGGTATCGAGATTTTTCTATCCGCAATTTCGATTATCGATTGGCGGATTCCTGCGCCTTCATTGCCGATAATCAGAAGCGCCCTTCCCAGTTTCGAGATTTTTTTTATGGACTCACCATCCGATGCCGTGATGAATATTTCAAATCCCGTTTTTGCAAATTTCTCGACTATCTCGGAGCCTTGCCTGTGCCCAAGGTCGATTATTGGAATATGCAGAAATGCTGATGCCGTTGCTCTGATTACTTTGGAATTGTAAAGTTTTGCGGTTCCCTCGCCAATAACCACTCCCGATGCGCCGAATGCGGCTGCAGAACGAATAAGTGTGCCACAATTACCGGGATCCTGAACACCATCGAGATAAAGGATGGTTCCGGAAAATTGAAGGAACTCATCTAAACGCGCATCATCCTCTCCGGCAGGCAATGCGACAACTGCAATAATACCTTGAGGAGTCCGTGTTTCAGTAATTCTTATCAATTGATTTCTTTTAACCGGCTCGATTGGCACATTTTTCCTCTGTGCGAGTACAACGATTCGTTTCCCTGCCGGTTTTTCAATTATAACCGGGTCGATAAGTACTTCCTGAACCGGATAATCCGATTTATCCTGTGCATTAAGAAGCTCATCGACAGCCCGGATGCCCTCGATAATAAACCGCCCGGATTTGCGGATATTGTGTCTATCCCACATTGCCCGATAGTATTGAATCTCTTTTTTCGACAGAATTTTTGCTTTCCTATGCGATTCCATTGATCGATAATCCTATATTTTGGAAATGATAATAATAATATCTAAACAAAATTTAATTAAAAAAAGGCAGCTCAAACTATCAGAGCTGCCCTATTTTTTTTGCACATATATTATCAATTATTTCTTCACAACTACAATTCTGAACAAACCTGAATGCTCCTCTTTACCATCCGGGAGAATCTTGACGACCAGGTCCCACCCCGGCGCCTCGCGAATTTCCTTTTTATTTGGCAATTTAACTTTGGCAGACCACTCGGCAGATTGACCGGGTTCAATATGAACAGTATTATTTTTAAAAAACAAGAAACCCCTTGCGGTTTTAAGCCAATATGTTTCGCCGGATTCATTATCGCCTGTCGGTTGGATTGCGAGCCTGACTTCATACAACTCGAAATGAGGGAATTCATAAGGTTCGATTTTATAATCGTGAGCAACTGTGTCGTTGTTATAGATTTCGAAAAATATTTCCTCACCTTTAATTGCTTTCTCGATGTCCAGCCATTCAGTTGCCGGCACCACGCCGGTTCCCTTGCCTTTGGGATTAGCCACTTTATTGGGTGTGGTGCTGATAAGAAAACTTCCCCTAACACTCGGGAAAAGCCCGAAATTGACAGCCCCCGCCGACATCTGAATACCCTTGATAGATTGCACAATGACACCCAATTCCCAAAGTTGGTTAAAATATACTGAATCTGCGGGAATTCTGAATGTGAGATTGATTTCCCCCGTATCATTGGGCATTACGGTAATAGTCTCAGGTTCTAATTGACACCATTTTATATCGGGGAAATTCTCATATCCCGGCAAAAGACTTGCAGCTTTTTTACATGCTTCAAGCTTGATTTCGTACAAAACAGCGAAATCATTTTCATTTGGTATCATTATTTTTGTGCCAACTTTCTCGCCCATGTTGAAAGTATAGCCAGGTGGTATGAAGTCAAAACTTACAATTGCTGGAACCATGGATATCGTTGCAGCAAAGGTTAGCGCTCCAAAACATAGCAAAAGCAAACCAAAAATACATCTTCTCATTTTATCCCCCCTTTTATCTAATATTATTATAAATTTACTGATTTTTCATATTTGGTCAATAAAAAAAAATTTAATCTGATATTTTTGCTGTTACAAAAAAAGTTATAAATTGCACCTCTGTCGAAAATGGGATAGGTGGTGGACAAATATAAAAATAAAGCCCAATCTGGTCTGTGTTCTTTGTAAATACACCATCGCCCGTGGAATCCGGGTCATTAGCGATAAGATTAGTACCCGATGGATCGACATAAGGATATTTATACATAAAGGCTGAGGTGGGTATATATTTGTATAAATCTATTTCCTCCCAAGAACATGCAGTAGAAGGGATACATGCTGAGTTCATTTCAGGCGGAGCAAAATCAACCAAAGGGGGCCATGCCATCATTGCTACAATGCCCATGCCCGCTATATCGCTTTCACTCATGCTTGCGCACCAATTATTTAGACTCGAGCATCTGAACGAGTCCGGATGCCATGTCCAGTAATCGAATCCGGATTCGGTATTTATTTCTGCGCGAACCATAATGTCCAGAGTTATCCCCCCTGTATTTTCTACCCAGTATGAAGGAATTAATAATGAACACGGTTCAACTTCACCGACATCGGTAAAAAAAGAATCTCCGCGTGCTGAATCCGAACCGTACTCCCATGGCGCAAACGATGTCGAGAAAGCATTCCAGCCGCCGTTAAGTGTATCGATAGACCAGGATAGACTGACCATTTTCAGGTTGAATCGGATATAGGTCGTATCGGGTTGACCAAATTCGCTAATCCACACCTGACTCAAGAGTGTCCCGCAGAAAAAAACAATTAGCAGGAGAAGCGATATTTTTTGATACTTAAAATTCATTTTATAAAGATAAAATGTTTATTATTAAAATCAAGGAAAAATTTAATCAAAAAAGAAAATCAGCATTTGCATAGAAAATAGTAACTAAATGTGATTAATATTGCTACAATTTAATCCACTCTCTTGACTTCCTTCTAAAAATCACTATAATTAAAGTAATAACTATAAAAATGGAAGAGTGTGATGAAAATCCTTAAAAAATTTATTCTATTCGGTTTGGTTTTCTGTGGTGCGGTATTATTTGCCGATGGCGGATTTACAACCGTGCCATCGGGTGATAATTATTGGACTCAACGCGCCGACCATCCAATCAGAATCGAGGTTATCGATACATCCTATGTTATTTCTCCTGCCAAAGGAGCCTTTGCTATCGGCGGTATATCGCCTGATTTTACTAAACTTACATTTAATCATCATTGGCCCTCCGAGGGCGGATGTATGAATTTTGTTCTATTTATCGATGGCACATATTATTCTTTTGCATCTTACCCGGCATTTATATGCGGTACCCCAATCGCACTTTACGGTCTCACGGAATATCATGTCAGCACAGAATTAATCGAGGCGGGTGATTCATCGAGAATAATCACAAAGTGGCAGATTCCCGTGGGTGGAGGTTATGTCGAAGTGAACCAGATTCTCACGCCGGTTATTATGACCTATGGTGTTGAAGCTTATGGAACCGCAAAAATACATTACCAGATTCTCAATAATGATTTTATGTCCCATAACATTGGGTTGAAGCTTTTATTAGATGTCAAAGTCGGCAATTCCGACAGTCCCGATATTATTGTTGCCGGTAGTTATACTGCGAGTTGTCAGATATATTCAACTCCAATGCCAGCCTATTGGATAGGAATATCGGACCCATCCGGGGTCAGCACTGTTGCCCGGGGAACACTTCGCGGTGCAGATGCCACACCACCGGATTACTTTCTTATCGGTGATAATTGGTTCTTTATGAATTATCCCTGGATAAATACTACTTTCGGCTGTGAACCGGATTCAGCTTTCTGGGCAGCATGGTCCGGCACTCCTACTGCGGATGTCGGTGTTATATACCAGTGGAATCCCAGCAATGTTGGCGCCGGTGAATCTTATGATATCATTACATATTATGGATTTTACGATTTTAGTCCCGATTCAAGCGCCGGAATAATAGTTTTTCCAATAATCCCCACAATCGGCGTTCATGATTGCGAACTCGATACCATTGTCGAATTCATCACACTCATCAGTCAGGAGGACCCGGCGGTATTAACTTATATTAATGATACTATTTGTGTTTCGTTCACCGCTCCTGTCGAAGTCGATAGTGTTTTTTGGAACGAAGCGGATACGATTTGGGGAATTAGTCAAATCAATGACACATGTGTTGTTTTCGATAGCTTGCCCGTGAGCACAACGGTTAATCTTACATGGGTGGTTCATATCCCACCGGAATTAAGTGATACCGGATATAATGCCGAATTTTGCTATCACGCCAGTTCTTATGATGCTATCTATCCGACTGATTCTTGCTTTTCATTCACTGTTCCCCGGTTTAGCCGAAGACCCGCGAATTCCGAACTTCTCACGCCATGCCCTCTGTTCGTCAACTGCACAACTTTTACTATCGCTGTCGAATATGAAACAGACGAGGAACTCGATTTCTATTCTATCCTGCCAAAAATTGCGGGAATAATAAGCACTGATTATGTCGATATATCGGGTCTCAACCCGCTGTTCGATACATTCTATGTGCATCCTCCCGGTACTCTGTTCACCATCACAGGTCTCGATAGCTATGATGTTGTTATCCCGCCTATTGAAGATATTCATGACTGCTCCGGTGAAGACACAATCGAATGCTGGGTTCATTGGGACGACGAGCCGCCTATTATTAGCAATCGTGAGCCGCCGGATATGAGCATCCTGTCTTTGTCAACACCGACAATCGGATTTACACTTATCGATTCCGGCGCGGGTATCGATTTGGACAGTATTCAATTTAGCTATCAAATCAACGAGGAACCGCCGCTATTTCTATCTTCATCATCTTTGGGTGTTGTTATATTTGAGGATGAGGATTCGGTGAGGATAACATATACATTACCCGAAATATTTGGCGAAAATACTGTCAGAGTCAGCGTAATCAGGGCAATCGATAATGTTGTAAATTGCTCTCCCAATACAGCGGACACGGTTAATTGGACTTTTTTCATTCAGGAAACCTCGTGCCAGATTCATGTTACACCGATTCCACCGATAACTGAAATCCACGACTGTGAAATAGACACAATTCTGGATTTTATTACACTTGTGGGGCAAAGCGACAGTCTGGGTGAGACTTATTTCAATGATACGGTTTGTGTTTCGATAACTTCTCCAATTTCTGTTAGCAGCATTTTCTGGGACGAAGCGGATTCAATTTGGGGAATTCATCAAATAAACGATACATGTGTTGTTTTTGACAGCTTGCCGGCGGATGTGGTCGTTGCTCTAATTTGGAAAATCTATATACCGTCAACATTGTTTGTTGGTTTCGATGCGGAATTTTGCATTTACGCCAATTCCGAGGATGCATGTGGAGCTACAGATACATGTTTATCATTCACAATTCCTCATTTTCTCATGACCCCACCAATAGTCGAACTACTTACAACATGCCCTCTGTTCGTCAACTGCACTACTTTCACAATTGCTGTGGAATATGATGAGGATGAGGGAATCGACCTGTATTCGATTCTGCCGAGAATTGCAGGCATCACAAGTGGAAGTTATGTCGATATATCCGGTCTCGCCCCGATGTTCGATACATTCTATGTGCATCCTCCCGGTACTCTGTTCACCATCACAGGTCTCGATAGCTATGATGTTGTAATCCCGCCTCTCGAAGACATTCATGGCTGCTCCGGTGAAGATACAATCGAATGTTGGGTTCATTGGGACGACGAGCCGCCATACATCACGGAGTTCTTCCCGCCTGAGAGTTTTGTGGTCGATGACTCGACAACCCCCATCTTTTTTATCCTGAAGGATGACCTCTCCGGAATCGATCCCGCCAGTATTAGAGTCGATATATTGTATCTCTGGTGCATCGATTCTTACGATTTCTATTCACCCGAAGTTACCGCCTACTGCACCGACCCGGAATGCAAAGAAATATTCTTCGGTCTCGAATTTGTCCTGAATGAAGAATGCGAAGTCGATGTCTGCCTTGTGTCGGCTGGGGATATGGTCGAGACATGCGAACCCAATGAATCCGAGCCTTTATGCTGGACATTCTTTATGCATCCGAGCGGTATCGAGGAAATCGGAAAAATACCGCGTAGTGCGGAGCTTGCGGTTGCGCCGAATCCGTTTAATTCCTCCGTATCGATTGAACTGTGGCTGCCGGAGAAAGAAACCGGTAAGCTCGATGTTATCGATTGTTCGGGCAGACTGGTGGAAACTTTATTCTCCGGCACGACCGCTCAAATATCACAAATCTGGCGACCGGAAAATATCCCGACAGGGACATATTCGATAATCTGGAATGGCAAAACAAAGCTTGTGCGCGATGTTACGCTTGTGAAATAGGATTTTATCATCTTGATTCCAAAAGTATAATTTCGAGTTATGCAAAAAAATATTTCCGTTTAGAAAGTAATCCACGCCTTTTTTCGCGTGGGCTGCTAACCTGACGAACAATAGAGAGTAGGGGTTCAAAATTTTGAACCCCTACTCTATGATAAAAAAAGTGGGTAGAATTTGATAGAATAATTCTATCGATGAAAAAAATCTTGCAGGAACCAAATGCATCTTTTATATTTGTAAAATTCCAAAAAAACACGGAGGTCACATGAGGTTCAAAACTTTACTTGTAATGGCTATTCTTATTATCATCAGCGCTTCTTTTGCCAAAGAAGCAAGAATAGCATATTTTGATTCCAATAAACTTCAAGGAGAATGGAACGATTGGAAAGATGCACAGGCAAAATTCGATCAGGAGATGCTAAAATGGCAGCAGGATGCTCTTGAACTCGAAGAAGAACTTACCCAACTAATGGAGGATTATCAACGACAGGAGCTTTTGCTCTCCGATGATAAAAAACAGGAAAAGGAGATGCTCATTCAGCAAAAGCAAGCTGAATACCAGGAATTTTTGGCTTCGATATACTCCGAGAACGGTATTGCTTTTCAGCGCAATGCTGAACTTACCGCTCCGCTTTTCGAGAAAATCAGCATAGCGCTATCAAAAATTGCCGAGCGCGATGGCTACTCGGTCGTTTTCGATGCCGCAAGCACAGGTATCGCATATATCGACCCGGCGCTAGATATCACCGAGGAACTTATCGAGGAACTGCAATCTACAAGATGAGAATCGATGAAATCGCAAAAGAACTCGGGCTTGAACTTGCAGGTGATTCTAATCGAGAAATCACCGGACCGGCTACTCTTTCCGATGCCGGACCGGAGAATATTTCATTTTTTCATAACCGCCGATACATGAAACAACTCGAGGAAACCTCCGCCGGAGCGGTAATTTTATCGAAAAAATTCCTCGATGACAATGCTCGATTCACCTCGATTATTTCCACAAACCCGCTCGACGACTATCGCAAAGTTGTGGAAATCTTTTATCCTCGAACAGAAATAGAACCGGAAATATCTGATTTGGCATATATACATCCCGAAGCTAAGCTGAGTGAGAATATCAGGATAGAACCTTTTGCGGTTATCGGCAAATGCACGATTGGAAAGGGTTCCATGATTGGCGCCGGCTCGGTTATCGGCGATAGTGTTTCAATCGGTGAAAATGTTATTATCTACCCGCGAGTTGTTATTTATCACAACTGTTCGATAGGAAATAATGTTATTTTGCATTCCGGTTCGGTTATCGGTTCGGATGGTTTTGGTTACTCCCGCACCGATGATGGCGCGTTCCACAAGATTCAACAGGTCGGGCGAGTGATAATCGAGGATTTTGCTGAAATTGGCGCAAACACGACTATCGACCGCGGTTCTCTTGAGGACACCATAATCGGTCATGGCACAAAAATAGATAACCTCGTTCAGATAGCGCACAATGTAAAAATCGGCTCGAACTGTGCTATTGCCGGACAGGTCGGTATTGCCGGAAGCTGTAAGTTGGGTAACGGTGTGCAGTTAGCCGGGCAGGTCGGTCTTGCGGGACATCTCGAACTCGGAGATGGCGTGATAGTTCTGGCTCAATCGGGAGTCGATAAATCTTTCGAGTCGGGCAAAATTATTCTCGGCTCGCCAGCGCGTCCATCGAGAGAAACTTTGAAACAATGGGCGGCAATGGCAAAACTACCGGAAATTATTAAAATGCTGAAAAAATAAGCACTTATATTCTTTGATATTCCTTGTTAGTAAATTATACTTGACATAGACTTAAAGAAATTATTGAATTTTAAAATTAATCGATGCAGGAGGAAAAGATGAAAAAAGGACTACCGATACTTTTGGGTTTTGTCATAGTTTTAACTGTGACAGTTGTTTTAGTGTCATCCGATGAGAAAGGCGGCCCGCGAATAACAATCACCGAACCCAATTTCAATTTCGGATTTGCCCCCGAAGGCAGCTATATGGCGCACGAATATATACTCAAGAATACAGGTGATGAAAGATTGGAGATAAAGCGTGTCAGGACCACCTGTGGATGCGCCTCTGCACCGGTGAAGAAAATGAGTCTCGACCCCGATGAAGAAACCACCGTTACCGTCATTTTCAACAGCACAAGGTATTTCCATAAAACTTCGAAGGCTGCTATTATTTCTACGAACGACCCAACCCGTCCATCGGAAAAAGTAACATTCATTGCCGATATGGACACAGTTAAACCACGGGTGATAACTCCCGAACCCAAGAAAATCAACCTTGGCAAAGGCGAGAATATGAATAGGACCGGGACGGCGTTGATAAGGAACATTTCCGAGCAAGCCATAACTGTTCAGGTCATCGATTATTATTCTGAGTGCCTCGAGGAACCGGAACTTGCTTCCATCGATATCTCCGATGTTCAGGCTTCCGAAGCCTCGACGCACAAGGTATCTTTTGCCGTGGATATTCCTATTGGCGAAAAAGCTGAAGTATCTTTCAAAGTCAAGGAAGAGATTCCTACCGGAGAAATCGTCCGGGCATCGTTCACTATCGCCGCCATGGACAAAAACGGCAAAGAAGTTACGAGAGTTACAATTCCTGTTTCCGGTGGCGGAAAATAAGACATTCCCAACTTGAATGAATAATTCTTTAAAAAAAATATTTATTTGGCTGACAATTGCGCTTGGATTTTGTGTAGGTCGATCGGTCGAAGTCGAGATTTACTACTCCAAATACTGCGAGCATTGTCTGGAAATTATCAATAATTTCCTGCCGCCTATTATTGAACCCAATAAAGATAAAGTTAAACTCGTTAAGTTCGAGATTGAAGATAATATCGAGAATTATGAGCTTTTATTGAAACGCGAGGCGCAGACCGGTAAATCCGATAATGAGATTCCTGTTATTTTTCTTGGTAATGAGGTTTTGGGTGGTGAGGATGAGATCGAAAAGAACTTTGCCAAAGCCTTGAAAAATGCCTTGAAAAGTGAAGAAATGACCTCACAAATTTCACCCGGAGAGCAAAAGCCGGAAACTGTTGTGGTAGCTGAACCCGATACAACACCGATTCCAATCCCCGATTCATCCTTAACCGATACAACAACCAAGGTTGTGGAATCAACTGTTGAAGACACTGTTTATGTTATCTTTTTCTCCGAAAAAGGATGCACGCATTGTGACCGTGTAAGCCACGATTTGAGATTGCTAACCAAAAAACCTCCCGCAGATTTAAATGTTATTGTTGTCTATAAAGAGATGGATATTGCAGAGACTGAAGCAAAACTACTCAATGAGGCTCTATCCGAAAGACATAATGTCGAGGAAGAACATCGCTTGGGCACACCATCCGTATTCATAAAAGGCGCCGGACTAATTTACGGTTACAATGATGTTGGCAATAACTTTTACTTCCCACTTGTTAAGGCGATAAAGGAATTGGGGGATACATGCCGAAATATTGTTATCTGGGAGGATGTACGCGATGATGAACTTGCCGCCGCCGACCGCAGAATTCGTGCAAGGTTCTCAAAATTCAATGCCGCTCCCATAGTTGTTGCCGGTCTTCTCGATGGCATAAATCCATGTGCTTTTGGAGCGCTTATTTTCTTTATCACATTTCTTACAATAGCCGAAAGAAAGAAAGGGGAAATTCTTTTAGTTGGATTTGCATATTCATTCTCGGTATTCCTTACATATTATGCAGTTGGAGCGGGTTTTCTGGGATTTCTTGCTTCTCTTCCCATCTTCGCTATCGTCGCAAAATGGGTCTATATTCTAACTGCAATTCTTGCGGTTGTATTTGGTATCGTGTCGCTTGTCGATTTTATCCGAGCGCTTAAGGGTAGGCTTAAAGATATGACACTTCAACTGCCAAAAAAGCTGAAGAAGAAAATCCACAAAGTTATTATTTCTGAAAATGAACCACGAAAAACAAAGAGAAATTTCATTGTTGCTGCTTTTATAACCGGTTTTTTTGTAAGTCTTCTCGAATTAGCTTGCACGGGACAGGTGTATTTGCCAACAATTATATATGTTCTTGGAATACCCGGACTAAGGTCAAAAGCTCATCTATATCTTTTACTTTATAATTTTATGTTCATTCTTCCGCTTCTGGTTATTTTTATGATAAGCTATTTTGGCGCAACTTCCGAACAGCTAAACAATTTCCTTAAAAGTAAAACAGCTGTTATAAAGTTTTTTACCGCACTCCTGTTTTTTGGGATGGCTACACTTCTATGGCGTTCGATTCTGGCTGGTTAATTGCGATTTCTTGTAATTGAGCAAATTATACGAATTTTTCAAAATCCCTATCCAAATACAATTTCTGATTTTATTGTAAAAAAACATCCTGAATTTGATTTTTTATCACCATTTAATTCACTATATACAAAAAAAAGCATTTTTCAGTTGACAAATAGGTTTAGTATTTATATGTATATCTATAAGAGGAAAGAAATTGCAGGATTTGAAATATGAACTTACCAAAAATGAAATTTAACTTCCCATTTGGGAAAAAGAAAAAAGCCCAAAAAATTGTCGGTCTCGATATCGGAAGTTTTGATATAAAGCTTGTTGTTCTTAAACAGAATGAAAAAGGCGATTTATCATTAATTAAAGTTCATAAGCGGAATTTATCTCATGGAGCTATTGTTGACAAAGATATCCGGGATCGTGAGGGTCTTGTTTATGCTATGCAGAGTCTTGTCAATGAAGTGGACCCCGATATCTCTGAAATTGCTTTTGCTCTTTCGGGCCATAAGATTCTTGTTGACCGTGTGGAAATTGCTGTTCCAAAAGGGAAAGGGAAGTTGGATGTTATGATACGCGAAGCTATCATGGTTGAGGCTGAACAGCGAATTCCTACCGGTATCGATAGCGTGCAACTGGATTATGTCGAGCTTGGAAAATCTGAAGATGGCAAGCACATTCAGGCAATGCTATTTGCAGCAAGAAAAGAGATTGTCGAGGATTATGTGGGAATTATCATGGATGCCGGGCTGGTTCCCATTCTTATCGATCTCGATGCCATTGCTGCTTTTAATTCTTATGAATTCAATCATGATATTCCTGAAGAAGGATGCTTTGCACTTATTAATATCGGGCATTCGCAATCGAATGTGGCTTTTGTTACAAATGGCAAACTATTTAGCATAAGAGATATATCGAATGCGGCAAGAAGTGTATGGGACAGACTTCAAACAGAACTGCATCTTTCCACTGATGATTTGAAAGAATTAATGGCTGGAGCCGTTCCTCTCGAGCAAAGTCCAACAACCCGAAGAGCGGTTTATAATTCTTCCGAAGACCTTGGAATTGGGCTGGGAATGTCGTTTTCATATCTCGAAAATGTATCCGGCGGTCTAAAAGTTGATAGCGTGTATCTTTCCGGGGGAGGAATTGCTATTCCATTTCTTATCGATTCATTAGCAAATAGGCTTGCAGTACCATGTGAATTGATCGACCCGCTGGCGAGAATTCATTTTGAACCTTCGGTATTCGGTGATGTATCGGTTGAAATTGCCAAAGGCGTTTACACAGTTGCAATCGGTTTAGCATTGAGGGCAAGGGAGATAACATGATTAAAATTAATTTACTCCCAAAGGAGATGAGGAAAAAGAAAAGAGTTCCTATTTTCGATAGAACTTTTATTTATGGAATCCTCATCATAGTGGGAGAAGTGATTTTATTTTATATCGCTTCTCTTTCCCAGCAAACCACTGTTGCTGAACTTGACAGTGAAATAGCGACAGTGCAACTCAAACTTGAAAAATATAAAGAAAAAATTACTCTTCTCAATGAGGCGGAGGGTTTAAAAAAAGAACTTACCGCCCGCATGAATGCCGTTCAAGAACTTGAAAACAAAAGAGCTTTTTGGGTACAGGTGCTTACTGAATTTCGTTCTGTAATACCTGAATATGTTTGGGTTGATAGATTCGAGGAAAAATCTACAGGATTGTTGAATTGTCTCGGTCGGGGATATACATTGAAAGCTATTGCGGCATTTCTTATTAATTTGCTTGCATCCGAAATATTTACCGATGTCGAAATCGGACCAATCACACAGCAAAAAATCGGTGATGGCACCGGTTATTCATTCAGTATAACGACAAAGCTGAAAACTACCGGCATAAAGACAACTTTGGGGAAATTTGTTGTAGATAGCACAAAGGCGGATGAAGCCCAGGGGGGTGGATATAAAGGCTTTGTTGCAAGTACGAGGTCAAAATTTGGTCTATACAGCAAAGAAGACGCTAAAAAAATGATGGGTGGAATGTAATTATGGATATTTCAAGCATAAACTACAAAAGTCCTCAATTCTTGAAAATTGTGGGGGTCGTGCTGTTATCCATCATAGTGGTTTATCTATGGTATTCCATGTCGTATTCTCCCAATAAAGAAGTAATTCGACAAAAACAAACAGACCTGGAAAGCATTAAAAGTGAACTTCTGCGTGCTGAAATGAGCGTTGTCAAAGTTGAAGAACTTTGGGCGGAAATAAGTAGATTATTTACTCAATATAAACTCATCGAGGAACTCCTGCCCGGAGATAGAGATGTTCCTGATTTTATCCAAAAAATTCAACTTGCAGCAAAACAAGCAGATGCTATTATTACGAAAATCGAACAAAAACCTTCTACTCAAATGAATTACTACATTTCAGATCCTTATGACATCCATATTCAAACCACATTTCACGGTCTTGGCAAATTTCTGAGTCTTGTCGCAAATTTGCCATTTACAGCTCTTGTTCGCACTGTGAAAATCGAGACCTTTAAAAGCTCGAAATATACAATATCCGTTTCTCTAACAATTCTCGCTCATCACATGGGTTCTGACCAGAGAATCACAAAAATTGAAGAACTAAGAAGCAAAACGGCAAAAGCCCCGAAAAAGGAAGTTGCGCCAAAGCGAAAAGGGGAGAAATTACCATCATGACGAAACAGCGCACAACATATCTGGTTACCGTTGGAATGTTCTTGTGCTTGGTTTTTTCACAATCGAGATATAGTGTCGATGAAATTTCAATCAATGTCTCGGGTGATACAACTTTCATACAGGTTCTAACCAGTGGTCCCGCAGATTTCAAGAAATTTTCCATGGACACTCCACCAAAGCTTGGTGTTGACTTTTTCGGCTCGAACTATAATTTGCCACAGAAGGAGTATTTAAAAGTTCCACCGGGAATCATTGTCGCCACTCGTGGTTCACAATTTCAATCTATGCCCAATCCTGTTTCAAGAATCGTTTTTGACCTCCTCGAAACTCCAAAATATTATGATGTCCGTTCTCATCCCGAAGGAGTAATGATAGCTATCTATACACCCGATTATCCACAGATTGCAGCATGGAATTCGGGGCGAAAAACACCGGGAAAAAAGGATATCGAAGCTCCCGCAGAGAGTATCGCCGCAATTCCCGAGACCACAGCGGTTGAATCGCTTGCCGTTGATACAACCGTTATTGATACTACAGCAACAACAATTGATACTGCTTTTGCAAAAGATATCCCCCCCGAGCTGGCTATTTATATGCGTCCTGAGACATTAGCATATAAAGGAATCACAGCAGATAGGGAAACAATCGAAGTTGCAAAATATATTAGAAATATGGTTATCTATCACGCAATAAGAGATGACCCTTTTCTAGCGCCCAAAAGGACAAAAGAAGTTCCAGTAGGACAGGAAGCGCCGCCGAATATTGAAAATCTTTCTGTTGTGGGTATTGTTCTGATGGGCGATAATAATGTTGCGATTATGCAGGACCAATCCGGATTTGGTTTTATGCTCTCAAGAGGAGATAGCGTTGAAAGTGGAATATGCATCGAAGTTACAGATACATCTGCATTATTTAATTTGCTTGAGTTCGAGCAAATTAGGAAAGTTGAAATTCCACTTGTAAAACCGAAAAAACAATAAATCTTTATTTTCTGACTAATTAGCAATTGCATTTTTTTTCAAAGTTCTTATAATGTAGGAAATATAGGGAAATTTAAGCAATAATGAGAAATATGTTTAAATCAACTGCCATTCTGCTATTCATTTCTGTAGGAATTCTTTTTGGGCAAGGGCAAAGTTATGCCTACCAGAAAGGTGTTCCCGAAATATGCGCTAAATGTGGTCCATGCCCTCACACATCACAACCCGAAGAATCGATTTGCATTTGCTTCGAAAAACTTGTATTTCAAACCGCTGATATTCGTTCCATTTATGCTTTTCTCGCCGACACTGCAAATATAAATATCGTTGTGGACCCCGATTTGAGTATCAAAATAAGCCTTAAGCTGGAAAACGTATCATGGTGCCAGTTCTTCAGCTTACTACTCGACCTCTATGACCTTCGAGTAATTGAGAAAGGCGGTTACTTTTACATACTTGCAGCAAGCAAATATTGGACACTTAAATTCGGAGAAATCGATAATATCAAAAAGGAGAAGCAACTTCAGGATACCGAAACCAAAATTTTTCGTATCGAAAATGTCGATGCAACAAATCTCACAGAACCTATTCAAACTGTGATGTCTGAAAACGGTGATATTGTAATCGATGGACAGTCAAATTCGCTTATAATTTCTGACCTCCCCGAAATGCTTCCGGGCATCGAGGCAATGATAGAGTCTTTAGATGTTCTTGGCAGACAGGTTAAGATAACATGCCAGATTGTCCAGATAGACCAATCATCGATAAACGAATTGGGAATCGATTGGAGCGGTCAGAGCACCGATGGAGAATTCGCAACATCTGCAAATATGAACCAGGTGGGTGGCGCCGGTGCCAAAGCCAGTATGGGCAATTTCACATGGGGAATTGTTTCCGGTTCATACCAATTTTTAACCAAGCTTTCAGCTATTATATCGGAAGGTAAGGGAAAGGTTCTCGACCAGCCCTATATTATCACAATGGAAAATGTTCTTGCCGAACTTTTTTCCGGCAAGCAGATTCCAATAAACACAGTTGACCAATCCGGAAATCTGTTAACACAATTCTATCAGGTCGGGACAAGGATTACTGTAACACCCAGAATTACGAAAGATGATGGCGTTACACTCGAGATAAAAATCGATAGAAGCGGTTATGTTCTTGGAGCAGGAGGTTATGAGATTACTACAAGAACACTTACAACGACCCTAAATGCAAAATCCGGTGATGTTGTCGTTATTGGTGGCTTAATTACAAATGAAAAGCAACAAAATGAATACGGTGTTCCATTGATTAAAGACATTCCACTTATAGGTCGTCTTTTCACTTTCGAATCACAACAAGTCAATACAAGTGTTATCACGCTTTTTATCACACCTGAGATTTTATAATTTTGAGATTAGACCTGCAAAATTGGGAATTTCGTCAGTGCGAGCAACGCGAAACAATCTTAATACCCCCTGTTATCAATAAAAAGGATTATTTAGTCGATACACTCATCGCAATGATATAATAAATCTTTATTACAGAAGACAATATTTTTGAGAATAAGGAGGAAAAAATGCAGGTTTTGGGAGTAATTCCCGCCCGGTTTGCCTCGACAAGATTTCCCGGTAAAATGCTTACCCCAATTCTCGGAAAACCAATGATTCTCTGGACTTATGAAGGCGCTATGCAATCTGTTCTTTTGGACCATGTGATTGTCGCTACCGATGATGAGAGAATTGCGGAAATCGCCGAGCATAACGGTGCAGATGTTATTATTACATCGCCATCATGTCGAAATGGAACCGAAAGAGTTGCAGAGGTCGCAAAAAAGCTTCATCTCTTTAATACAATCGTCAATATTCAAGGTGATGAACCTCTTATTACCGGAAAAATCATAGATAGCGTTGTGGAGGATATCGGCGCTCGTCCAGAAGCTTCCATGTCCACTGTATATGTCGAAGAACCGTCATTGAATAAAGCGAGAAATAACAATATGGTCAAGATTGCAATGGACAAGAACGATTTTGCGCTTTATTTTTCGCGCTCACTTATACCGCACATGAGGAATAAAAATGTAGTTCCAAAAAGGCATATTGGAATTTATGCATATCGCTGGGAGGACCTGCTGCGTATATCGAGGCTTGAACCGACACCGCTCGAACGCGAGGAAAATCTCGAGCAATTGCGCGCGCTTGAATATGGAATGAAAATTCATTGTGTCGAAGTGCCAGAAGCCGCCAACATGATTAGTGTCGATACTCCTGAAGATATCGCAAAAATCGAAAGAATATTGAGAAGAAAAAAATAGCGAATGACAACCGAAACATCTTACTTCGGAAAAACGCAGCCCGATAGCCAGACCGACCCGGCCGCGAATAACCACAAAGAAAAATGCTTTGTTTATCATCTTTTTTTCTCTGTGTTCTCTGTGGCAAAAGTTTTCGGAGGAGGAGGAGATTATCATGTTTCATCATTCAATTATTATCATCACCAGTTGGATTCACTTGGATTTTGGGTTTTAACATTCCATTATTGAAACGATATTTAATTCAATTATTGTATAACTTTTTCATCGAAAAAAAAGAATGGAGAAAACATGATAAACTTGACAATTAATGATGAGCAAATAGAGCGGATAGTCCAGCGATGCCGCGAGCGTGGGATTATCGTTCCTACATTCGCGCAGATGAAGAATCCCGAGCTTGTGCCGGAGAGCATTAAAGATGAACTCAAGGACATCGGCTTATGGGATGTGCATTCACGCAATCTTTTTCGCATCACATGGAAGAACGAGCCTGTCGCACATGGCGGCGGATACGGCGATGTCAATTACTTGGTCCTGCCGAGGGAACTCACCGGCGTGGATGCGAAAATTATCGCACTGGTGGGCAAATGGTTCCCGACAGGTTCGCACAAGGTCGGCGCTACATTCGGCTGTATCGCACCACAACTTATCACCGGGCAGTTCGACCCGACTGTCCAGAAAGCGGTTTGGCCCTCGACTGGCAATTACTGCCGCGGTGGAGCGTATGTCGCGGCATTGCTCTCGTGCGAATCTATCGCTATCCTGCCGGAGGAGATGTCGAGCGAGCGGTTCGAGTGGCTTAAAAAAGTCGCAGGCGAGGTTATCGCAACGCCCGGATGCGAGAGCAATGTCAAAGAGATTTTCGACAAATGCTGGGAACTGCGCAAAACACGCGAGGACATCGTCATTTTCAATCAGTTCGACGAGTTCGGCAATCACCTCTGGCACTACGAGGTTACTGGCAATGCGATGCGCGAGGTGCTCGAACGCGAACTCGGCGACAATGACAAATATTTCGGCGTCGTGCTGACATCCGGCTCATCCGGCACGCTCGGCTGTGGCGATTTCCTCAAGGAGCAATATCCGGCATCGAAACTCGCTGTCGGCGAGGCGCTGCAATGCCCGACATTGCTGCTCAACGGATTCGGCGGGCATCGTATCGAAGGTATCGGCGACAAGCATGTCCCGTGGATTCACAATCTACGCAACACCGACATGGTCATCGCCGTCGATGACGAGCACTCGATTCGTGCGATGCGGTTGTTCAACGAGCCGGCGGGACGAAAATTCCTCGCTGCGAACGGTGTCCCCGACGAAGTCCTTCAATCGCTCGACCTTCTCGGCATATCGTCGATTGGTAACATGCTCGGAGCAATCAAGCTCGCAAAGTATTACGAGTTGACTGCAAACGATGTCATCGTTACAGTTTTCACCGATTCGATGGAACTTTACGAATCGCGGATGAAGCAATACCGGCAAGATTGTGGCGAATACACCGAACTCGATGCCGCTCGCGCTCACGAAATGCTCATGCTCGAAACCACCGACAACATGCTCGAACTGGATTACTACGCTCGCAAGCGTGTCCACAACCTGAAATACTACACATGGGTCGAACAGCAAGCGAAAGAACTCGACGAACTCAACGCGCAGTGGTTCGACCGAAACTACTGGTCGCGGGTGCATGAACTTGCGCCACGGATAGATGAGCTGACGAGGGAGTTTAATGAGAGAATCTCCAGTCGTTAGTCGTCAGCTTCCAGTCGTCAGCCATCAGCTATTAGCGAACCCCCGATTGAAATCGGGGGCTATGATTTTCCACAAGTCCGTTGAAACGGACTCCCCACCCTTTCGGACAAGGTGAAAAGTGTAATATTCGTCCTCCAAAATGAAATATTTCTCCCAGACGGCTTCCGTTTGTCCTCCGAACGCGAAGATTTGTCCTCCCAATTGCAAGATTCGTTCTCCCATCTCGAAGATTCTTCCTCCGCGCATAAGATTCGTTCTCCCAACTCGAAGATTTGCCCTCCAAAGTCAAAGATTCGTCCTCCGAAGTGCAAGATTTGTCCTACTTTGAGCGGATTCTTCCTCCAAACTGAAAAATTCTTCCTCCAAAGTCGAAGATTCTTTGTGAAAAGCGCAAGATTCGTCCTGAAAAGTCGAAGATTTGTTCGGAAAAGTGAAAGATTTGTCCTGAAAAATCGTGCGTTCTTGTTGGAGGGCAAGGAGTTAGGGTAATTGCGTCAAGATGGCAGGATGACAACGGTAGGGGCGACTCTTGCGGTCGCCCTTTCCGAATTCACGCACGTTTCATTGAGGGCGGGCACAAGACCCGCCCCTACGGACAAACCTCAATATGGGTATGCGTTTATTAAGAGCAGGCGTAAAACTTGCCCCTACATCATGGTTTGCGGAAATTTGGGTTTTCCGTGTCTATATCCCAATTTTGCGGATTGGTGCGAATGTATTACCGGATTTGTTGCATTTCGTCATCGTCGCGGATGATATGGTCGTAAAATTTTCGTTGCCAGATAGGAAAACCGGGCATTTCGCGGATTTCATTGATTCGTTTGGTTACGGCAGATTTGAACGCACCCACAATTGTGGACAATGAATCGGGAATTGGTTTGCCAAATGCGCGGTTCGTAGGGGCATGGCGCGCCATGCCCCTACATGCGATGTCCGCAATAATGATAATCCCATGCACATGATTTGGCATCGCAACAAATTCACCCAATTGGATGTTTGCCCGTTGTTCGCCCGTTTTAAACCATTCTTCCAAAACAATTTTTCCAAATTTATTTAACACCATCTCACCATCGGAGATTTTGCCAAAAATCCCACCGCGATATTTCGTGCATATCGTAACAAAATACGCACCCGGTGAGGAATAATCGTATCCCTTCAATCGAATCGAACGCCTGTGATGTCTGAATGAATCATATTTCATGCGGAAAATATAATGCACATTTGGAAATAGCACAATAGTTTATGTCTTGCGATGCACCATATACATGGCAACATCGTAGGGGCGTAAAATTTTACGCCCTTCCCGTTCTCCAAAGCCGAAGATTTGTCCGGAAAAGTCCAAGATTTTTATGTCGAAAGTTGGAGTTTCTTATTGTGGGGCAAGGAGTTAGGGGTTTTTGAGGGAAATGCGAAGGAGGGGGAAAATGCGCTGTTTATATGCAGAAAAAACCCGTCTCGAATCGTCGGGACGGGTTTAGTTTCGTTCAGCGATGTATTTTCAATGCGTCGCTATTTAAGATACACCACCCTCTTCGTCGCCGTCCTACCGTCTGCCGTCCGCGCTCTCACGAGATAGAGCCCCGATGCGATTGATTCATCGGGTGTCCAAATGAATGTGCGGTTCTGTTGGGACATGGCGTTGACATGTCCTTCTTCGGCATTGTTTTGTTGGGCATGTCGGCGCCATGCCCCTACATCATGCGTGCACACAACATTCCCACGCAAATCGTATATCTCGATTGTGGTCGGTAGAGACGCAAAATCTTGCGTCTCTACGGTGATGGCGACAGACGAATTGAACGGATTTGGATAGGCGAAAATAGCATAGTAATCTGGTTTCGCTATTTCATTAATATTTACCGGGTCGATAATCGTAACATGTATCGTGTCTGCAATCAGACATCCGACCGAATTAGTTACCTCGACCCAAATTTCGTATATCTCCGGTGCGTAAATTGTGCCGTCGATAAAGAGCGTTTCCGCGGTTGAAGTATCAATCCAGTAATAAGTTGTATAGCCTGAACCGGCATATAAAACCAGTGAATCCTCTGTTGTTATCGTTGTGTCCGCACCGAGATAGACCGAAGGTAGCGGGATTTCCGCTCGATAAATTAACATTTCCGGGGCGTAAGGCGCAAAAGCGGTTCCCATGGATCCACCGATTATCGTGAAATAATCGACCATATATGCGTTTACCGAATCCATATTTGCAACCCAATATCCGGAATCGGGATCGGATTCCAAATGCCATAAAAGCGCAATACGAGTGGCATCGCGCGAGAAGTCGATATCGTCGAAATCTATTATTCGTCGCTCTGAATTAAGGCTCGAAAAGAAATTCAGCCTGCGTTCGCAAGGCCGATAAACGATTGAAATAGGCGTGTTTCCAAAGATAAACTGCTCGAGAACATCGAATGTGTAATCGAGGATTGCCGGCGATGGATCCAGCGTGTATTGCCTTATCATCTCGCAGCTGTAGGCGAACCGATAAAGCGTGCTCGAAGAAAGAGTTGCCGGATCGGTCGGAATCGGAAGAACGCCGCCGAAATTGATAAACTGGCTCATAAAGTTCGTATGCCGATAGTAAGTCGTATTGCTAATCGCTGTCATGTAAAGCGGAATGTCGCCGTCGGTATAAACACGGCGTTCGCATCCGCCGGAGCCGTTATTCATATATTCGATAATTGCGACATCTCCGATTGCGTCGCACATTATGTAATGCACGATACCGAAAATCCACGGGATAAAGCTGTAATCGTCCAAACCGGCGATAACCTCATCCACAGTAGCGAAATTATCCAACTGGTATTGTATCCATTGTTGTGGCGTGATACCGGGGATAGTTCCTCCATAATTGAAACAGGCGGAATCCGTGGCAAGATGCTCAACAACGAGCCCGGCTTCGTTCATGCCACCGAGTGGAATGTCGATATGATAGCAATTGATTGTTACGCTTCCGTAGAGCGATTGCCAGACCAATGAATCGCGGGTAACATCGCCCGGGATATATGACGATTTACAGATGTCTCTTTGGTTGACAACCCAAAATCCATTTACAAATGGGCCGTCCAGATTTCGTCCGAAAGCCACGCTATCGGTTTCTGGGATAATCAATGAATTGCATGCTTGACAGATTCGAACCGAAACGAAGGTTACGAATAGAATCAGGCATACAACCAACAACGATAGTGTTTTACTGTTTGTCATTTCGCTCCTATTTCAATAATACAATTCGTTTTGAAACCGTCCTACCGTCTGCCGTCCGCGCTCTCACGAGATAGAGCCCCGATGCGATTGTTTGAGCGGGTTGCCAGATGAATGTGCGGTTCTGTTGGGACATGGCGTTGACATGTCCTTCTTCGGCGTTGTCTTGTTGGGCATGTCGGCGCCATGCCCCTACAACATGCGTGCACACAACATTCCCACGCAAATCGTAGATCTCGATTGTTGCGGGACGCATACATGCGTCGTCCCCTACAGGCACGGCGATGTTGCGGCGGAGGAAACGGCTCGAGTGGAGCGCGGCTATCGGATATATACGATTCGTTTCGTTGTTGTCCGTCCGTCCTGTGTTTTCGCTCGCACGAGATAGAGCCCCGATGCGATTGTTTGAGCGGGATGCCAGATAAATGTGCGGTTCTGTTGGGACATGGCGTTGACATGTCCTTCTTCGGCGTTGTCTTGTTGGGCATGTCGGCGCCATGCCCCTACATCATGCGTGCACACCACATTCCCTCGCAAATCCCACACCTCCACCTCCGCTCCCGATGGCGCGGTGATGGCGCACGATGAATTGAACGGATTCGGACAAACATCTATCGTAAGAACGAACGGCAATTTACCGCCCCCTTCCGCGATTCCAGCATCCGGCGACAGTTTGACAATCCAATAATCAGAACAAAGGGAGTCGGGATGTGTCGAACCGTGATGCCCCGTCACATCGCCGTCATTGGACTCTGAGTGTCCCGCAACTATATATCCGCCATCGTCGGTCTGCTGAATGGAATATGCAAATTCATATTCGCTTCCACCGAGGGATTTCTCCCACACAATTTCGCCCGATGAACTCAGTTTCACTATCCAGTAGTCATAGTTCCCGTTATTCTCTGTCACATCGCCGTCATCGGAACCTGTGTAACCCGCGACGAGGAAATTGCCGTCGGAAGTCTGCTGAACGGAATATGAATAATCCCAATCGCTTCCGCCGAGTGATTTCTCCCACTCGATTTCGCCCGCAGAATCCAATTTCACGACCCAGTAATCGGAATAATCGCCAGCGGTTCCGTGGTGTCCTGTTACATCGCCGTCATTGGACATCGAATAACCTGTGACGATGAAACCACCATCGGTGGTCTGCTGAATTGCGTATGCCTTTTCAGAATCGCTGCCACCGAGTGATTTTTCCCACTCGATTTCACCAGCGGAATCCAATTTCACGATCCAGTAATCATAATATTCGCCGGGTGAACCGTGGTGTCCTGTTACATCGCCGTCAGTGGAAGAAGAATACCCCGCGACAATGAAACCGCCATCGACGGTCTGACGAACGGAATATGCATAATCCCAATTACTTCCACCGAGTGATTTCTCCCACTCGATTTCGCCCGAAGAATCCAGTTTCACGACCCAGTAGTCACGGCTTCCGTGATTTACTGTCACATCTCCATTATCGGAAGACGATGCGCCTGCGACAATGTATCCGCCATCGGAAGTTTGTTGAATGGAGCGCAAATAATCCCAATCGGTTCCGCCGAGACATTTCTGCCAGACTAATTCGCCCGAAGAATCCAGTTTCACGACCCAGTAGTCGGAATAAGAACCGGCACCTCCGTGAAGTCCCGAAACATCGCCGTCATCGGAAGATGAATATCCCGCAACGATGAAACCGCCATCGGCGGTTTGCTGAACGGAACGAGCATAATCCCAATAGGTTCCGCCGATTGATTTCTGCCAATCGATTGTGCCAGAAGAATTCAACTTCACAACCCAGTAGTCACCGACTCCGTGGTTTCCAGTTACATCGCCATCATTGGACTCCGAATGCCCCGCGACGATATATCCGCCATCGGCGGTCTGCTGAATAGACCACGCGTCATCGTCATCGATACCGCCGAGCGAGCACTGCCAGTCGATTGTCGGCTGGGCAAGGCATAAACCGACGAAAACCACAATCGCCGATAACAAAATAATAATGTTACGCATGATAAACCTCCTTGTTTATTTGATTAATACGATTTGTTTCGTCGCCATTCCGCTATCCGCCATCGTCGCTTTCACGAGATATATCCCGCGCTGTTCTTCGCTCTTGCGCGGAAAGCGAATGTATCATTATATATTCTCAAACTCCTCGGGTGTCAGGCTAATTTCTCTAATTATTGCTCGAAGTGTGCCGACCTTGATTTCTTTCTTATGAGGAACCGGGACGGCTTTTCCGTCAGAATCTCTGACCCAGAGTTCATGTGAACCGCGTCCCTGACGATAGAATCTAAAACCGAGTTTTTTCAAACGAGATGCTATTTCGCGGTATTTCATCGGGCGCATTGTCAACTCACAAGGACGGGAATCGAGACGGAAACGCTTTCGCTTTCTCTCTGCTTTTTCAATGGCACTTGCTCGTTTCTCTCGTGCTTGTAAGCGATAATCATATCGATTACGCCAATGCAATTTGCGATTGCATCTTCCGGTGTTTCACCTTCGGCGAATGCGCCCTGGATGTCATCGCATCTGGCGAGATAGGCGCCACCTTTATTTTCTCGGACGATAATGTCGAAATCTGCGATTTTCATAAAAACCTCCTCAATTTCGTATAAAGTAATACATGACAAGAAAAATGCAAGAAGAAATTCTCCTCTTGCTTCCCACCCAAAAACCGCTATATTGCTATCCTGAAACCAAGCCAACGAGGGGATTATGCTCCTTTTGAAAAACTGTATGCGTCTGGCGACATTCGATGATGACGGCGCAGAATACGATGGGGAAATTATTGAAGACAAATTCCTATTTGCGGTGCATATCGTAAAGAAAAATATGCACCGGGCAAGGAACAATCGTTTCCATTTCATCGTCGCTTACAATATGTTGTAATTCATGGAAATCAGGATTACTTGACCAGTATCATCTTCTCTGTTGCGGAGTATTTATCTGTCGAGATTTTCAAGAAATACACTCCGCTGCTCTGTCTTGTCATGTCGATTGTTCGGCTGTGCTTTCCTGCTTCGTATAAACCACCGGAAAGCGGCACGGCGACAATGCGTCCCGAAACATCCAGAATCTCCATACGAACTTGCGCAGTTTCGGGAAGTTCGAATGATATCTCAGTTTTAGCATTGAATGGGTCGGGATAATTGGATTGGATACTGAATCGCTGCGGAACAGTCTTCACCCGGTTCTCTTCTACACCGACAGATATATCGTATATTGTGCGCAATGCCCATGAATCCCACGCAAATGACGGACCCATTGTGATGTCGCTGTAGAAACTCACAAATGGCGCTATCGTGGTGGCTCTACCTCCGAAACTCATGTCCCCGAGATGCACTGAGTATATCCCCGGTTCGAAGATATCGAGAAGATGAATCGGGAATTCCGCTCCTTCGACTGTAATCTCTAAAGGTCCCGGAATCATTACATCCAGGATTACAAACCATAGTTCCATATCCCGCCAGAAGATGTTATCTCCCATGTCTCCCATAAACACACCCAATTCACCGACACCACCTCCCCGCGGACAGATGTATCCAGGCATTGTGAACAGGTCGAAACCCTCCAACCCGGCATTGTCGCAATACCAGTACTCGGAAATCAGTAATGGATTGAATTCATCCATCGCGCCGTTAATCCATCCGAAGGACACATTTGCGTATTCCATCACATTTCCCATTGTGTTTGCGAAGAGCGATTCCTGCCGCGCTTCGACTCCGATGGTGAATCCTCCCCAGCGGTCGTCGTTATGTATTTTGTATCTGCCGGTGCCGCCGGTGGGAGTCGTAATTACGCGCCGATTATTGCCTGTTCTGTATCCATCCGAGCCGGGATTGTTCCAGTTCCATATTTTTCTACGCACCCATTTGCTCGGTGGTGGAGAACTGGCGGTATCCTCCCATACGGTGATGTTCCCGCAATTCATGCGATTGCTAACGCTATCGGGAAACTCGATGACAATCTGGTCTCCGGGAGGAACATTAACGATAAGGGTCTCGCAATAAGTTGAAAATTTCTGCTTCTTAAAGATAAGCCCGCTTTTGCCAGCGTGAGTCATTTCTTTTGTGCTGTCCGCCACTAATGAATCTCGCTTTGCAATCATCTTTGCCTTGTTTGCTGCATTGTTGTTTTGCTTATACCAATTCCCATCGCCGGCATAAACAGCGCTGCATACTGGAGCGGCTCCATCCATGCATGCAATTATTGCCCGGTACCATAGAAGAAGGTTGTGTTTCCTTGGAATCTGGTCAATTAGCCACGCCCGATAGGCTTCCTGCGCTTCTCTGACCGCATCGTCGTATGAATGTCCCGCTGCGAGAGAATCGAGTTTCGCTCCCAAATAAATATCCCACGGCGCACTATCGGATGCTTTAGCTGTAACAGAAGTGCCCGCATTTGAATTTCCTCGAATGACTGTACCGCCTTTTGGTTTCAGTCCGCGCCTTAGCACCGTTGCCGTGGAACCGCCGTAGCATTCCACAAATTCATCTATTATCGTTAGACCTGTCGAATCGTTCGATGAATCGATTATCATCTGCTGATAAACAAGCAATGTTTCAGGCATTAGATCGGTACGGCTATATTCTGTATTATTCCAAATCCATATACTTCCATCAGTATCACCATGTTCATCGAACAACTTTTGCACCTTCGCCGGTTTTCCGGCGCGATGACATGCCGCCACCTTTCGCGCAATCTCTTCATGCGCCTGCCGAATGTTGTTCGGGTCGCATGGATCAAGCTTATCGCTGGCAAGGCTATCCGGTTCCCTGGATGTACCGGAAAAACCATACAGTGCATGAATATTCTCGGGGCAATATCCATTTGCAACTTTGTGCCTATACATCATTAGTAACTTTTTCCAGTGTCGGTTCTTTTCGCCGCCGCTAACGATGATTGCGAATTTACATGAATCGCAAGGGACAACAAGAGCCTCTTCATAATCAAGGCTGCGATATAGGGTGCTTACACCGCAATGCCCCGGTAGAATAAGAGTATAATCGAGGACTTCGAGTATGAGTAATGGATTACCGCCATCGAGCGTATCATTAAGCCCAACAACTACCTGCAACTCAAGATACCCTCCACATTCAGCTTCAGTACCCGGTATGATACCCGTAATTTTTGCTTTAGAGTGCGGCGGCATCGGTTCTTCATATGTCCAATCGTAGTAAAAATGCACCAGCATCGAGTCATAGGGATCGGTGAATTCTGCAGAAATGCATATCGTGTCGTCGAGCAGAGTGCCAATACTGTCATATACGACCGGGATGTCGTAGCACTGCGCCCACACCGAGCAACATGTTCCAAGTATCAATATAACGATTACAGCAGTCGGGATTATACTTGTCCATCTCATTTATAAACCTCCTGTTTGATTTACAAATACAATATATTAGTAAAAAACTGTATTTCAAGGGGAATTGCCGGGATATGTGTTTCATTGCGATGCATTAAATTACATCGCTGACGATGAATAAGCCCGATTTTGTAGGGGAGTAGAAAAAGTCAGCGAAGTGCTTGAATGCCTCGATGAAAGCACATGTTCCACATCTTTTCATTGACAATGAATAGCATAAAGTTATATTTTTTATATATTATACACAACGCCCAGCAAACAATGGAGACAAAATGCCATACATAAAAACTCGCGTGGTGGAATCTATTTCGCAATAAACGGCGGACGCTCATCGCAAGGATATTGCCATTTACGAATTATTGGGACCTGGAGCAATGAATAATCCCCGACTTCAGCCGGGGATTCACTTTAAATATATTTGACAAATCTCATTTCCCACTTTATTTTATTAAAACTTTCTACTGGAGGTATATTTTGGAGCAGGATAACAAGAAACTACCCCGGCGCATTACTGAACTTGAAAAGACGGAAATTAAGTGCGGAAAACTGGAAGAAGAACTACGCAAATCGGATGAGAAGTATAGAAAATTCATTAGAACTTTGCCGGATGTCGTTGTAGTCCTCGATACCGAGGGGAAAATAATAGAATTAACGAATCGGACTTGTGAATTGTATGGTATCGATGACGCTGATGAGCTTTTAGGAAAAAGTGGTTTCGACCTTGTAGCTCCGGAGGAATTTGAAAGAACAAAGGCGAATTTCCGCAAAACGCTGGTGGAAGGTTCTCAAATGAATGCGGAGTATGTGGCTATAAAAAAAGATGGTAGTCGGATAACAGTGGAAATGAATGCCGCCGTCATCCGAGATGAGAATGAAAATCCCATTGCATTCTTCGCAGTATTAAGAGACATCACCGAGCGCAAAATATCGGTTGAAGCGCTACTCGAGAGCAAAGAGAGATTTCGTGCACTAGTCGAGAACATTAATGACTGGGTATGGGAAACCGACGAAAAAGGAACATATACCTATGCCAGTCCAAAATGCAGTAAAATACTTGGCTATGAACCTGATGAACTTATTGGAAAAACTCCTTTCGACCTTATGACCGATGATGAGGCAGAAAGAATTGGAAAAAAATTCTTACAATTTGCAAAATCCCGGCAATCTTTCGAAAGGTTGATAAATAGGAATATTCACAAAGATGGCTCCGAGGTGATTCTGGAAACAAACGGTACAGCAATTCTGGATGATATAGGTAATTTGATTGGATACCGTGGAATCGATAGAGACATCACCAAACGCATGAGAAATGAAGAAAAACTGAAACGATTGACTACTATACTTCGGACAATCAGCAATGTCAGCCAGCTTCTTATCAAGAAAATAGATAGAGAAACTCTAATTCAAAAAGTCTGCGATTCACTTACCCGGATAAGCGGCTATTATAATGCCTGGATAGTCCTTTTGGATGAATCTAATAAGGCGATAGCAATAGCGGAGTCCGGTTTGGGGGAAAAATTCTCCCCGGCAACCAAAGCGCTAAAGCGAGGGGAACTCACGAATTGTGCTTGTAAGGCATTGAATAGTTCGAAAGTCATTGTGCTAAATGACCCGCTGACTGAATGCAGCGATTGCCCCTTATCAAGTGAATATGCCAATAGAAGTGGATTAAGTATCCGGCTGGGACACCTTAACAACATCTATGGTGTTTTGACAGTATCTATACCGAAGGAATTTGCAAATGACATACGCGAACAATCATTCGTCTGCGAAGTTGCCGGAGATATAGCTCTTGCTTTGCATAATATTAAGCTCGATGAGGAACATATACAAGCGCAAAGAGCATTAAAGGAGAGTGAGCAGAGATATTCCACTCTATTCAAGCAAAGCCCTAATCCAATGCTTCTTGTTGATTTGAGCACAGGAAAGATTGTTGAATTTAATGTAAGAGCATACAAAAATCTTGGCTATACAAGAAAAGAATTCGAGAAGCTCGATATAAGTGACTTTGAGATTATTGAATCTGCAAAAGAAATCCGATTACGCATCAAGAAAGTCATCGAAAAAGGAGCCATTGTATTCGAGACAAAACATGTGACAAAAACCGGAGAAATCCGAAATGTGATAGTCAATATTAAGGTTATCACTATCAACGATAAACCTTATGGACAAACGATTTTCGTAGATATCACAGACCGGAAAAAAGCCGAAATTGCATTGCGGGAAAGCGAAGAGAAATTCCGGACATTTATGGAATCGAGTAGTGATTTAATGTATATTTCAGATATCGATGGGAATATTACTTATATAAATAAAGCAATGTCAAGAACTCTTGGATATACTAAAAGGGAAATGAATGGAATAAACATAACTCAAATTTTGAGTAAAAAGATTCTGGAAATATTTCCTGCAAAATTAAAGAAATTGATAGAAAATGGGAAATTAACTCTCGAAGCGACATGGATAACTAAAGGTGGCGATGAGATTTTAGGTGAGATAAAACTTGTTGCAATCTACGATAGTGATGGGGAATTCGCAGGAACTCGTGCTGTGTTTCGTGATATTACGGAACGGAAATTTATTGAGGATGAGTTGCGAAAACGAAAACACGACCTTGGAGAGCGTGTTAAAGAACTAAATTGTCTTTATAGTATATCGAAAATTGTAGAAAAACAAGGAAACTCGTTGGAGGATTTAATCAAGGAAATAACCATTCTCATTCGTTTACCCTGGCGTTATCCGGAAATCGCATGTTCAAGAATTATCATTGAAGAACAGGAATTCAAGACGGCAAACTGGAAGGAAACTCCATGGAAACAAAGTAGTGAGATTATTGTAAATGATGAACAAATCGGTTTTATCGAGATATCATACCTTAAAGAGACGCCACAATCTGGTAAAAATCCATTTTTAGATGAAGAAAACCATCTTTTAGATGCTATTACAGAACGATTGGGAAGAATTATCGAGCGAAAACAGGCGGAGGAAAAAATTGAGCGGTATGCTTCGGAACTCGAAGCAAGTAACAAAGAACTCGAACAATTTGCATCAGTCGCTTCACATGACCTTCAAGAACCGTTGCGTATGGTTTCCAGCTACCTTCAATTAATCGACCAACGTTATAAAGACAAACTCGATAAAGACGGCGAAGAATTCATTGAGTTTGCGGTTGATGGAGCGATTCGGATGAAGCAACTGATAAACGACTTACTACTGTATTCTCGTGTGGGAACTCATGGTAAACCTTTTGCACCAACAGATACTGAAGCGGTTTTTAATCGGGTACTTCTTAATCTTAAAGCGACTATCGAGGAAAGCAATGCCGTTATAACCCACGACCATTTACCGACCATTACCGCCGACTCTTCACAACTAAATCAATTGTTTCAGAATTTGATTAGTAATGCAATCAAATTCAAAGGTGACAAAACACCCAGAGTTCATATTTCAACCCAAAAAGAAGGTGACGAATGGGTTTTCACAATTCAAGATAATGGAATTGGAATCGATTCAAAATATTCAGAGCGTATATTTAAAATATTTGAACGCCTACATGCAAGAAGCGAGTATTCCGGCACCGGCATTGGTCTTGCAATATGTAAAAAAATCGTAGAGCGCCATAATGGAAACATTTGGATGGAATCCACTCAAGGAAATGGAGCAAAATTTCATTTTACAATACCAATTATAAAAGGAGAGCATAATGGATATTAAACCCATAAAAATTCTACTCGTAGAGGACAATCCGGGAGATATTCGTTTAACACTGGAAGCATTTAGGGAAGCAAGGTTATCCAATAACATTAGTGTGGTTGAAGATGGAGAAGAAGCTATGGAGTATTTATATCAAGAAGGCAAATACACCGATGCTCCTCGTCCGGATATTATCTTACTCGATTTAAACTTGCCTAAAAAAGATGGTCGTGAGGTGCTGTCTGAAATAAAATCTGATGAAAGTCTAAGACGAATCCCGGTTGTTATATTGACTACTTCAGAAGCTGAAGAGGATATTCATAAGGCTTACGATAACCATGCAAACTGTTACATCACCAAACCTGTCGATGTAGAACAGTTTTTCAAAATAGTTCAAACCATACAAGGATTCTGGCTAACTATAGTTAAGTTGCCAAAGGAGTGAATAATTATGAGTGATGCTCCAATTAAAATCTTATTAATTGAGGATAATCCGGGTGATGCCCGTTTGGTTCGGGAAATGCTTATTAAAGCTGGAGATAGCCGATTCAATTTAGTACATGCTGATACTCTATCAAAAGGCTTAAATCAACTTGCTAATGATAACTTCATGGTGATTCTTACGGATTTAAATTTACCGGATAGTAGTGGACTCGAATCCATAATTCATATTCGAGAACATATACCCAATATTCCGGTTATTGCATTGACAGGGGCGTTTGATGAAACACTTGGAATGGCAGCAGTTCAAGCCGGTGCACAAGACTACTTACTTAAAGACCTTATAAATAGTAACATGTTGGTTCGTGTTATTCTATTTACTCTCGAACGCTGGAAATTGGTTAAGGAACTTAAAGATGCTCTTGTTACAGTTAAAAACCTTCAGGGACTACTACCGATATGTGCTCACTGTAAAAAAATTAGAGATGATGAGGGCTACTGGAAACAAGTTGAAACATATATCGAGGAGCATTCAGAAGCTAAATTTACTCATGGTATTTGTCCTGAATGTAGAAAATTACTCTATCCCGATTTATATGTGAAAGAGCAAAAAGATTCAACTATTGAAGATACTACCGATGATAAATAGCTAAATATCATTAAGTTTGAAATAAAATAATAGGATTCAATTGAAATGCCCATATTAAGTGGAATATATAGTGCTTTGTATTATAAAGGAATGCTAAGCAAGGTTCAGCTCGATGAATTATCCTCAAAACCACCAAGTGATCCATTTTACACTCTGGCAAAAATGGGATTGCTTATTGAAAAAATAATCAAACAAATTGAAGACACAACTCATACGATATATATTCCGCCCGAAAATATTTCAGTTAACAAGGAAGCTTTGAAATTTGTACCTGAGAGAACATGCAGACTACATCTTTTTATTCCAGAAACAATAGATAACAAAACCATTTCTATCGTAATGAGCGACCCAACGAATATCGATGCAGTAGATGCAGTACGGTTTGTTACGGGACGAAAAGTTAAATCTCGGTGGAGCAATCCGGCAAAAGTTATTTCAATGATTGACGAACTCTATAATCCTAAAGTAAGTATCTCGACGATAATAAAAAGGGTTTTATCATCTGAACTCAGTGAAAACATCGATTATACAACTTCTGAGATAACGGATGAAATCCCCGAAAGTATTGAAAAACCCATAGTTCAAATTGTAAGCACGATATTTGCTGATGCAATCACTAAAGGCGCATCGGATATTCATATTGAACCACTGGAAAATACGAGCAAGGTTCGTTATAGAATAGATGGAGACCTTCACGAAATTTTAACTCTTCCTAAAACCGTTCATCCTGCTATTGTCTCTCGAATAAAAATTCTCTGTAAATTAGATATTTCAATCACACGAACTCCTCAGGATGGTAAACTAAGAGTTCGTATGAAAGAAAAGGTTCTTGATAATCGAGTTTCAACTTTGCCAACAGCATACGGTGAAAAAATTGTCATAAGAATTCTTGACCCGACAATTATTCATTTACCCCTGAGAGATCTCGGATTTTCTGATAGGATTGAACAGAAATTTAAATGGGCATTGTCTCAATCGGAGGGGATGGTTATTGTTACCGGTCCCACCGGATCAGGGAAATCTACGACAATATACGCCGCTTTAAATTGGCTGAAATCCACCAAAATTAACATTGTTACTATCGAGGATCCAATTGAATATCAAATAAAAGGGCTTAATCAGGTTCAGGTTAATCCCAAAGCTGGATTGGATTTCGCGACAACATTGAAATCGATTCTTCGACAGGATCCGGATATTGTTTTTGTTGGTGAGATGCGTGATGTGGAAACAGTCAAAACAGCAATTAGCGCCGCTCAAACAGGACATCTGGTTCTTTCAACATTACATACGAATGATGCTGCATCTGTAATAGTCAGGTTGATGGATATGGGCGTGCCGCTTTATCTTATTTCATCAGCATTAACTGCAGTTTTGGCTCAAAGGCTTATTAAAAAATTATGCCCATATTGCAAGAAGGAAGTATATGCTCATTCTTTAAATAAATAACAACGAATATTTACTACAAAGTATCCCATGGAAAAGGTTTGGATATCACAGGGATGTAAAAGGTGCGGATTCACAGGCTATATGGGACGTATCGCATTCAATGAATTACTTATTTTCGATTCCGATATCGAGCAACAAATTGCTAAAGGCATCTCGACAAGCGAATTAAAGCAGTATACAGCTACTCAAAAAGGAATGATAACTCTTTTTATGGATGCTTTGGAGAAAGTCAAATTTGGAATAACTTCTATTGATGAAATTGAGCGTCTTATCGGAATTGAAAATCCTATTTCATACAAAAAGGAAAAAATCGAAAAGAGAAATGAAGATGGTTATGAATATGTTGAAATTGATTTTGATGAAAAATCACCGAAAGAAGAAATGGAAATTGAACGCTTTGAAAACCCTCTTCTAAAAGAAATGGGAAAAGAATCTGAAATAAAACAAATCACTGTAAAAGGAAGTTCATCAACTGAAAATGTTCCTCTTGAGGAAATGGAGAAAAAGAAAAAAGAGCAACCAATTCCTTTAGAGAGAACACAAGAACCAAAAAGCTTACAAGGTCAAACTTATGTTATTGTCGGGGATAGAAAAGACGATATGAGTCCCGACCTCTCTGATTATTCCATGGAGAAATCCCCCGATACTAAAAAAACACCAATATTCGAGAAAGCAATCTGTCCAAATCGAAATCTTGTTCTTATTATAGATGATGACCGATTGAATAGAAAAATGGTTAAGGCATTACTTGAAAGTGAAAATCTTACTGTAATAGAAGCTGAAAATGGGATTATTGGAATTGAGATGGTTCACCGACATCGTCCCGGATTGGTTATTATGGAATCTCAGCTACCAAATATGAAATATAATGAGATTTTAAAAGCGCTGCGAATAAATATCGAATTCACGGATATTCAAGTTTTAATTCTAACTTCATCATCAGATAAAAAAGAGGAACTTAATGCTCTCGAATTCGGTGCGGATGATTATGTAAGAAAACCCTTCGAACCGTCTCTACTCATGGCTCGAATTAAAGCGATTAAAAGAAGACAGGCAATTTCAATTGCAGAATAATATTTCCATAGTAACTTGATACTGAATATAATAGCATTTTTCATTTAATCTTTAATGGAATATATAAAATGGGTAAAAAGCCAATAGGAATACTACTAATTGAAGATAATCCTGGTGATGCAAGATTGATTAAAGAGATGCTCATCAAAAACAACGAAGTAGATTTTACTTTATCTGATGTTGGCTGTTTCGCTGATGGATTAAAATATTTACTCGAAGAAAAGGTTGCTTTAGTTATCACCGACCTCAATCTCCCGGATAGCAAAGCACTCGCTACAATAACAAGTATTCGAATGCAGAAACCGGATATCCCAATTATTGCACTGACCGGAGCATTTGAGGAATCGCTTGGAATTGAAGCGGTTCAGGCGGGCGCACAGGATTACCTGCTTAAAGATAAATTAAATAGCTATTTATTGGTTCGCTCGATTAGATATGCTATCGAGCGTAAACACTGGGAAGAACAGCTTACTTATGCAGCAACACATGATCCATTAACCGACCTACCCAACCGAAGATTATTTAATGATAGACTATCTGTTGCAATCTCGCTTGCTCAACGCAATGAACAGAAACTTGCTGTGATGATGCTAGATCTCGACGATTTCAAGGTTGTTAATGATACTTGGGGACATGCGGTTGGGGACGAACTATTGAAATGCATGGGGAAACGGTTATCCAGTCTCCTGCGGAAAAGCGACAGTATCGCACGTATGGGAGGTGATGAATTCATTTTTCTACTTTTGGATATCAAGGATGGAATCAATGCAGCCGCTATCGCACAAAAGATTCTGGAAATTTCACGAAAACCATTTATAATTGAAGAACACAAAATATACATATCTATGAGCATAGGTATTGCAATATTCCCCAATGACACAAATGATTCCCAATCTCTTATCAGAATAGCGGACAGAGCAATGTACTATGCCAAGAATTCGGGGAAGGATAATTACAAATTATATTCTATATTAGAAGAAGGATAGGATATAAAACAAAAGGAGGTATTATAGCGACCTTCATTACATTAATTCACGACAATACTATGTCTGCACGTAGTATAAAGGAAACTGTTGAGCGTGTTTCAAATTTTGAGCAGATGGCAATGGATTTAGGTATTACTGTCATGGAAATTTACTGGACACAGGGACAATACGATGGACTTGCTATTCTGGAAGCTCCCGATAGTGATTCCATATCGGCATTAATGCTAATGCTGAATTCGACAGGAAATGTGCGAACCGAAACTTTCAGAGCGTATTCCCGCGATGATATGATAAAGATTCTTGCTAAATTACCATAGTATGCGTTGCAGATTGTTCTATATATCCAATTAATTCCAGTATTTCGAATTTCATTGTAATGCCTTGTACAGACTGCATTTTTTTCGGAAGAATTTTGACGCTGCATTATTCGATAGAGCAAAATTAAAATGACTTGCAGAAAGGAATATCATGGCAACCTTTGTTGATTTAATACACGATACATGTATGTCTACACGGACTATCCGTGAGACAGTAAACCATCTTACAGCTTTCGAATATCTGGCAAAAAGGATGCAGATTACACTCAAGGAAATCTACTGGACATATGGGCAATATGATGGTATTGTAATTCTCGAAGCTCCTGACTACGAGAAAGTTTCAGCATTGATGACACTACTAAGCTCTACAAATAGTGTGCAAACCGAGGTCCTTAGAGCATATTCCCGTAATGAAATGAATCAAATTCTTACCAGATTCGAACGGCTTTCCTCGAATAACTGAGTAAGTTGCTATCGAAACAGGTCACATTATTTCTTTCGAGGAGAATCGAACAACCGAAAATACTATTTGCCCAAAAACCAAAGTATTTACATTAACAAACATAAAAACCGAAGCATCTCGATTCGAACAACCAACTCAATCATTTACGAAATATACGAGTGAAATGGTATCACTAATGATTTTTCATGAAATTTTCTACTATTTTGAGGATTTTCACAAGGTCATCTGCAGGTAGGTTGGCTGCGCGAGCAAATATGTTCTGGAGCATTTTCTTTTGTTCGGGATGAACCCGTCTTACCACGGCACGCTCCGGTATCATAATAAAATGCAATTTTAAATCTTCATTAAGAATTTCTTCGGGTGTCAATAGCTTCTCAAGCCCTAGTCTCTTTGATAAAACCTCGCATAGAAAAGCCATTTTTCTTTTGGATGGAATCTGCCCGCTTTCCCAAAAAACCACTGTTTTACGGGATACAGCCATAATACCGGCAAATTCCTGCTGTGAAAAAGGATTGCCACGGGCAATTATTCCCGCTGCATTTCTCAAAAACCTGAGGTTTTTTCCAAATAGTTGATTAGTGTGCATATTAGTTACTGTTACATAATGGGCAATTTTTAGGTTGACAATAATTTGTCATTCGATATTATTTGAATAGGTAACATGATGTTACAATAGTTCTTTGAAAAATTTGTGTCACTATTCAACGAATCCTATTCGATGAGCTTCACCCTCTTTTTCAACAGGCATATCCGGGAAGAAAGCGATTGAGGTTATAAAATCATAACGCACCAGAATATATGCTTTATGTTTTCGTATTTTCTTTATAGTGGTATCCGGTAATGGATAATCCGCATGTTCTATCCAGATACCGAGTTCATCTGTGTCGACTACTCTCGCTACAATCGAAATCGTTTCGTCCTCAAGGATTTCAACTCGTGGTCTAAGTTCTTTGTCCTGTAATTTTGTGTGGTTTAAGGTAACTATTACCCGGGAACCAACCAATTCTTCTATCATTTGTCCTCCTACGATTTTTTCATCTGCCAGAAAATATAAACCCATTAGAACAATAGTCAATAGAGTTCTGTAAAATAAAAAGTTTTGTCATTTCAAGCAAAGCGAGAAACCTTTTCTCGTCTATTTGTAAGATTTCTCGTCACTTCATTTCTCGAAATAACATCGTTTGGATTATTTTGCAGAACTCTTCAATAGTCAAACAAAAGGAGAAATTTTATGACGCAAGAAAAAAAGATAAGAAAAGTAAATGTAATGTCCATTCAAAAATATCCCCCTGAAAAAGTTGTCGAGCTTTTCGAGGATATAAATGAAGGCAAAGTTCTTCTTCGTTCAATATATCGTGACCGTTGGGCACAAATAGGTCTCGAATCCCCGACTCTCGACAGATTTGTCCGTCAGATGCAGGGAATTCAGGATAGTGCCGTTGCAGTATTAATGAGAAAATTATCGAAGGAGTGGATTTATGAAGACGAGAAAGCTATATCTCGACAGACGAAATCGCAAAATTCAAAAACTCTACATGCAATTTCGGAAACAAGGTTTCACCGCAAAAAAGTGCTTTGAGGAAATAGCGGATTTAACCGATGGTGAGCTTTCATCGGCATCGGTAAAAAGAATCATATACACTTATGTTCCTATGAATAGAAGGAAAAGTGGTAAATCTGAATAGTCTTTTGCAAAATAGCGGTTTTCGATACAAAATATTAAAAAACTCTCTCTTCATTTTGTTTAAGCCACTGAAATTACTAACCCGCATATTTCACAAACTTAATTGGATTTTATGTTTTTCCTTATGATACTTGAGAGCTTTCTAATTTATTCCGTTACACTATGTCATTCCCGCGAAAGCGGGAATCTATAACTCTCTGGATTCCCGCCTGCGCGGGAATGACAATTATGCTATACAAGTTGCAGGGGAGAGACCAAGAACAATATCCGTTCATTTGTGAAATATGCAGGCTACCTCTCTTTTGTTTTCTGTGCTAGCAGCCCACGACTTAAGTCGTAGGTTACTTCATATCCATATTTTTGATGCGCTTTTTACGGCGGCGAAGATACCGTAAAAGGTCTATTCGGATTATCGCAAATGTTGCGATAGCATATAGAACAAGTAGAATGCCGACAAGTTCTGTGCGATAGTGTTGACGATAGAAAACTCCACCTGATGGTGGGTCGGGCAATGGCTCAGGCGAAATGGGCAATCCGTAACGAGTTGCAAGATTCTTTATACTGGTAAGGTCGATTATCGGCATCCCTTTTTCACCGAACAAAATCATTGTTCCGCGAATCGGATAATTGTATTTCGGTAAGTATCTTATCAGTCCGGGTTTAATTATTTCGAGATTATGTGCTGAACCGATGGATGCAAGTCCTCCCCCGACATTTATATAAGCGGCGAAACTCTTTCCGCGGGGGATATGTTTCACAAAGTTTTCATATCTTTTCTTAACAGCTTTGTCGAGTATGTCTTCTTCAATTAACGAAACACCATTTCGCTCAACGATTTGACGACATTGCTTTCTACCTTTGGGCGAAAGATTACCACCTCTATCACCTCTTCCACCGATTGATGCCGCTACACTTTTGTAATGGAAAATCCCGCGGTTGAACAATAGACTCTCCATATCGAGCCATGCAAAATCGGGATTATTTGCGCCCCACATGGATGCGCCGACCGATGAGATGATAACGGGTCTCGCTCCAATTGTCTCGAGAGCGGCAAGGACAGCGATATTCAATGCAGGCATCGAACCTGTCCATGACACTGCAACATAATCGCCCTTTCGAACAAGCGCTCGCTTTAAAAGATGAACTATAACACCCGCCCAATTGGGATTTGTAGTTGTGAGTTTTGCATCCAGGTCGCCCTGGTCGGTTGTTGTAAGTGTGAATTGTTCGCCGATAAGTCCGGTCTCGTTCGGGTCGGAGATATTATCGATTACTATCTTTTTCTCGAATATGGCGTTCTTGATAGATTCATGTGCTTGAACGGTAAGTTCTGCAGCGGCGAGTTTTTCATCGAACCACCGCTGTTTCACACGGTGAAGTGAAAACTCCACAAGCGATATTACAATAAGACCGATTATCGCAAGAATAACCAGCGCAAATTTTCCTACTTTTGATGCTTTCCAGAACATAATTTAATTATGGATGTATTAACTTTCCTGTTTTAAGTCTTTTCTCAACATCCGCCCAATTTGAACTGAGATATTTTTTAATCAAATCGTATAATTGCCACACAACATCGAAATCCACAGGATTCTGATTTTCGGGGGAATTTGTTCTTTTCTGCTTTCTTAAGATAAATATTTCATCAATGAACCTATATTCTCCGAGATTTATTGCTTTGCTCAATGCACTTTGTTCAGCAGCAACAATAAAAAGAGCAAAAGGATTCCCTTCTTTCAATCGTTGTGCCTCGTATGCTATTTGGTCAAGCATTGTTACAGCAACATATCTTTTACATTCAATCACAACAGTAGGAACAACAATGTCTTTTTTTAAAATTTCAGTTGAATTTTTATTATTAAAAGAACATTGAATTATCTTGCTTATTGTGAAATCCTGCTGTTTGGATTTGATATGGACACAGGGATGATTAAAGAAATCTTCTATGTTTCCCGGCGCTAATGAAAGCTGCAAGTAAGTTTTAGCTTTACCTAAAACCATCGTAGGAAATCGATTTAATTCAGGCATGTCTTTTAAAAGTTCAAAGAAAAACTCCTCGAAAAGACTCGAGTATATTTTACTTATATTTCCGCATAGGTGTTTCCAATAGTCTTGTGCATAAACAATTTGCGCATATTCATTAAGTAAGTTCACCTTTTGGGTAACCAATTTGAATTCATTGTTATCTGATAATTGAATGAGTTTTTTTCGATAATTGTGATAAGCATCGAAAAGTATTTTAATATCGAGGTTAGTTTTTTTCCGGGAGACTTTTTCTGATATATTCAAAATTTGTTTTTCATGAGGTAGAATCTGCATTTTTCCTCCTTTTTTCAGAACCATACAATATCTATCGGCGCTCCGCCATTGATTAAAATAACCGCCATTCGAACAAGAACGCTCGCAACAACAAGTCCCGCTATTGTCTCGATAACTCCCTGTTTCTCCATCCAATATGCAAGGAGTCCGGGAATAACATAACCGATAGGGTCGAATGAAAGGTATGCACCGAGTATGGTGCTTTGAGCGATATATCTTAATATCGAGCCGAAAATGAATCCGAGCAAAATAGTCAGCACAAGTCTTCTTCTGCCATAGACAAAAGTTTTGGACGATATAAGCTTTAGCACTGCAAAAGCCAATACCGCTGCGACCAAAGTTCCAACAATTTGCAGCGGTCTATTCCAGAACAGCGCTATATATCCGGGGACTACCAGCCCACCGGCAGCTAGCCCAAGCCATTCGGCGAAAAGCAGGCTTACTACAAGTCCTATGCCAACCGATACCCAAAGCATAAGCATAAATTGTGTGCAAAACAATTCGGGCGCAAGAAAAAAAGACAAATATCTAATTTGCTTTTTTTCGACATTAATGGTTTATCATTCAAGCGCGATACTAATAAATTTTCTATCAACCTTTTCGCCTAATAATCTGTTCTTTATTTGTTATTTTGCATTTTCCATTTTGACATTTGATTTAATCTGTTGTTCTTTATCTTACATGGATTATTTCGAATGCAGGCGTTCATTTTTGATGAATCAAAAAAGCTCATGATTTAAATTGACAACCATAGGCATACTTGATGTATGGATAAAAAAGTGCTTGCGCATAGTTAGTATAAACAACTAATTAAGGCGAAATTGCCTCGTTAGCTCAGTTGGTAGAGCAGCTGACTCTTAATCAGCGGGTCGTGGGTTCGAGTCCCGCACGGGGTAATTTAGTTTTAGTGCCAGGATGCCGGCTATGGAATATCACTTCGATTTTGTAAATTTATAATCCGGGATTCGAACCGATAAAGAACAGGCGAACGCCTGCGAGTCCCTCACGGCGTATTTTTTATCTATAATTTTAATTCTGCTTTTAATTGGCATTTTAATAACAAAAAATCGGGAGACATAGATGATTCGAGTTCGTTTTGCGCCATCGCCGACAGGACTGCCGCATGTAGGCAACATTCGTACAGCGCTTTTCAACTGGATTTTCGCGCGGCATCACGGTGGCAAATTTATCCTGCGCATCGAGGATACCGACCGCGAACGATATGATGAGCGAGCGTTGCAAGCTATCATAGATGGGTTGCGATGGCTCGAACTCGACTGGGATGAGGGTCCCGCCGAAACGGGACAACTTAGCGGTGAATATGGTCCGTATTTCCAGTCGCAGCGGCTTGAGTTATACCATAAATACGCACAACTGTTGGTCGATGAGGGCAAAGCATATTATTGCGATTGCTCCTCCGAAAGACTCGGGCAAATCCGGGAATCTATGCGAGCGAAGAAGCTCAATTTCATGTATGACCGCCGATGCCGTGAGCGCAGCATCCAGAGCGCTCCGACCGACACAAACACGGTCATCCGATTCAAGATGCCGCTCGATGGCGAGACATGCTTTCATGATGTCCTGCGCGGCGAGGTGTGTTTCGATAACACGACTCAGGATGACATTGTGCTCATCAAATCCGATGGCTTCCCGACATATAATTTCGCCGTCGTCGTGGATGACCACCTAATGAAGGTTTCCCACATTTTCCGCGGCGAGGAATTCATATCCAGCGCAGGTAAGCACAAGCTTATCTACGATGCACTCGGCTGGCAACCCCCGCAAATGGTGCATCTTGCGATGATACTCGGTCCCGACCGGGCAAAGCTCTCTAAGCGGCACGGCGCAACAGCTATCACCGCGTTCGAGGAACAGGGAATTTTGCCCGAAGTCATGTTTAATTTCCTCGCATTGCTCGGTTGGTCGGCGAAGGACGATTCGGAAATACTATCGCGCAAAGAGATTATCGAGCGTTTCGACCTCGATGGTCTTTCGAGCAAAGCGGCGGTGTTCGATTTTGAAAAGCTCCGGTGGATGAACGGCGAATATATCCGCATGATGCCGCCGGAGAAACTGACCGAGCTGTTGAAGCCGTTCTATGAAGAATGGGGCTGGTGTGATGATAAAAAACCTTACGATGATGAGCATCTGGAAAAAATTTCGGTTGCCATGCAGGAGCGCCTGAAAACGCTCCCCGCAATGAAGGAAATCGGATTCTATTTTTTCATCGAACCCACCGGGTATGACCCAAAGGGTGTGAAAAAAAGATTTAAAACTGAAACTTCTCAATGGCTGCGCGATATTGCCGATGAATTCTATGCACTCGATGTTTGGGCTGAACCCGGACTCGAGTCTGTAATACGCGATTATGCCGAACAACTGGGTATCGGCGCTGGGAAAATAATCCATCCGATACGACTCGCATGTTCCGGCTTAACCGGTGGACCGAGTTTATTCGAGATGCTCGAGATACTCGGCAAAGAGACAGTGACCGGAAGATTGAGGAAAGCAGCGGAATGGATAGATAAATCGGTGATTGGCAATCAATAGTTGGTAGTCGGTAGCAGGAAAATCCAAATGAAGAAAATGATATTGGTTGCATACGACCTTAATCCAAAGTGGGGGTCGGAGCCTGCAAAGGCACATAACTGGTTAAAAATTCTCACTAACCATTTTTTTGTGGAAGTATTTGTCAGGGAAGTGAACAGGGAAAATATTGAGAGATTCGATTATGGACAGAATGTAAGATTCAATTTTGTCAGGGCGGATGACTTTCTTTCAAAAACCTATCAAAAGCTGAAGTTATACAATTTTGGTAACTCCCGTTTTATAAAGAAATTGAAACCTTTACTGATTCAAAAAACGGCAACGGGGGAATACTCCTCGATACACTATATTACACCAGCCAGCATACTTTCTTATAATTCATTGTATAAAGAAATCGGATTGCCATTCATAGTGGGACCTTTAGGCGGCGGGCTTAAAACACCCAAGCATTTCCGAAAAGCTTTCAATACAACGGAACTTTTCAAAAACTATATTAGGATCGGTTTTTACACGCTATTAAAGAGAAAATCATCCTTCCGGAGATTTCTATCCAATGCGAAGGCTATTCTAATAGGAACCGAATACCTTCTGGACTATATCCCAAAATCCGCAAAGAGTAAAATCCATATTGTTTTCGATACAGTTATCGACCTTACCGAATTTGAAAATATTCGACAAGAAAAAAAACATGAATATACTCAGATTGTTTTCAGCGGGCATCTTTCTGCAATTAAAGGCATTTCACTTTTAATTGATGCTATAAAAAAGCTGAAAGACACAAACAGTGAAGTTATTTGCAGGATGAAAGTGATTATTCTAGGTGATGGAACATTAAGGAGAAAAACAGAAAAGAGGATAAAGAAATACGGTTTGACGAACTCGATTTCGCTAATAGGGCGAGTCGGCAGAGAACAAGCATTGCAATACCTGAAAGAGAGCGATATTTTTTGCCTTCCGACAATAAGGGAAAATGGTGGATTGGCAATTCTTGAAGCGATGGCTTGTGGATTGCCGGTGATTACATCCAACTATGGAGGACCCAAATTCAGTATAAATGAAAAGTGCGGAATTAAAATTGAGGTCGAAAACTATAAACAATATGTAAATGACCTTGCAGATGCACTGGAAAAACTTATTCGCGATGAAAATCTGCGAAAGAAAATGGGACTCTATGCAAGGGAAAGAGTTAGACAGAAATTCTCTCTGCAAGCACTCGAAAGAAAAATTCTCCAGATTTATAACGGAATATTAATATAGGATTCCGTGATAGTTGTGACGATATCAGGAAATCTTTCCTACAATAGGGAGCATGAGGCATCTACCGGTATCGATTACATATCTTCTGATGTTTTATATTTGAAAGCAACTTAATATTGCTTAATCTTTGAACAGTTATCAAGCACAATCTTAACTTCTTTAATCTCAAAGGCTTCCCTCCCTAAGGATGTCCAAGTTTCACCCGATAAGGTTCAAAATGAACCGCTAAATTTGACAAATTGCGATTCATCATTATTATGTGCATCGTGGATGTAACACAGTGTTACATTACTTAAAAAGGAGATACAAATGAGTAAAAATATATTTGAACCATATAGCACAGAAAAACGGCTTCAAGCGATGAAGTTTCTCGATAAAAGTATTACCAATGGTAAACCCAACTACTTAAAAGTCGCAAAAGAAACCGGAATAACAAAACCAACACTGAAGCGATGGTGGACAAAACATCAGCTCGAGCGCCAGAAAGAGCTTAAAATTCGTCTCGAAGAGGCTATAGCATCGATTCTTGAAAGAATTGAAAAACTGGCACAGGAAACAAATAATCTGAAGGAACTCGCCCCGGTTGTGAAAATGCTGTCGGAACTTTTCCAGCAGTTCGATGAGGAAAACGGGGATATCAATGCGTGGGGTTAGGCAATCCAAGTTCCCCGCTATAGAAATGAATCGAGGTCGGTCCCTTCAGATTCTTCATCCCGTGCCTCGGCTAAACCTTTTGGTTCCTCGTCATCCAATGCTTCTTCTTTAATTTTGGATGTCTTATATTTCTCGAGAATCTTCTTGATTCTCTCTTCATGGTCGAGGATTTCCTTCAGTTTGTAACCGCGGTTCCTGGGCAATCGCTTTTTTTTGAAAGGCGTTTTAAAAAGCATTTTTCCCTCGTTTCCGAATTTAATAATTTAATATACAATTAAGCTGTATAAAAGCCTATGTCAATCAAACTTTCCCAAAAACAACTCGATTTTGTAACGGAGAAATCGCGTTTTTGTGGGTTCATCGGCGGGGTGCGAAGTGGAAAAAGCTTTGCCGGAACCTGCAAAGCAATCGGTCTTGCGAAAAGAAAAAGAACTATCGGCGCGGTTATCGCTCCGACATATCCTATGATACGCGATGTACTTATTCCATTATGGCAAACACTTTTGCCTGCAAAACAGGTCAAGAAATTTTCGCATACACATAACAAGCTATGGCTTAAAAACGGTTCGATTGTTCTTTTCCGGTCGGCGGAAATCCCGGAAAGACTTTATGGTCTCACGCTTCACTGGTTTCATATCGATGAAGCCGCCACAATAAACCGCAAGGTCTGGGATGTGATGCTCTCGCGGGTGATTTCCACCAAAGGACGAGGATTTATCACGACCACCCCGAACGGACACAACTGGGTGCATGAGCTTGTCCATAGCGGCGATTTATCAACTACATTCGCGAAAACAATTGATAACCCGCTTATCGAACCATCTGAAATCGAGCGAACCAAGCGTATTCTCGACCCTAAATTTTTTCGCCAGCAATATGAAGCATCTTTTGAAGCTTACCTCGGGCAGGTCTATGACGATTTCGGGGAACAAAATATACTCGCCATATCCCCCCGTTCCGACCTGCCCACATATTTAGCTGCCGATTTCGGCTGGCGGCATCCATCGGCTCTGCTGTGGGTGCAGGTATCGCCAAGTGGTAATCTGTATATCATCGATGAAGTAGTCGAATCGTTTTTAACGCCCGAGCATATCGCAAAAATAATACAGGGCAAAAAAACGCGATTGCCATCGGGAAGAATTTTCAAAGCGCAGGTATCATACTCGAAAGTAGAGGAGATAGTTACAGGTTTTGAGGCGACTCATTCACGACAGGAATCCGGCGGACTCGCTATTGTCGATATTTTGAGAAATAATGGTATAGACAGAATTCATACTGTTGGCGGGCTTATTGTACGAGGTGTATTTGCCGTTCGAGCCGCTGTTTGCGATGCCACAGGCGCACCGCATCTATTCATCGATCCGCAGTGCAAAAAGCTTATCGACGATTTCAGGGGCTATCATTATCCCGAAAAAGCATCGGGTAGTCGTTCCGAACTCCCCGAAAAAGACGGCATACACGACCATACGATGGATGCGATAAGGTATCTTGTGATAGCATTAGAGAAGGAAAAGAGGAAGTGGATAATTTAGAATTGAAACAGGTGTTTCAATTTGAACAGAAAAACAATAACATTTGTTATAGTTTTCGTGAGAAATATAACAAAAACAACGAATTGTTATTTTATTATCCAATCAATATTCTAAATTCACTATTGAAGTGCGTGTTTATCCGAGAAAAAAGCATCTCAAAGAAGAATTGAAACATTTGTTTCAATGTTTAGATAAACTGAAACAAATACGGCTATTTGTTTCAATCTTTAATTCTTACAATTGAACCATAAATATAGAGAGTTATAAAATTTATCATATTATTTTTGTTCCAGTATTTTTGATAAATTAGGAGCAATGTAACTTTTTCGCCATTTTCTTGTGGATGATTCTATTGCAACTTCATTATTAACTAATTCAATCAATGCTTTCGCAGCTCCTTGGTGTGTAATATTGAGATGTTGAGCTACCATTGAAGCTGTTAGAACTGGAGAAATGAAGAAAAGTTCTAAAGTTCTTAAAGCCGCAGGTGAAATTTTACCTAACAATTCTCTGCGCCACTTCTCCCTGAGTTCAATAAGCGCTTCGGCTTTCTGCGATTCAGTAACCGCTACCGATTGAACCGCTTTCATGAAAAATTTTAACCATTCATTCCAATCGCCGGTGATACTCACTTTGAGCATATAAGAATAATATTCCTCACGATGACGCTCAAAAAATGCGCTGATATTTAGAACTGGATGTTTCAACATCTTTCGTTCCAGTAAAAACAGATTGACTAACATTCTACCCAGACGACCATTACCGTCTAAAAATGGATGAATTGCTTCAAATTGATAATGAAGAATCGCAGATTGGACAAGCAAAGGCAAACCTGCATCATGTATAAATTTTTCCAAATTGCTCATAAGATTGTCAATATACATCGGTGGAGGTGGGACATAAGTTGCGTCAGAAAGCTTTGCCCCCGGTGGTCCAATCCAGTTTTGAACTTTTCGAAACCTACCCGGCGCTTTGCTTTGACCTCTGACTCCTGTGAGTAAAATTTTGTGAGTTTCCTTGAGTAGTCTTAAACAAAGGGGTAATTCATTCAAACGATTTAGAGCAAATTCCATAGCATTCACATAATTATAAACTTCACGCACATCCGGGGTTGTCTCTTTCTGAGTAACTTCATATATCAGAAGGTCTTCAAGAGATGCCTGTGTGCCTTCGATTCGAGAAGACAACACAGCCTCACGCTTCAGGAAAGAGACCATTATAATTTCCGGGTTCGGAAGTGAATTGATAAATGCATCGAGACGACTTAATTCACCATTCGCTTTCGCGATAAGTCGAACTAATTCGTTGTCCCATTCAATCTCGGGTGGAAGCGGAGCAGGCACAAAGGCATATCCATCAGCGCCGTCGCTGTCCTTAATTAGAATTAATTCCCCATTCGGATTTGTGAAATCTTCGATTCTCATATCTATAAAATACATGGTAAAAGCATTTTAGAAAGAAAAAAATACAGGAGGTTCAAATGACTCCAGTCGAACAGACTATATCGAGTTTGTTGCTATCATCTCGTCGTGCCGCCGCCGAGGGCTTTAAGCGCGATATCGAAAAGCGGCTCGATTACTACAACGACAGGCAATTGCCCTATCTTCTCGAGTTAATATCGGAGCAGTTCGCTCATACCGACCCGCTCGCGATACAGCCACATTTCTTCAATATCGTCAAGCCGATAGTGAATGAAATCTCGATGATATATCGCTCCGGCGGGCGAAGAATCCTTACCCGCGAAAGTGAGGGGCAAATCGATGAGAATATTCAGAATCTATGGCAGTTTATTCAGAATTCGTCGCGATACGATTCGGTAATGAGAACAGTCAATCGCATGGTCAATCTTTGCAAATCGGTTGTTGTCAAGCCTTCGTTTCGTAAAAATTCGATTAAGCTCGATATTTTAACACCAAATCTTGTCGATGTTATTCAGGATGATGAGGACCCGAGCGAAGCCGTTGCAATCGCTTATATCAGACCTGTCAGCCAGTCATATATTTCCTCGATGTCGGGAAATTCTGCATTGCAGGTCATTATTCACTATTGGGATGAGAAACGCTACATGCAAATTTCACCTACCGGAGAGATACTTGATAATCCGAATAATCCCGATGGCATAAACCCTTATAGCGAACTTCCTTTTGTGCGATTCGCCAATCAGATTTCGCTCGATGGCTTTTTCATCGAGGGCGGAGATGACCTTATTATCGCGCAAGACAATATTAATATCAAACTCACCCAACTCAACTATATCGTTAAGATGCAAAGCTTTTCGGTGCCTGTGCTTGTGGGCTATCGAGGTCCCGAAAGGATTACGATTTCGCCCGGAAAACCGGTTGTCATACCGCTTGGAACAGTTGGCGAGCAGGGCGAACCCGGCTTTAGATTTGAAACGCCGAAGCCGCAAATTGCAGAGCTGGTAACACTTCTCGAGCATGAAATCGCAAGAATATTTAGAGCATACGGTATAAGCAGCGCAAGCTTTTCGCTCCAGAACTCGCCAAAATCGGGTTTTGCATTGGTCATGGAAAATTTAAAACTTCTCGAAGCACGTGAAAATGAACTGCCATTCTATGAGGATTCCGAAGAGGAGCTTTTTGAAGTAATCAAACAAATTTGGAACTACCATGCACCATATCTGCCGCCCGGGCATCGATTCCGCGGCGTGCGAATCCCCGATGATGTTCATCTTCAGGTCTCGATAAACGATATTTCTATGCCAAAACCGACCTTGGAGGATGTTGAGGAATGGAAATTCATGTTCGAGCATAAACTTGCGACACCGATGGATTATCTTATGCGCAAATACAAGCTTTCCGAGCAAGAAGCACAGGAAAGATGGCAAAGCGCCATACAATGGTGGCAGGATACAATTAAACCACAGGAGGTTAGTGATGAATGATGATATTCAAGAAAAAGCGGGGAGTGAGAATTCTTCCGCGAATGCTGCGAGTGATACTGAAGAAAATTCTTCTACGAATGCGCAGGAAAAAGAAAAAAAGAGCGAAAGCGGTGGACTTACCGAGCTCGAGAAACGGCTCGACAGAGCGGAACAGCTTCTTATACAGGAGCGCAATCGGAGAGTATTCGAAAGAGCGCTTTCTCATGCAGGTTTCAGAACCGACAGAATCGAAGCCGCATATAAGCTTGCCGGACTCGATTCTTCGAACGAGCTTATCGATGAAAAACGAGCCTCTGAAATAGCGGAGAGAATTCTTGCCGACTTTCCTGAATTCGGCGCAAAAGCAAAGCTTCTATCCACCGACCAGAGCGCACCGGGAGGAGTTAAATCGAGAGCGGCGGCATCGGGTGATGCACTGTCATTGCTGAAAGCGATGAGAAGAGGGTAGTTAAACGCAAATAACTTCGAGTTGCGCTTTCTTCTTGACAAAACCGAAGAAATAATTAATATAAATATGAAAGGATTATTATAGCCCATCATCTGCAGCGGTCGCCATAGACCGAACAACTACGGATGATACTTATAGCCCCGGGGGACAAATTTTGTCCCCCTCTTTAAAAAGGAACAGTATGACTTCTGCAATATTATGATATTGCCCTTTTCAATGCAAAATACTCAATTAACAATTATCAATGTAAAAGTGCCCAACCACTAACAACCAACCACCAATTGAGCGGGGTCATTTTGAATTGCTAATTGTTCATTGCTAATTTTACATTGTTCTTTATCAATCACTTCCAAATTCCCTATTTTGCAGGTCTCATAGGAAGAGTTTAATGGAACAAAAAGTGAAAAAATGAATTAAGTTAATCTCATAACATCAGATATAGAAAGAGCTTTTAAACTAAGGCGACCTATCGGTCGCCTTATTATTTGCCAACAATCAACACAAATCAAGGAGGTTTTCATGCTTACCACCTATTCATTTCAGAATCTTCGTCGCGACCTTTCTGATGTATTTGCGACGATAGTTGCCGGCTCGCCGACATTCTTGAGCAAGATTCCAATTGTCGGCACGGCGCGCCATTACAAGCACGAGTGGGTCGAGGATGTCGTCCAGCCCACCGAGGATGCACTCGATGGCGCAATCGATAATGCAGTTACCACTGTTACTGTCGATGACGGCGGCAAATTCAAGGCGGGAATGATACTTGGATTTGTCGGCTACGACGAACAGATGAAAGTAACCGCGATAGACGTGGACGACCTGACTGTAACCCGTGGCTATGGCGGGACAACCCCCGAAGCCATGTCCGACAATACAGTTGTGCGGATTCTCTATATCCCCGCCGCCGAGGGCAGCGAGCCCGGTGACGACTCATGGGAAGAGCCCGGTATCGAATACAACTATACCCAGATTTTCACGCGGACGGTTCGGGTATCGAATACCGCTCGAAGCTCGCGCCATCTCATGTTCGAGGACCTTATCGACCGGGGTGTTCGCGATGGCATGAGTGCGGTACGACAGGCGCTTTTATTCTATCAGGATGACCCCGCCAGACATAGCATTCGATTGCTTATCCCCGGCGAAAGCTCACGAGGATACGATGTCGAACCCTATGGTCAGTGGCGGGCATGGTTCATTGATGACGAACCGCAGGGATACGGACCTGTCGAGGCAATTTTTATCACAACAGAATCTCCGGCAGTTGCGGAATCCGATTTCTCAAATATCGAGCCGTGGGTTGTGGAATGATACAATATTAATTTGTAATTTGTGAATTTGGAATTAGGGATTGACCCTGACACCTGAAACCTGATACCTGACACCTGTTTAAAAGTCATGGTATCTTGTATGGCGTTATTATTCCATTAATTTCGTTGCGGACATCGTCTGCATTATCCCTATTATCCGGGTTGGATAACCAATCGAGGATATCTTCGTCTTCAGAAATTCGCTTCTTTCTGTTTATTTCTTTCTGTATTGCACCAGTGAATTCACTGTATGCAATGTTGAACTGTTCGTTAAATATCGCAAGAATCCCCAGCATCATATTCGGGTAGCTGTCATTTCTGTTGTTTTTAATAGCGCTGGCGAAATCCTTTGCGGCTCTGTCATACTCACCAAGTCTGAAATAAGCATATCCCCGCATGTTGAATGCAAATGCATCACCGGGGTCATATTCATTGTATGCTCTAATTGCGCCACGATAGTCTATTATTGCAGATTCTTTCTGTCCCAGTTTGTTTTTTGCATTGCCACGATAATTGTATGCTTTAGCGGCAATTGTTACCCGGTATTCATAGGTATATACAGGGTCCGGGAACAAGCTTGCCTGACTTGTGGTTTTGCCATATCTATATCCAGCGCCATCGGTAACATCGGTTTGATAATCCACTGGAAACTTAATATTAACATCTTTAATTAGTTCGATTGCGATACTGAAATTTTTAATTGCTCCCTCGAAATCACCCATGCGATGTTTTGCGATACCACTGTTGGTAAATGCAATGGCTTTCTTATCATCGGTTTCATAAAGTGCGATTGCTTGATGAAAATCAATTATTGCAGCAGCGTATTCACCGCTGTCTTTCATTGCTACACCTCGCCCATTGAAAGCATCCGCAGCGGCAGTGTCCTCCTCGCCAAATATTGCGATTGCTCTGTCAAAATCTTCGATAGCGCCTGCAAAATTGCACATATCGGTTCTTGCCTCGCCCCGATTTATGTATGTATAACCGACATAATGATTGTCGGCGCTATATAGCGCAATGGCTTGAGTGAGGTCGATAATAGCGCCCTCATGGTCAAAATTCCGGTGCTTCTCCTGACCCTTTTTCATAACCGAATAGGCACTTGTGCAAGAGATTAAAGCAACAGCAATTAACGAAAAGATAATTGAGAGAATCATTATTTTGAGGGGTTTCATAACAAAATCCTTATTTAAGTTTATTAAAAAAAAGCGACCCAACAGGTCGCTTTGCAATAGATTTCATACATAATTCAACTATATCCTTAGCCTTTTTTGGTCATTTACAGTTTTTTTTACTATCTGCGCCAATTCTTTTGATGCAATTATCATCCTGTCATCTTCGGGGGAAAGATTTTTTTTCAATATTCTCATCGCCTTTTTACAATATGATACGGCTTTCTCGTGCTTTTCCTGATGGCAATATATATTCGCCAGATTCTTGAGTGCATCAGCCACCTCGAGATGTTCGGGTCCATGTGCTTTAACCAGTATTTTCGCAGCCCGTATGTAATAATTTTCGGCTTTAGTATATTCTCCAATTATTTTATGATTGACAGCCACATTATTTAAAAAACTAACCAATTCTGGATTATTCTCTCCAAATTTTATTTGCCCAATTTCCAGCGACCTCACGAAAAAATGGTTGGCTGCCCGATATTTTTTTATTTTCTGATTGAATTTTGCGAAATTAGTCGAATAGACTGCAACATTCAAATCGTCAGGTCCGTACGCTTTAATAGCCAACTCCAGAGCTTTAGTATAAAGCGGTTCGGCTAAATTATACTGGTTATTAAGTTCATAAACTTTGCCAAGTTTTGCAAGCGCGGAAGCAATATTCTTAGGGTGATCGACAGAAGCTTTTTCTAATGCCCCTATCGCCTGCTTAAGCAATATTTTGGCTTCATTGTAGCGTTGAATATTTGTTAACATAGATGCAAAATCACTCGATACCATAGCGGTTTCTATCGAGTCCATACCAAAAATTTCTCTTGCCAATTCCAGTGCACGGTCAAAAAAGACTTCAGCCGCAACATTGTTACCAAGCGATTCATAAGCTTTAGCAAGAGCAATTTCTGAAGCGAATAATTGTCTGGTGTTTCCCGGGAAAGATTCTTCCGCTATTCTGAGGGATTCTTCGGCAGTGCTTACGGCTTTTTTAGCATCACCCTTTTTCAAATACTCAACAACCATAAAATTTAGGGTTCCCCAAATTTCTTCCTGAATAGTGCTTTGCTTCTTCATATATTTGCCGCCTTTGTTTTACCTATAGATGGTTAGAAAAGAGTAAAAAGGTTTTTTTCAGAACAAAACGCATGGTCAGCAGTTGTTAATATACACCTCCCGGTTTGTTATCACGGCACTTCCCGAAATTAAAGTGAATTATGCGTTTTGTCAAGGTATTTTTTTCGGTATTGAGAATCAGGGAATTTCAAAATTATAAATTAGAGAATTATTATCTTTGTCCTTGTTATTTAGTTTTTCGTATTTTAGGTTTTCGCTTTAATTTCATCGCCTCGTCGCTTTCCGGTTTCTTTTCCGGATGCAAATCGACATGAGCTTTTACCTGTGGTAGAAATTTTATTATATCGTTTACAGCCCAATGATTCTCATTTTGTTCAAGCCAATTTTCAGTGCGCTTAATCCATTTTTCGGGGGAATCGCCGAATTTTTCAGACAGATAAACTCTTTTTAAAAGATAGAAAGGATCCCATTCGAGCCACGGACCGAATCGAACTAGAAGTAGCTGTGCAAGTGAATCATGTCCGGCATCATGGATGCTTGAAGCTGTGTTTATTAAGGTGGAATTCAAATTGTATGCGCCTGTATTGCGATACAGTTCTTTTGTTTCAAATGGTGGGTTTTCAAATATAAGATTCCAGTTCTGCTTAAAAAGCATTACAAAACGCAATTCTGAAAGAACTGAATCTGGCATTGGTTTCGAGCGATACATACATGCATTTATCGGCATAATACATAAGCTGTCCTCAGGGAATTCATGTATTTTTTTATTGTATCCCGCAAAGAACACGGGATATTTTTTTGCAAGCTTATGTACCACCAATGAAAGGTCCACAAATTTTTGGTTTTTTTTAACATAAGAATCGAGAGATTTTAACTCATCTTCAGTTATTACATCACCCACGGCGGTTGTTTTCCATATATGTTTGCGATATTTGGGCGCGTTCCACAGATTTCTGCAGATAATTAAGATATCGGGGCGTATTCCCTCGGAAATCTGAATGAACCAGAATGGATATGTATCATCGCTGCTCCCTGTGATAAATACTGCATTCACCGGCAGCATCCGGAGAATATTTGCACTTATGTCGAGAGCCTGATTCACAGCTCTAGAATCGGGCAATCGGAATTCTGGAGATTTCAGTGAATACGCCTCATCGAATATCTCCCGTGCGAGTGTGTGATGCCCGCGTTTTACCAGTTTCCCGAGGTCATCGAAGCATTTCCACTGCCAGGAATATCCAGACTCGATGTGATATTTTTCCGACCAGAGCGCTTGAACTCGTTTTCTGGCTCGACGCTCGACAAGCAAAGTGGGGTCAAAAAGCCACACTATCACCAGAGCCAGAAGAATAACGACGATTATTCGTATTGCGATTTTCATAACAAGTTCCTTCAGGTTTGAATTTCAACAATAATAAAAAAAATAAACAAAAACACAAGGAGTTTTATCATGGCATGTGTCCTGTATCCCACAAAATGATAGGCAAAGCATCTTGCTTTGCTGTGTTTTCCGAAGCAAGATGCTTCAGTTGTCGGTTGTTTGAAATCTGATAAGAGAAAAGAGCGAAGGATTGACTATTCCCTGAAAGATGCGGTTTTATCCCTGATGATCAGAACTCTATGCTTTAAATCGCAATATGAGAGCTTTTCCAGAACCTCGATAAATCTATTGAAAAACTTGTAACCGTTTGGTTGATGTAATCTAAAAACAATAATTCCATAGTGTTTTTCGGGAGGGTATAAAAGGGTATTGCAAAAATCAGCGTCAGAGGTGAGAAGTATTCTTTGCTCCCTTATTGCGATATTCAAAACCTCGGCATCCGGTATACCTCTGTTAGCAATCTGTATCAAAGGAATGATATCGTGTCCAATTTCATCCAGTTTGCCGATTGTCCATACAGGGATATTTTCATCTGCAAGAAATCTCATACAGTTATGTATTCCTCGATTTCTGCAAGATGTCCGGCATATTTCAGAGCTGCAATCACATCATCTATATCCAGATTATAGTCATCAGCAACTTGAGAAATTGAATCGCCTGCGGCAATTGCCAGAACAATCTGTGAAACCAAAACCCTGGTGCCTTTTATTCTTGGTTTTCCGTGACAAACAGTGGGTGAAGCTTCAATTCGTGCAAACAAATTAATCACCTCCAAAATACAAAATATAAAAAATAAACAAAAAAACAAGGAGTTTTATCATGGCTCAAAGGTTACTAATAATAAGATTCGAGACCGGACATGCACTTCGTGCTGTTCCCGCAGGCGGCGACCCATACACCGAAGGCACAAATCTAACCGACCACGATGACGGTTTTTATTCCGTTACACTTCCTGCGGCAGTATATGATATATATTGGAAAGAGGAACCGGACGACCCCACCTGGATTCAACTCGACCATTATCAGGGACGATTTCATCCAACCGATGAAATCACCGATGATATATCTGAAATACAGGGCGATATCGACGACCTTGATACTCGCGTCTCTGCGCTTGAAGGCGAAACTCCCGACACACCTGCGGATATCGAATCTCTGAGAACTCCCGGTGGTGTTCATATAAAATGGACACCGCAGGTTTCGGGTACATTGTTTATTGTACGCGGAGTATATCATCATTCCGATGAGCAGGTTGGTATCGATGAGAACTCGCGGATTCTCTATTCCGGTTATATTCCGGAATGTGTTTTATCAAATTCTATGCGGTTTGCCGATATCGAGAGCCGTCCATTCAGTGATATTCATCTGTCGTTCAAAATTCAAGCGCACACCGCTGCGGGTGAATCCGAATTGAGCGATGTCGAATCGCTCGAACTCGACCTTACAATCGAGCGCGCTGAATTCTGCGATAGCGCAGTCGCCGACTGTGATTTCGATTCATCGTCATGCGCGATTTCATACCTGACAATAAACTATCCCGGCGCATTCCCGAAAACAGTAATCGACGAGCAACAATTTCCGACCGGCGAGCCGGCTCGAACAATATCCTTCCCACGCGATACGAGGATTACACGCATCGAAATCGAAAGCACAAGTGAAGCTGAAAGCGATTGCTCGATATATCTCTGCGACGAATTCAGCGGAGGGGTGTATGAGCTAAAAATCGATGAGGGCGAACGATTTGCCCGAAGCGAGGAAACCGCTGCGGGATGTCCATCGATGCGGATTCTGCGCCATCCAGAAAGCAAGCTTTATATCTATTCCGACAATGCCGAAAGTTTTTCGGATATCGAGGTGAGATTGACTGTGGTAGTGATTTTAAAAAAAACCATAAATACATAAGCTAAATTTACAATTTTCAAAACAAGGAGGCAAAATGAAGAGGTTACAGGTCTGTCTAATCGTGATTATCCTCAGCGGGGTTCTGTGTTGTCAGAATCTACCTGTATTTCTGAAAGCCGATTCGGTTCAATCTGCGAAAATATTGCGATTCTCCGACGATTCTATTTTCCAGACATTTTTCGTCCAGCCGCTGAGCATTTCATTCGCCGAGACAGTTATAGCGCACGATTCTATTTGCGAGGGAGATACATGCTACCCAACCGAGATAGAGACACTTCGAGTTGTGCTGGCTATCGGCGATACAGCGAGAATCCCTCATGGCGACGATACTCTTATTATTATCGGGACATCGGAAAACCTGAATAATATGGAAATTCCCTCGATAGATACCAATCTTAAAAGTTCGGGCGATGAGTTCTCACTATGGAATAATCGCATGGAATCCTATTGCGATTCACTAATAGGCAAGTCGGGACAGACGATTTGCGAATATTGCGGTATCAGGCAAATATTTGAGTATTTTTATATCGAGACTACTGCTACCGCGATTTTGCTACACAAGTATTCATCGGTTGTTTATCCACTGGAAGATTCTTGTTTTTCGCATGGTTTTTCCCCTAAATTCTGCCCGGAAGTCTTAACTAATATCGAAGAAAATGGGGTGCTTTTAAGAACCGCTCCTGTGAATACGCGGATTCCCGTCTCCGGTGTTGTCGAGAATATTATCTCCGAGAATCGTATCGGGAGATTGTTCGATGACCATCTTTTCGATATTCGCTATTTGCCGGAATCTCTTTTGATTGCTCCCGATGAAGATACCATTATGATTCCTTTTGCAGCAATCGATGGAAGCTGGATTGTGCGGTCTAAATGGCTTTGGGACAACTGGGCGGGACCGAATGAAACTTACAGCGGTTATGTCTCATATTGGGATGATGCACCCTGGGGACAGGTGGATTATCGAGATGTCGGTCCTTTACAACTTTCAATGTCGGCGCCTGCACAATATATCCCGACATATGCAGGCGATACAATCGGTTATATCGACAGCATTCTTGCAATCCTCGATAATGATAACCTCTCCGGTGATTCGCTTTATCTTTGCTATCCTTCGGGAACCGGTTGTGTCTGGGGATGGATTAATATCCGTGAATTGTTCTACCGGGAATTCGATTCGACAAACACCTCATGCCCAATCGTGTTTTCAAGACCTGTCGATACACTGTTCCATGGCATCGGAGACCTATGTGACAACAGTCATCAAGCTTTCTTTTGTCAAAGTACCGAAAGCTGTGAGGAATCCGAAGGGATGCGCGGAACGTGTGTCAATTATGACAGGCAGTATTTTGCCGATGCTCTCCATTTCTTCGGCTCTTTCGATGTCAGAACCCTGTGTGAGATAGGCTTAATACCATACAGTCTCGAGCAGATTCAAGAATCGAATCCACGACTTATTATCTATACAATCGGGACAGGCTCGATTCCAAGAATGTGGCTGAATGATTCGCTTTATATCATCGCATCGGGCACATTTCCCGCCTATGGAAATCCCTATAATTTCGATTACAACGGTCATCGCGCTGTTATAGATTCACCATTTATAAAATTCGACGATGCAAACCACATAGTGCTCGAACTGATAGCGCCGCGTCCTATCGACCTTGGAGCGCAGGTCGTTCTGGCTCTCGAATTCGTTCTGCCCGATACTGTCGAATTTCTTGAACTCATAACTCGCGATGATATTATCGAACTGAATCGCCATATTTTGCGGGGAACTTCACTCGCAGATTCGGGCAATACTAAAGATACTGCGGTTGTTTCGGATATCGACACCAATTCGGCAATAATAGTATATCAGCGAGACAGCACTCTCTGGAAATCCGCCGATTACGAACTTGCCGATTCCTCGATTATTATCAATTTCTCCGATACACTTCTGGATGATAGGTTGTGGCGATGGTGGTTTTTCACGGGAAATGAATAATCTGAAATTCTATTTTATTTCGAGTTAGTAGAATAGATCTTTATCATTGCGAGCACAGGCGAGGCAATCTCAACTCATTGCAAATCAATGGATTGCCCGTTCCAAAACTTCCCGCAATGACATTTATTACCCGTTTTGGATAAGTATAGTTTGCTATTTAAGGGAGGATCTTATGGTAAATTTGCCATTAACCAGAACCGCATCATTAACAGAAAAGACCGGCAGGCAAAGAAAAATAGAGTTATCATCGCGAAGAAGATTCTATTTTGACCACAATACCGGGCAGTTAAAAGCGATAGACACTAACCCACGAGATTCATCGCTTTATGGCTCTTATCGCTTCGAGGTTCTCGAACATGATTTACATCTTGCATTTGCAGCAAGCGAAAAGCAATTGCCGTTTCTAAGAATAACAGACCCAAAATCAGGTGGTGTATGGGCATTATGGGTAAAAAATTTCGGGCGCAATTCTCACGAGATTATCACTCCCGGGATTGTCGATAAGATAAATAACGGAGTAGTCTGGAGATTGGATGATAATGCGGATATGACATTAGATGTTCTCGGGCATAAAATCCGGAAATTAATAACACTTCACAAACGACCGGAATGGAACACTCTAACAATAATTATCGCGCGGGGCGGTGGTTCACTTATCGATGGACTTGCAACAGGAAAGCCCAATCGCGCATTAGTGGCATTTAGAAAGGGAGCAAACATCTTTGAAAATCCTCTGTTCTGGTTCTCGAAACCTTATGCCTGGGATTCAGGCGAGGAGATGAAACAAAAGCTCATCGAACCGCAGTATTCAATCGAGCCATTGAAAACAGGTGTATGGGAACTCAGAATATCTCTCGACCCGGACTGGCTCGATGAAGCTGAATATCCCGTATATATCGACCCGACAGTTGTTTTGCAGCCCGATGCTTCCGAGGGTTACGATGCGCGTCTTCTTAGGCATGTTCCAGATAGAAATTACGGTGTAGAAGAGCAACTTGGAATGATGTATTATTCAACATACGGAGGCGAATGCAATCATACTCTTATTAAATTCGACCTATCTGAAATAGTGGGACCGGTTACATCGGCAACATTGCGATATTGGAAAAAATTAGCTGCCGGCACATGCAATATTTATACTCACAGACTGCTTCGGAACTGGGGCGAGGGTATTCACAACAACCAAAATGCTACTGCAGGTGAGTGTTCGTGGAATCACTACAAACATCCAAATACATGGACAACAGGCGGCGCATGGGGCATTGGAACGGATGTTACCGATGCACTCGACGGTCCAACCATCGTAGATTCAAATGATTCCCCAATCGATATCGATGTAACCGATACAATCGAGGAAATACGAACAGCTGTAAACAACTATGGTCTAATGCAGCGAACACCGGGAACGGCTTCAATAAACAGGTATCATCCATATTCATCTGATTGGACAACGGCAGCGGAACGACCGAAACTAACTGTCGTATATGCTGTTTCTGGCGGTGTATATTGCGGAATTTCTCCGCTTGCCGGTTCAAAAAATATGATAATCGCAGGAGGTTAAAATGATTTATAAAGCAGGAGAAACAATAAGTTTTGTTGGCTATTATACCGTCGATGGCGATGCAAAAACCGAGCTAGAGGATGTAATCGCAAAAGTTGTTCAGATTGGCGGCGGCGGTGAAGTCGCAACCCCCGATGTACTCGAAGAAGGATTCGGATTTTATAGCTGTACATATACTCCAACTTCGGACGGCGCTTATGTATGCAGATTCCATACAGCGGATGAAACGGTTGACCGTAAGGAAATCGCCGCAATTGCATTTCGCGGTATCGCCGGTGTTAACGACTTGCCGACTGCCGAACAGCTCGACACCGAGCTTACAGACTCGCATGGCGCGGGAAGTTGGCAGAGCTATGCTGTCGGAGCTTTACTTCTGAGGCTTTCGGAAGATGAACTCACAGCGCTTCTCGATAGTCAGTCCAAGCAGTCGCTCGTGGTTTTTCGCGGAGATTCGCTTACGGTCGATATCACAGTTCTCGATGCCGATTCCAATCCAGTCGATTTGACCGATGCGGATGCAGAATTCACGGCACGGTTGAAGGAAAACTCAGAGTACAGTGTGATTACAAAGGAACTCGATATCTACGACCCGGAAAACGGCAAGATGAAACTCGAGTTTTCCGCTAATGATACCGAAATCGAGCAGGGGAGCTACCCGGCGGATATTCAGGTTACATTCACAGATGGACGCGTGAAAACAGTGTGGAAAAGCGTGCTGGAAATCAGGTGGGATGTTACGAGGTAATGGGGAATTTCGAATTATTAATTATCATTGTCACCTTGCCAGTCGAACCGGTATTTCCGTCCCTATACCGAATCCCCATGCATCGAGAAAGGCGGTTTGTATTTCGAGGAAAACCGGGAATGAATCGGTTCCTAATCTACATCCCATAGCAATAGAGAAATCCCTTAGTTCTTGGTTACAGTCGTGGGTGTTGTATGCCCATGCCACACGAAAACGGCTGTAAATTAGCGGTTTGCCCTGTTTATATTCCGGTCTCAGGTTGTTTCCGCTTAAATACATTGACAAACCGACTACAAGTAAGTCTGGCGATTCAGACTTTGGCTGGTAATTATAACCCAGTTCGATTCCTCCAGTGGTAATTACTCTTGAATCGGATTCTGTGAACTCGTGTCTGGTTTCTATAGAAATGTTGTGGATTGGACTTGCCCGATTACCCCCGGTTCGGTAAAAGTAAAGCATTCTTAAATCAGAACCTTGAGATTCGGGACTGCTCCGATAACCATAGGTGCTGTGTATCCCGAAAATCCCAAAATATCCAGCATCATTTATTGAACTGCCGTAAAAGGATTGTTCGTTGCCGGAGTCATCCGGTTGGTCATGAGACATTGGTAAGCCGATAACCATCGAGCCATTAGCTGAAACGCCAACGCGGAAATCCTTATTCACCGTTGCCAGTCTGGCGGGAGTGTATATGCAACCGTGCAAGAATAGCAGTAATCCTGTCAGGCAGAATAAAGCAATAAATATTCTGGCTATTTTGGAGAGTATTTTACCTAATATTTTCATTTCTCTTTTCCATACTAAATAAATACATTAATTAAAGCAAGAGGTTTTCAATGAGTAATGTCAAGAAAAATTACGAACAACACCAACGAGAAATAAATCGCTTAATTCTTCACTGCACCGCATGTGGTTTCGGTGATGTGAAATTCATTCGATTGTGGCATCATATGCGGGGATTTCGAGATATCGGCTATCATTATCTCATACTCAATGGCAAACGAGCGCCATTTGGACAATATATCGAAACGGATGACGGTTTAATCGAACCCGGTCGCCCGTGGTGGATACAGGGCGCTCACACTAAAGGCGAGAATTACGATACGCTCGGTATTTGCCTTGTCGGGAATCCGAAATTTATCGGTGCACCGGAACATTGGTTCACGCCAAAACAAATAGAATCGCTTCGCAGATTGGTCTCGCAATTGATGGATGAATTCAATATCCCGCTATCGGGGATACATGGGCATAATGAATATGCAGCCAAACTTTGCCCGGGTTTTAAAGTGGAATTGATTCGGCAGTGGTGGGAAAAAGATGAAAATTGAATGCATCTTAACTTAAGTATTTCTTATTTTCCCAACATAGAATTCAACCATTGAGCAAGAATAGCGCAAACTAATGCCCATATTATCGAGGTTAGTGTTCCAATGAGATAATATTCAGTGAATTTACGATTTTCCAATTCTTTGAATCGTGCAATTGATTTTGCTGCAAAATCCACCCAATTACTTCAGGATGTCCCTGAATTGCGAGAATATAGACAAGCGCACGCTCAAGATAACCGATAGTTCTCGATAAACGGAAAGATTCAATTTTCTCGCTCAATTCCGGTTCCAGTTCATTGTGCAAATACTTTTTGAGTTTTAACACGAATATATCCCCGAAACGAAGTGCGAGAAGAAGAAACAGGATAATTATCATATAATGCGAAATCATGTGGTCTCTTTTGTTTTGTCAATTTTATATAACCTAATATGGTTGCCACTTTTTCTTAATGTTTCCAGGAAATTCTATTTCAGGATGAAATTATTATCCCAATAATTATTTCCAATAAGTAATACAAATATGTATTACATACCGCAAGTAATACAAATATGTGTTACATTATACGCACAAATATCACTTTATTAGATTATATTTCTATTATATCACCCGATAATATTTCAGGCAAGTTTATCAAGTCATATCACTTGAATTTAGTTTATTCAATACTAATGGCTTGAATGGTTATCCCAAAAATTACTTATTATGATTAGAACTGCTTCCTCTGTTCTTTTTATCTCTGTGAAATTACAAATCTGAAGTGATTGTGATACAGCTTGAAATGAGATTCCCGATTCTTCACCAATTTGGTTAATTGTAAAACCATCTCGACGCATATTCACCGCAATTCTCGCTTTTAAAGACCAGTTAGCTTTGAGAAGAGAAACTAAATTAAATAGTATAGACAATATTAATGATTGTGTTAAGTCTTGATAAGCGATTGTCGAGATACTTCTTTGCTTTTCTTTTACAGTATCCAGTGCATTTCTTGCTAACTGAAACGCATCCCCCGTCATTTCACCAAGATGTTCTTCATCCGGGTTCTTGATTGAACCTATTCCTATTCCACATCGCACGAGCACAGGATTCTTTTTTCCGAATTTCTCCGCTCCATAAAGCCATAGTCTCTCCTCGAGATGCTCAAACACATCGAAGCAAAACTCCGGTTCAGACAAAACACCCTGTATCGAATCGCCAAACATGATTGTCATCGGACGATGAATAATTTCCTTGAATTTCTCATTCACTTCATCGAGTGTTCTATGAAGCACTTCGAGTAAATCCACTGTCTCGAATTTCCGCGAGTGGATTATATCGCAAGTCAATACCGCGTATGTCTTTTTATCTGCCATGAACACAATTTGCTAATCAAAACCATTTATGTCAACAAAAAGGAGGATTTTGTGATGAATTCAATTATTGAAAAGCTTATCGAGCTCGGCGGAATCCCGCTGATTATGCTTATCCTGGGTTATCTGGCGGGGAGATATTTTAAGCCCTGGCTCCATGCAAGCGAAGAGAGACTTGTCCGCGCACAGGAAATAGCTCTCATTGCAGACAGGATAACCGATGAAATGGTTCTTTTATTCCCCGCTGCACGCTGGGACAACTGGGTCGATAAAGCTGTGGATAAGCTTATCGCGGCATGTAACCTGAAAGATGGCGATATCGCAAAGCGTGAAATCTCTTCTCAAATCACAAGGAAATCCATAAATGGAAAATCCAATCGGAAATAGCAATATGATTTCAATTGCTGCGATTTTCAGTGCAGCCGCAAGGTTTTTCCCCGGGGATATCGAGAAATACGGGCGGTGGCTTTGTGCTGCCGCCCGCGCTCGCTCGAGATTCGACCCACTTTATGATTTCGAGAATACAAAAGGGTTGTTCGCACTCGAGCAGAATCTTTTCGCCGACCTCGCACATCAAATTGGAATTGATAATGCGAACATACACGACCCTCTGGCAAATTCACTCGTTGCGGCAAAATATTTTCGGTGGGCTTTCGACAAATTTGAGAAAAAAGTGCATGATGAAACCGAGCGACTGCTTTGTGCATTTCTCTCACTCGATGCCGGCTATTTTGCTACAAAGGCGGCGATAAATAAGGCAGTTCAACCCGTGAAGCTTGAAAGAACTGCATTGATATTAAATAAGACGGATTGTATAAGCTGGGTATCCCGAGCCCGAAGAATTTACTTTGACTGAAAACACAAACGCAACGCGCGTTACCCGGGAAATTTACTCGAATAATTAAAAGAAGAACTGCACGCCAAGCTTTCCACCGAGCATAAGTCCCCATATATCGCCTTCACCGCGCCAGTTATGTTCCTCGCCAATGAATTGTGTGAATTGGCGTTCGAGTATATAATCGTATTTGATATTCGCACCCATAAAAATACCTTGTGCTGCAAGCTCGCCATAAAGCGCAATATTTTCGTTTGCGCGATACCGCACACCGAAACCTATATCGAGTCCAAGCTGGTAAAGCCCTGCTATCGTGGTTGACGGTTCACCCTCCGAGCCAAAAGCAACAATACCTGTAACAGTCCCTGTCGAGTCCAGATGTACAAATTTTTCATTATAATCGCTCGAAAAAATAGGAATCGCCCAAAACGCAGTTAAATCCAGATACGGACTTGCCGCCGAGTTGGGCAAAAAGAAAAACCGGGCGCCGATTTCCGGCTGGATGAAATATACCTGAAGGTCGAGAGCATAGGAATCTATTTCGGCAAGGTATTCCAGTGAATCAATGGTTTTGTATTTTTCAACCGTTGCTGAAATATCTTCAGCCGTGCCGGCAAAGCCCGCACCGATGTGAAACTCGATAAAATTAAGTTTTGCAGTGAACTGGGGGGTCAAGGAATTTCCCGAGAACTTTGTCATCAGGCTATATTCCCAGCACCATGGTCCGCAGTAAGGGGAACCGGGGACAGTAACGCCGGAAACCTGCGGGAAAAGTGGGGATAATACCGCAAAAACTAAAAATGACATAATCATTATATACTTTTTCATTACTCAAAACCTCCATCGGGTAGTTTGGGATCCGGTTGCTGGGTTCGTGGTGGTTTAATTTTAGGTTTGCTTTGACCGGAACCTGTGCTGTCAGCCTGTTCGCGTGTTCCGGTGCGGGGAGAGGGCGATTCTGAGGGCGGTCCTTGCACTGTATCCACCTGAGCGCTTTCTATTCGCTGACCATACGCAGAACTCACTCCCGGAGCGGGAGGTATATAACCTTCGGCAAGAAGCTGAAGAATATTCTGCCGATTTATCTCGATTACCTGCTGATACCTCATCTCAAAAGGCTTTATCTCAAAACCATTAACGACAATTCTCAATGCCGAGGGGTTTGAAACCTCGAGATATATCGAATTTTTCACCCGCCAGTCTTTCTTATTATTTCTTCTAAGAAGCCCCTGAAAAGCTTTTTTCGCATGGTCGAGTTCAACATATAGTCGAACCTGCTCCCTTGCTTTTATCTCGAATGTTAGCGAGTCTGCTACCGAAAGGGCTTGCGCAGCATTGACGCTATCGATGGGTAAAATAATTATTTGCGCTATCTCCTCATCTTTGGGAGCGCTTGCAGCCTTTTGAAGCGTCGTGTCACCAAGCACGGCAGAGGTCAAAGTCTCGGGAGGATTACTATCGCCATTAAGTGAATATATCATTACAACACCCACAATAATACCCAGAGCAACAAAACCATAGACCACACCCGGAATGGCTTTTATCGAAGCCCATATTGAAGCGAGGTTAACCGCAGGTTTCGGTTCGCTAGACTCATTGAAAGCTGTTTCCGCATGAATAGGAGTGGTACGCAAAGGCTTTTGCGCGGCTTGCCTGCGACCGAAGAAACCGCTCCGCTCTTTGGGGCGCTCAGCCTCATAGCGCGAATAAAGCTCCTCGGGGTTGATACCAAGAAATTCACCGTACGCTCTCAAGAAACCTTTAACATAAACCTCAGCGGGGAGTATATTGAACTGTCCCTCCTCGAGCGCTTGAAGATATCTAATACTGACTTTGGTAGCCTCGGCGGCATCCTCGAGAGTGATACTGCGGCTGGCTCTCATCTGGCGAAGATATTCGCCCAATTCTCTCAAAATTCCCTCCAGATATTACTTTCCAAAATCTTTCAGCTATGCAAAAGCATAACGCTTTTTCAACCCCCTGACCTCTCGCTATGCTCGAGGTCTGTCCCCCTTATCAAGGGGGACAAATTCGCAGAGCGCAACGGAGTGAATTAGGGGGTTACCAAAGAGCACAATAAAAAACTCAAAGCCCAATGGAAATTGTGAAAATCCGGGCTAATTATGCAAAAGCATAATCCTATCTATATTAAACTGCTTTAACACTTCAGTCAAGCATAAAAGAGGCAGACCCACAACATTATAAAAACAGCCATCGATTTTTTTAACCAAAAGCGCTCCAAACTCCTGTATGCCATAAGCTCCAGCCTTGTCCATAGGTTCCCCCGTGCTTACATAGGTATCTATCTCGGCATCGCTCAGTTCAGAAAATAAAACTCGCGTGGATTCCACCGATGATACGATAGCGCCTTCGGGAATTTTTATTGCGGCAACACCGGTATAGACCGTATGCCATCGACCGGAAATTTTTTTTAGAAATAGCGCCGCTTCTTCAGTGTTTGCAGGTTTCCCGAGAATCCGGTCATCGATATAGACAATCGTATCGAAACCGAGCACAATGCCTGCCGGGTTCGGTGGAATTATTGCATTTTGAGCTTTTAATCTCGCCAGTGTTTCGGCATATTCCGCTGGTGATTCAATACTTATCGACCTTTCATCGAAATGCTTTCGCTCAATGATGTCGAATTTAATACCTACACGGCTCAATAATTCACGGCGCCGAGGGGAAGCGGAAGCTAAATAAAACTTCGGTAAACTCATTTCATAACCTTCCCAAGCGCCGCTATCGTTCTTTCCACATCGGTTTCATTATTGTAAAGATGAAAAGAGAAGCGAAGTTTTCCTTCACGATTGGCGCAGATAATTCTTTTCTCTTTCAATGCATTAAATGCAATTTCCGGTTCGGGAACCTCGATTGCCACTATGGATGATCTTCGCTTACCGCCTTCGCTTGCAATTCCTACATTCAATACGGAGACTTGTTCGATAAAAGATTCAACAAGTCCTGTCGTATGGCGTTCGATGTTTTCAATTCCAATATCGGCGATAATTTCAATAGAGCGCAGCATCGCCCAGAGATTATGATACGGCATCGTTCCAGCCTCGAATGCAGTTGCGTTATCCGGCAGTGGAAGGTCATATTTACGCAACGATGAGTAGTCGCCGGTCAGAGCGATTCTCTGTAACCATCCTGTAAATTTCGGTTCTATCGGCGTATCCTTGCGGATATAGAAAACACCTGTGCCGTAAGGAGAAAGCAACCACTTTTGTCCGCCAGCGGAAAATGTATCCGCCCCGCTTTCCTCAATATTCGCGGCAAGCGTTCCAGCGCCCTGAATGCCGTCGATGCAAAGATATGAACTTTGTTTATGCGCTATCTCCGATGCTTTTTTAATATCGAATTTAAATCCATCGAAAAAGCGCACCCAGGATAAAGCAACTACCTTTGCGCCGGGAACATGGAAAAGCTCCTCATCCGCTCCATCGGTGATAAATATTTCCGCACCGCGGTTCCGCTGGACATCCCATGGATAAAAATTGGCGGGGAATTCATCCGGTGGAAGAACGATTTTATCGCCGGGTTTGAGAGAAAGACCATTTGCCGCAATGTTTATACCAAAGGAAGTATTGAAAACAAGTGCAATATTTTCTGGGGATGCGCCGAGTATCTCGCCAAGTTTCTCGCGCAGAATATCCATGACCTTGCATGTTTCAGCATCATGGTGAATGCTTTCGCCACGATAACGCTTGAGAAACTTCTCCATTTCGGCAAGCGAGGGTTCGGGGATTATACCGGTCGAGGCAGTATTAAGATAGATATATCGCTTGAATATCGGGAAAAGTCTCCGACGCTCTTTTTCGCTTAAAATGCTCATTGGAAAACCTTTCTTTGAAAACAGTATAGTGAAATGAATCGAGTTTTCCTGAATGAACAAGCATTTTTTTATAGCGGTCTGGTTTTTGTGATATAAATTAGAGAAAAAGAAAAATCAAACAAGGAGTGATTATGCCCGATAAAGTCGCAGTTGTTCTTGGAAGCGCTAGCGATGATGCGCTTGGCGTTTATACATGCAATATCCTGAGTGGATATGAAATCGAATTTGAAAAATTTATAATCTCCGCTCATCGAGATCCCGAAAGGCTCGACGAATTCTGTAAGACAGCCAATGATAAATTTGGAGTTGTGATAGCTATTGCCGGGCTTTCGGCGGCGCTACCGGGAGTTATTGCATCAAGGATAAAGATACCTGTAATAGGCGTTCCCGCTGATGTCGGTCCGCTGAACGGTATCGATGCACTGCTGTCGATTGTGCAGATGCCATCGGGGATTCCTGTCGCTTGCATGGGGATAGGTTCATCGGGTGCGAAGAATGCCGCTCATTTTGCTGCTAGGATAATCGGAGAGATTTAATAATATAAGTCAATTCCCCTCACACCACAGCGCCACATCGTGTCCGGCATCGAGCGCTTTCGATACTCTTTGCTCCGGAGGGAATTTCTGCGCACCACGCATCATACTCAGGTCATCGGTGAGAATCCTGCCGCAAAAGCCAAATTCACGAATCTTCGATATAATCTTTTTGGAATATGTCGCAGGAAACATTGCATCCAGCGCAGGCGCAAGGATATGAGTTGTCATAATCAATGGCACACCAATCTCGATTGCAGCACGGAATGGCAACCAATGTTTTTCCTCAAATTCAGCTATGCTTGCATCGCTCGAAATAAAGTTCTCATGCGGGTCGAGACTGGAACTGCCCAATCCCGGGAAATGCTTTACACATGGGATAAGCCCCCCCGCTGTAATCCCCTCAATAGCTGATAACATGTGTCCGGCTGTTTCTTCGGGATGTGTGCCGAAAGTGCGTTTTTTAATATATTCCCCGCAGCCAAGGTCGGCAACGGGTGCAAGGTTTATCGTTATACCCAGTTCCGTCAGAGCTTCGGCGGAGTCTCGATAAACCTGATAAACAAATTTGTCACTCTTTTTGCGCATTTCCCATGGACATGGCGGACAATATGGCTCTCCTTCAATCCTGCATTTCTCGCCACCTTCCTGGTCGATAAGGTAATGCAAATCCGAATCGATTTCATTAAATAGAGTTGTTAAATATTTTATATCTGCAGGCGATGTGAAGTTGCGTGCAAAAAGAATAATGCCAAACGGTTTGCAATTCTCGATTGTATCCAAGAACTTTTTCGATGGTTTGTGGCTATCGAAACCGAGAACGAGAGAATTTTGAGGATATTTTGTGAAATCTATCGCGGACAGGATATTACCTCACGAGAAGAATTTTGGCAATTGCCGGTTTCACTCCGCTTATGCGAGCAAAATAAATTCCCGAATCCATCTTGTCGGCATCGAGAACTATTTCATTCTCTCCCAAACCAAGCTTAAATTTCTGTAAAATCCTTCCTGATATATCGAGTATCTCGAGTTCACAATTAGCCTGTTCAAAATTTGAGATTCTCAGAATGCAAACACTGTTGAAAGGATTAGGAAATGCCTTGATTAGAAACTTATGTGGAATAATCTCTCTTTCAGCAGCGGTTGCGGAGGTTTCGGGTTCATATCCTCCGATACTCAAATCATCGATATACCAGCCTGCTTCATGCACATAAGCATCTGAACCGAACACAAATTTCAATTTAATCGAATCGCCGGAATATTCCGAAAGGCTGAATACTTCTTCAGTCCATTCGGTTAGACGACCCGAAAATGCGGGTTCATTAGGCATAGTCGGGTGATATGGATTAAGAATTGCTGGATATCCGGATACCGGTTCGAGCAATACCCATGAGGATTCTGAATCTCTTATCCACACATTTCCACCGTCGTATGGCGTGCCATCATGTTCGGCGCTGTACCAATGCCGAAAACGCAATGTCGGTGACAGAATTTCCGATGAAACATAATACCATGGGCTTGTAACCTCTGAATGTGTGTCGTCCGAGTAATCGCCGGAAAGAAGTGTCGCAAGAACATTCGGCGATGAATATGCAGACATAGGTCCCGATGTCGGCGAACCGATTTCCCATTCGCCTGACAGTGTCCATTCCGAATAACCTGCATCGAGACCATCCTCGAATTCCGCAAATGGCGTACCGATAGTAAACGAAAATGTGTCCGGGAAATAATACCTCTCCTGCGCTTGTGCAACTATTTCGATTTTCACTATATCACCCGGCGAAATGGGTGGCATAGCGAAAAATACTAAATTATTAGCAACGGCAGTACCTCCTCGCTCACTTATCGAACCGGGAATTGCATAAGTGCTTTCAATAATGGATATACCCGGTGTAATCGGTCTTATGAGAACCGAAACATCGGAGATTGATTCTAGTCCATAGTTGCGAACCAAAACAGTTATTTCTCCCTGCTCACCGATATCGAGATAACCATCGCCGTCCCCGGAAACTTCATTCACAACAACATCGTATGCCCTCGGTGCGACATCGGCAATCAGCGCATTGATAATGCAAGCGAGAAGGTTTTCCTCGCACAGCGGTACAATTCTTTCCTCGGGGGGCCAAAAGCCGTCGCCTTCCCCGCCGACTTCAGGCGATATACCAAATACTCCTAATACACCATATATCCAGTCGAATGTTCCACCACTCACCTGATAAATTGTTTCATACGCATTGCCATTCACATAACCGTTTAGCGCGGACATCCAGTCGGTGTATAACATGAAAAAGCTATGGTCGTCGCAATGCTCTTCGGTGTACCCCCATGGGAATAGATACAAGTTCGAGTAACTGTGAAAATTCATGTAGGTGATGAATTCACGTGAAATAACAAAGTCGCGGAATCCCTGTAGTTCCGGTTCGGAGAAGCTGTCGGGACCCATGTATGTATCGCTTGCGGGATCCGGTGAAGAACCTCCTGTACCCCACATATAGCCAAAATTCCTGTTCATATCCACGCCATCGTAATCATAGTCGAAAACACTATTTTCGTTGTTATCGCGAGTATTTTTGCGCCACATTCCGCCGCCATCGGGATTGCTTTCCTCATTCTTGAGAACACCGTCGGGGTTCATTACAGGGATAAACCAGAGCTCGCGCTCATTTACAATATATGTCGCCAGCGGGTTAGCGCCGTAATTATCGAGAAGCCATTCCATATAATAGATAGCCACCTCAAAGGTAATCACCTCTCTTGCATGGATAGCAAAATCATACAATATTTCCGGTTCATCCTCATCGATATCGACATTGTCGGAGATTTTCACAGCCCACAACTGGTTTCCCTCCCGGCTTTCGGAAACCGAAATTTTTTCTGAAACAAGCTCAGGATATTCATCATGAAGCGAATCGAGCTTTGCAACTATCTCCGAGAATTTATGATATCCGCCATAGTCCATTGTCCCTGTGAACCGCGAGCGGTAATACTCGGGCATGTCTTGTATAATTATTTCATAGTGGATACCGGACTGTTCGAGCCGTTCGAGGTCGTTTTCCCAGCCGACAAGTTCGATATATGCATCCCCGCGAATATAAACAATATCATAAGTCCAATCGTCCATCTGTGCAAAGCCGGCATAATCCACCCGAACCAGTGATTGCCCGAATACAATTCCCGCAAAAAGCAATAAATACAAAATATATTTCATGATAATACTCCTAATATTTGATGTATTATTATAAGATAATCGGAAAACTCATGTAGTCAAGTATTTTTTAAGTGTTAGGTGAAGACAATATTGCTATTTAAAATCCCTTGTTTGCAGTCAATAATTATCTTCCATACCTACTGCCACCGGAGCCGCCGAAACCACCTCCGCCAACACTTCTTCCACCGCCAAACTGGAATTGAACCCAAATTCTGACATCACGAATGTGCCTGGTGTAATCGATAATCTTATCTGTATCCTCTGTAATTTCCACCTGAATACCGGCTTCAGCATTTCGCGATAACCTGTATCTCGCTTCGGGTTTTAAAGTCCATACCGATTGGTAGGCGGTTTTTTGTTTCTCCATATCCGCCTCATACCAGTTCTCGGTATAGCGTGTGCTGTAGGAAAATGTTAAAGAAAGATTTAGGTTATTCTCGAACGAGACTTTACCGAGAAGCGGGATTTTTATGCCTTTTTCCGCTTTCAAAGTGTATTTCGCAATCAAGTCGAATTTTTTCTGGTCTGTTCCAACCCATGAAATCGAGCCGCTGTGCGTTTCGCGAACCGAATGGTCCCAGTTGTATTTGAGGTCGAGAGTCCAACCCCCTTTCATATTGAAATTTATCCCGAAAAGAGGAGAAAACTTGTTTTCTGAAGATAGCTGGCTAAGCGAATCATTGGTGAAATCCTTTGTCCACTTATATGACCAGTTGCTGCTTGCCGATGTTGACCTTGAGAATGTTTTAATAAACCCAATGTTTTTGAAGAAACCCCACTTTGCTGTAAGGTCGGGAAATGTCTGTGATACATTGCGAGTATTTTGCGATGAATTCTCACTTCGAGTACTTGTATAATTGTATTTTGTAGTAACATGTATATCGTAAGGGAGTTTTGCGCCTGTCGAGGCATCGAGTTTGTTTGTGAATGTTTTCGATGGGCTTGTATAACCCGAGCTTGTATCAGCAGCGGGAACATCGGGATTATCGGTGAATCCGAACTGAAATGCTCTTCCGGGTCGCTTTGCCAGATTCGGCGCGCTGTTATTCTCGCGCCAGTTATATTTTACACGCAGGTTATCGAGCCTTTGCAAGAAAGCTTTTAATTTGCCATCTGAGGATTCCGCGCTTGCGCCGGTCCTTCCGCTCGGCTTCCCAACCAGTTCCTTCCATTTGAGCGTATAATCCGCCGATGCAGTCCTTGCCTGAGTTGCTTTGCCGAAAGTGCCCTCTGTCGGATTCTTTGTATCTTCGGTATATGAGTTTTTTAGCTCGTATGTCTGCGATAGATAATCGAGCCATACCGGTTTCCAGGTAAGACCATCGTTGATTATTTTTCTTGTCCCTTTGCCAAAAATAGTCGGCGGTCCCAGTTGAAACCAATCCTCCATGTGAATATCCCTGTCAACCGCAAGAGAAAAATCCGCAGTAAGGCTTGGAATGGGTTTATATTGAAGTGCTGTATTATGCTTGAGCGACCGGGTAAAAGAGTTTTCATAATTTGCAGCGGTATAGTGAAGTCTTGTGGTTTTAAGTTCATTAACCTCGGTTGTGAATTCAACTCTCGACGGCACATAACTGATTGCAATATCCCCGCCTATGCCTTTACCAGTGCTGTCTTCCTCGGCTTTTTTCACTATAACTTGACCGGCTTCGGTCCGCGGTCTCAGATTGTAAATATGCTTCACATTGTAAGTTGTCGAGTAATTATCGAGATATTCGGGACCGTGTTTTCTGGATTTGCTCCAGCTATAGTTCATTTTATTGGGTGACACAAAAACCGCAACCGGCAAGCTTGGATCGGTCGGCGAAACTCCAACACCCATTAGTGAGGCACGCTTAACATTTTCTGTAGATTTCTCTTTTTCGCGAAGTGAATCGGGTAAAAACACATCCGAACCGGTTATGAATCGGGGAATGCTGAGTATATCTATATATGTCATCGCTAATGGCAAATTAACACCCCATCGTATCGGGAAAAATTTGCTGAGAGTATATGTTGTTGTGTAATTTTGCCTTAGTGTCTTTGCTCTGGCTGTTGAGGAAGAAGACCTATAACTCCTGCTGAAACTTGATGCACTTTGAGTTTCCGTCATTTTATGGAAATCGTCGTCTCGCTGCTCGACAGTTCCCATAAAACTGAAAAAATCGGCTGCCTTAAAACTCAATTCGCTCTTATATGCCATGCCATCCTCATGCCGAACATCCTCGACCTTAAGCTCATCGCAATATACCTCACCCGTAATATCGTAGTTCTGGTTACAATTGATAAGTCCCAGTTGCAGCATAGTGATTTTCGTGAGAGTGGGTTCGCCAACAATGACATAATAACCGTGTCCATGACTTGCGAGGCGGATATTGGATATAGCCGTATCGCTGGTCAGATACTCCTGCTTGAATGCGGTCATCTCATCGAAATCGATAACGACCTGATTGTTTTCATCCCAGCCGGGGAGAAGGGTATCGGTACGATATTCATAGTAATTCCCCGAATTATCCCCCATTCGATAGAAGAACTGTGGTGCGGTTCCCTCGGCAACGGAAGTATCATAATAAACCCACATTGTTAGTTCTCGATACTGCGTATAGTCCTCAGCCCTATCGCTCGAATAAGTCTTATAAGCATACACTGTGTCCAGTGGCGGAAGATGCTTATATTTGAGGACAAGAGACTGCTCTGCAATTGTCAAGCCTGTAGTGGGGTCTCGATAGCCGCCGCAGTCGGGACAGGTTTCAAATTCATCCTCCTGTGAGTTCTTAACCGCCACCTCAAAATTATCGAAATCCTCCTCCCACTGGTTTCTCACAAAAGCTATCTGTGCAATTGAAACAGTTGCATCTCCCGATGTAACATCTTTAAGCCCCAGTCTGACATATTGAATTTGAGTGAAATTGGGATCGGGATTACCAATTTCCGTGCGATGCCATATTCTCCCATCCTCGACCAGCGTGAAAAGGGAATCGCGAATTGGAATTCGATATAGTCGCCAGCCTGCTGCGGATTCAGTGTTTGGAACCATATAGTTTTCTGAAGCTAAGTCTATCTCGAATTCAAAATAATCATTTGCCATATTAAGAACGCCGTTCTTGTTGAGGTCTTCGGAATCGGGTTTGCGAAGACCGACCGGGTCGTCGATATTGCCCTCGGTGCCGTTGATATTATCATATACTCGGGCATCGGGGTAACTCCAGTTATCGCCGCTGGGATCGGATGGGTCGCGACCGATAGAATCCACAAGCATCGACTCTCTTTCTGCCAAACTAAATGCGGTAGTATCGATGCCTATAGCATTGAGATAATAATTCAATTCCTCATCATTCCACAAACCATCGATACCGGTATCCTCCTCCGGGGCAAGCTTATAGTCATATCTATCGGCTATCATCTTATCCTCCGTATCCAATTCGCCATTTCCATCGATATCCTCACTAACTTTGCCCATATTTATTACAAGCACACCTTCGTCGCCCTGAATCCACACCTCGAAGAACTGCGCATTCTGCTGGTCTTGATATGCAGGATTGATATACTGCATGATACCGCCCCATGCGCCACCGCTCACAGAGGTGTCGGTGAACTCTATACGCAGAACATCCGTAGTGCTCTGGTCGGATGTTACCTCCCTGTTGGGCCAAATTTCCGTTACATTGACCCTGTCATACGGATTATACCATATAACTTTGGCTCTCGGCTGGTCGAGATAATCCGATGGCACACTCGAGGGCGTCCACATGGTGCGCGTTATCGATAACGGGTCGGTCGATTTGCTTCCCTCGAAATCATCGATATAGGCATCACCGATGGTATTGGGATTCGAGATTATCTGCGCTGTTTCAAGTGCAAGCGTAACATTGGATGTGGCATCTGTTTGAATAAGCGGTATCGCATCGACCGCCGCAGTCATGAACGGGATTTCTTGCGAAAGCCGTAAGTCAACATCCCACATATATGCTCTCGACGGCTCACCGCCAATCCGCGGGCGACGCTCGGGAGTGGTTACGCTGCGATAAAGACCCGTAACCCCAAACCATGAATCTTCACCAAGGTCATACTGCAGTCTCGAGCCGAGTAATGTTTTTTGCTGCACGGAGAAGAATGGCTGAGCCTCGAAATTTATCTCGATATTTGCGTTCGGATCGCGAGCCTTGTCCGAGATAAACCGGATTTGACCGATTTCATACAATATTGTATAGTCAACATCCTTTTGAAGCTTCACACCATCGAGTTTGACTTCCTCACTTCCGGGGATGATGTTATATGCGCCGAGGTCCTGAACGCTGGAAAAACCCTTTGTCTCGGAAAAAATGAAGCAGCGACTGCTTTGTTCAATCTGTGCATTATTTGTCGAGGTATAAATATATGGATTTCTTAAAGTATCGGGGAAATCGATGAGGTCGGGTTGAAGAGCAATATCGAGTTCCTGCGGGTCGAATGGATGAGGAACCGTGAAAATCAACTCGCCGCGCGCGGCATCGATATAATATGGAGATTGGTCAACATATCCATCGGGACGGGGGTCACCGTTTATTTCTTGTTCATCCATGCCATATAAAGTTATCAGGTATATAGCCGAGTTTTCCGGCAGAGTACGAAAAGAATCCGCTCCACTCTCCCAGTAAAGCTGAATAAAAGTCTCCTCAAGGTCGATATCCTGCTTACCAAGTGAATATACATTACGCCATTCGTAATCCCAACATTTGTGTGAAGGCTGGAGGCTTTCAGGTTTGATTAGCTTCAGGTATATCCTGTTGCTTCCTTCATCGAAAAACCCCACAGTATCGATTGAGCCATTGGAACGCTGTATTATATATCTGATGCCAATAATATCGTCAGAATTAGCAGGATAGTTAAACCTGAACCAACCTTGCGAACGGTTAATGTAGTATTCGGATGGACTCACTTCTTCAAAGAAACCCGCTTCGACCGTATCCGATGGTTCAGTATCGGTAGGGGGGGAACTCGGGGATATTTCATTTCTCGCAAAAGCCCATCCCTGTCTGGAGTTTGTCGATGATGCCGACAGAGAATTTGAAATATAAAGAGCAAAATCGATAATCGAATCGCCGGAGTCATAGACGCGGTATGCGTAAAGTGTATCGATGTAATAATATGTCCTCGCTCTATATGCGTAGCCAGGATCGTGTTCGGACGATTTTTCCAAACTCGGTTTCACGGTTCTGGATATCGTATTCGCTTTTTCCTGACTTGCAATGGTGGTAATGCACCAATCTCCGACTTGAAAAATACTCTTAATACCAAAAAGGCCTTGAATTCTTTCGCTGTATCCGACAAGAGATGCGCCGGGCAGGTTAAGTGTCGTGTTTCCAGCTTCGATAAGCTGAACAACATCATCCTCTTCACCGGCATATTTGATGTTAATCGTATTCTCGAGGTCGGTTTCTCTTTTGCTGTCCTGGTCAACAGACACCTTTATTTTTGAACCTATCGACCCCGTAATCCTGAAATTTGATTCCTGTTCCATTTGAAGCTGGGGCCACTTGCTTCCCCAATAATATTCGAGGTCTGTCCACTCGCTTCTGCCCGAGAGTGTTATTCTGTATGAGCCATCCACAGAAAGCCCGGCACCGCCGGTTCCTATTAGTGTTTGGACACCTGGTGGAAGATTATCCAGCGGAACCGAAATTTCGGCGCCCCTGTCTGTGCGGGCGGAGGTCATTGTGCGAATCTGTCCTTCCCAGAGACGCCATCTTATCATCACAGCAAATGAATCGATTGGAACGGCTCGCTGGGCATATACTTCGATACCATTTATGGTTTCATAGAGAAAAACCATACCCATTTCAAAATCCACAATAGCCCAGCGTTCTATAAGAATCGAGTTATAGTAAAGGCAAGCGGTTGAATCTGAAATACTGATTGGGTTGGAAGTGAACCTATCATCAGTGGGCATACAATAGCGGCCATCCATCTGAAGAGATGGACTCCACATTCCGAAGGCTCCGGTAACAAGTAAAAGAAAGATATGTAATGCAAGGTATTTCTTCAAAATTTAAAACCCCGGATTTTGGCGAAAAATTTTTAAGCAAACTTTTCAAAAGATGCCCCCAGTTTAACTAATTAATACACAAAAAAACTAAAGTCAATTTTATTGGAAAACTTCCAGCGATTAGTATTGCATATATGATGATATTTGGCAATAAAAAAGTTTATTTTTTTGAAAAAAGTTAAATCCGACAAAATAAAGCGTTGTCGCCTAATGTGCTGTTTCACTTGAAATAAGAGCTTTCACCCTCTCAACAACGGCTTCATAACTCGGTGGAGCCACAAAACTTGCGTGAGCAATTGTATTATCACCAACTTTTTCCTGCAGATAAAATTTTCTTGTGCCAACAATTTTTGCGTTAAGAACAAGTTCTCTTTGTTTCTTACCATCACGGCAAAGCCAGAACCTAAAAACTTCGCCCTCCTCGGTGCGCATACCGGGTTTTTCAAAAGTTAAAACTATCCAACCTTCATGTTCAAACTCTTCCCGAGGTTCATAAGGAACTGCAACAGTTACGAATTTGCCTTTATATGTTATTCCTCCACAACCGATTACACTTATTATTGCCGAAAATACCAATAGCAATGCAAATAGCTTTCTATTCTTTTTCGAGAACATTTATTTCTCCTTGTTTAACAATAAATTATAGTGGAAAATAACGATTGGTTTGTGAAAGACTAATGAAAATTTGATTTTAGAATATTTTTTTCAAACTGAATCCACGATACCGACAATTCCAGCATCTGCGGGGATTTCTCTTCCCTGAATGCACAGAGTAGCCTCACGCGCAGAAACCCAGAATACAATTTGTCCCTCATTGGCTCCAACGCCATCTACCGCAACAATTGCATTGCCCATCGGTGCAAGACTCTCGTCAAGTGGTTGAATAACATAGAGTTTTACACCTGTCAGTTTCGGGTCAGATACAGTGCAGTATAATTTCCCCAATATCCGTGCAAGTTTCATAAGAATAAGATTAAAAATCAAGAATTAAATATCAAAATGACAAATCAAAATGCAAAATTATCTATCTCGTCCATACGCTCTGCGTAGGAACGCATGTCTTTGCGAGCTTTGCGTTCTTTGCGGTAAAAATTGCTTTTCTCTGTGTTCTCTATGGCTTTTTTTCGTTTTTCGTATTCAGAAAGGATGCCATTTTTGTCTATCTCATTTAAAATTACAATAGTTTTGTTTATTACCAAAATTTTCGATATTCCAAAATTTATTATCCGTAATCTTACTACCCAATTTGTATTGTAATTTGAAAAATAAGATAGGTTCCCAGAAGATAAAAGAGCAGAATAGCTAATGCATCCCATCCGAGGAAAAGGAAACTTTTTCTCGACCTATATACCACACCCATGATAGCAACTGTTGTCAATATTATAGCGAAAGCTGCGGTCAAGATATGATAAGGCTGAACATTTGCTATGATGCTCTTACTTCCATAAACAAAATCCATAAGCGGTATGAGCATGATATTGAAAGTATTGCTGCCAAAAAGATTTGCAATTGCCATATTCACGGCGCCGATACGGTATGCGCTTATTGCTACAACAAGCTCCGGCAGTGAGGTTACAAAAGCGACAATTATTGTGCCAACGAAACTGTTTCCGAGTGTGAAATTCATGCTGCCGATACTAAATGAGCGAACCGCAAGTTCCTTTGCAAAACCGACAAGAATGATACCACAGATAATAACTACTAATGCTGCGATAGAAAATTTGAATATGATTCTTCGCAGTTCCTCTGGAGAAGCCTTATGAATAAATTCCTCATCAGATATAGTAGTTTGTTCCGCCTTATATAATATAAATGCTCCAACAATCCATCCGAAAAGAATCACGAAAGAGAAAGCCCATCCCCAAAAAGCTGCCGAACCTAAAGCTGCTTCCTGGGCTACTTTCTGAACTGCGTCCGGAGCAACTCCCGGAAGTACATCCTGAACTGCTTCCCGGGCTACCTCACAATAATGATAAGCTGTATAAATTCCACCCGCGGCAACCGACATTAGAAATATTCCCAGAGATGCCGGAAGAATTTGCGTGGCACTCACCGAAAGTAGAACCGGTCCCGGTCCTTGTAGGAAATCGAGTACGGCAATAATAAACATATTAAACATGTTACTGCCAAAAACATTTCCCATACCGATATCGGGAACACCGCTGGCAGCCGCCGTTACACAAGAAGCAAGCTCGGGAATCGAGGTTATCAAAGCAAGTAGTATAATACCAATCCATGTGCTCGAAAGCCCTGAAACCTCGGAGAGTTCATCGCCATGCTTCGATAACTTGGAGCCGGCATAAACAATAATGGCACCAATAACAGCAATGCCCAAAAACAGCTCGATATTCCCCAATGTGTTTATTATTTTAAATAGACCGAACATAAATTACCACGCTATTTTAAGGGAAAGTTAAGCTTTCATTATTTAATGTCAATATAAACTTAAGAGAAAAAGTTCTCCATGTGTAATACTATCTGTGCCTCAGTTCAGGACAATGGCTTTAAATATATTTCACTCTCCGAGAGTTTAACATAATTGCACTTAAATCCTATTTAGTATTTTTTTTGAATTTTGCAAAATAAAGGATTTTGCCATTTCGAGCAACTCAGAGAAATCTTTTCTCGCCTATTTGTAAGATTTCTCGTCACTTTGTTTCTCGAAATGACATCGTTTTGTCTACTTTGCAGAGGGCTATTTTTTTTACTATTTCCAGTTATATCGTAAAAATATTACTATTTGTTATTGTTAGAAAAACGAAGAACTCAGACTATGTGAAAAAAATCCCAAAATATAACTTGACATTAGTTTAAACTATCTTATATTCATGTTTCAAATAAATTAAAAGCGAGGGGATATGGAAACGCACAAAGTAACCTGCCATTTTTGCTCACTGCAGGATTATTTTGCTTTATCTGCCGATAGTGTTCAAAACTCCGCAAACTATAATCCCCGGCATTCGATAAAAGCCCACTACACTGGCGAAAGACCGATTTGCCCCCGTGGAAATTACTGTATCGAACTTGCGCAGCATAAAAAGCGTCTCGGTTACTGTCGTATCGAGAGTGAAACCGCTAAAACTAAAGAAGCATTGGATTATCTCGATGAAAAGCTCCATGGAATCGACACAACAAAAACAGCAATTCTTCTCTCGGGAAGTCTTCCACTCGAAATAGCGCTTCTTACAGCGAAACTGGGCAAAGCTTGGAATACAAAGTATATCGCTCAGATTGCTGCAGAGGATGAAATCGTCGCAAAATTCCTGAATAATTTCTCTTTTGATTCATTGAATGAAAAACAGATTGTGTTATCTATCGGCGATATTTTTTCGCTTCATCCCTCGATTGCCCGCGCGATTCATGATGCCAGATTCTCGGGAAAGAAAAGATTTCTAGCAACAATCGACATTTGCACAAGCAGAACTTCACGATTTGCTTGGTCGAATCTTATCGCAAACCCGAACCGCGTTGCAGACATTGTTGAAGCATTGTTCAAAGCTGTTGCACAAGAAAACTATTCAATCGAGGGAACCGGCGTAGAAAAGCCAGTGTTCGAGAATCTTGCGGCATCACTCGGAAAAGCCGAAAGTGCAGCAATTCTTTTTGCACCCGGTGTAGCAAGATTTACCGAACCGGAGAGAATCGCCTTCTGGGCGAAAAAGCTTGCGGATTCACGAAAATTCGATTTTGCCACATTCAGCACAGGCTCAAACGGTAGAGGGATTTCAAGGATATTAAATTCATCAGGATTTGTATCGACAACAGAAGTTCTCGCTGCAATCGGGAACGGCGATATCGAAGCTCTTATGTGTCTTGGTTGCGACCCCATCGAGGCTTTCCCCGGCATATACGGGCGCATTAAGAATATGAAACTCGTTGCGGCAACTGCGGCATTTCGCACGGCAATTGTGGATAATGCAAACATAGTATTGCCTGCAAAGTACTTATTCGAGAGAAAAGGCGCTTTGCTTTCACTCGAGGAAAAGATTGTGGTTATGGACGACCCATTGCCGTCACCGGACTATCCCGGAGAAGAAGCAATTCTTAACTATTTGTTAAAGAAAGAAAACATCGATATTTCTCTCGAGCAATCGATGATTCGACAGCAACTCGATAGTTTCCAATTTGCTTCCGGGGAACCGGATAGGAAGGAATTATCGAATGCAAATCTTTTGGCAATAGGTTATCATGTTCCGCATCATCACGGCGACGGTAGTCTGACAAGAAGGTCGTCATGGGTAGAAAGACAGGCGGGTGAATCTGATAACAGCGTAATTGTCGGGATGGAACTAGCAGACAAGCTTGGCGTTCGGAACGGAGATTCTGTGATTGTTACAACCGATTCCGGCAAAAGTGAATTCGGTGTGATTATCGAGGAAGACCGGTTGGACGATATCATTCTTGTTCCCGCATATATGCCGAATGGTCGCTCGATTCTTGGATGGTGCAATGCCGCCGGTTTTGTGCCGATAGAAGCAAAAATCGAGAAAGCTTGAAGCATTATTGGATTTGAAAAATAGCGTTCTATGAAATAATGAATTTATGAGAAATCAAAACAATGCAAAATTAGCAATGCAAAACGACAACTGACAACCGAAGCATCTTGCTTCGGGAAACGCGCACAAAGCAAGATGCTTTGCCTATTAATTTTTGGATTTTCTCTGTGTCCTCTGTGGCTAAATTCTTTGGGGTGGTGTGTGGGGCACTTTTGCATTGCTCATTGATAATTGATAATTTTGAATTGAATTGGAGGATATTATGCCGGAAATTGCGGGAAAAGAACATAAACAGCAAGTCAGGTTATCCGATAAAAGAATAATACTTGATATCGATAGATGTATCGGCTGCCGAAGTTGCTCCGCAGCATGTTTCTATTCGCATAATAGCCATAGGAATCTTTCCCGTGCGGTTGCGATGAATATTGCCGCATTTCCGTATCATTGCCGTCATTGCGATGAACCTGTATGTGTAGATGTTTGTCCCAAAGATGCTATTGTTAAAAAGGAAGACGGCACGGTATTTCGCAATAAGCTGCTTTGTATCGGGTGTATGAGTTGCGTTATTGCGTGCCCTTTTGCCGCTATCGGCGAATCAACGGTAAGGAGAGTTGTGAGCAAGTGCGACCTGTGCATTTCCAGAATCGAGGAAAATGAATTGCCGGCTTGTGTTGCCACATGCACATCGGGGGCATTGCAGTTTGTTACTCTCAACGAGGCTATCGAGCAGAAAAAATGGGGTGCAAGAATTATTGCAAAACCCGGTATGCATAGGATTTAAAATGATCTATGAATTTAAAAGACAGGAAGCTGAATGTTGGGGCGGTTCGCGAACCGCCCTTATAATGCTTGATATTAAGCAGGTGATGCTTCAATTGAAGCAAACTAATTGTAAAGCCAAGCAAGAAGTGCAGATGATAAGAAAAAAGTAGTGTGTTTTAAGGAAAGTGATTATATTTTAACCCAAATCTATGAAGGGTGTTGAAATGAAAAGGATGATTCTTTTATTATTAATTTTGATTATTGCAGGTAATGCAATGGGGGACACATATCGTGTTTTTAGCAATGAAGATACCGAATGGGCTATGATGTTCGCTTTTTGGCCGTATTTCTTAGTATGGTATCCGGTTTGGCATATTGATTATCCACCTTCTTCTGTTGACCCAGTGTCATGGGATAAAATTTACATAGATGGCGCAAAAGCAGTAAATCCTAATACATTTACTCCGTGGATTTGGGTTACCTATTTTAGGAACTGGTTTTATAAGTATCCGACCTATGATGGGTTACGGATTTCTCGAGCAACCGTGTGGGTTCAAACAGCTACATCTACCCCATGGGATTATCATTATATTGATATATTTGATAGTGACAACAACTGGGTATATTTTGGTGCTTCGCTTTTTAACGGTGATACTTTATATAGAATTGATATAACAGAGGAAATTGACGCACTACCAGAAGGATGGTATCAACTAACGAGTGGAATGAAAAGCCAAGATCAAGAATATAGCACAATTTACTATATGTCTTATGATTACACACAGAATGATATTTATGAATTGAGTGTAAATGCTGGATGGAATTTGATAAACCTACCGCTTCGTTTTTGGCCAGCTCCAACATTATCTTCATTGATGCCTGGGATTATTTCTGCATGGGTTCTTGACCCCATTACTTGCTATTGGATACCTGTATCAATTACGAATCCACTTACCGGAGAATTGGGAGACATTGTTCGCTATAACTCATTAATGGTATATTTCACTTCTCCTGCTACATTTTACTTAGATGGCTATCAAATTTTTGAGCAGAGATATCTGGACTACCGGGATAATTATTGCATGCATTATCCCATAGGTGGAGTCATGTGCAAGATTCCCTATGATTGGGACATTAACGAACCTGATGATAGATTGGACGGGGTTGCACGGGAGGCTAAAGTTTGGAATGGCATAGGCTATTCTCCCGATATAGACCGCGTTCTCGACCCTTTTGAGGGGCATCTTGCTACTTATGACTTTAGCCACACACCAAGGCTATATGATGATAATACACATCTTGATTTACGCTGTCAACCGATGATGTCAAAATCACCCACTGACCCAATCGAATTTGCTGAAAGAATGGAACTTGATATCTACATACCGAGTCTTGAAGAGGCTATGGGTGTTCCTGTTATGGTTACTCGGACTTTACCAGATGAACGAGTACCATATATGCTACCGGAAGTTCGCACTGTTCCACCTTCTGGATATGATGAAAATGGGACACCTCTTCCACCGGATATTACATTGGATCCATTTGAAAAAGAAGCAGTGCCAGTTACAGTGGAATTCCCCGTGGCGGCGTATCCTAACCCATTCAATTCTTCAACAAAAATAGCATGTTTCATTCCTGAGGATTTGCACGGTGAAGATGCTGTGTTTGAAATATATGATATTAAGGGTCAATTGGTTTATAATATAAAAAAGACAATTAATGATTACAATCTTTCCTTCTATTGGAATGCTAAAGATATCCGTGGTTCCGATGTTCCTTCTGGGATATATTACTATCGGATAAAAGTGGATTACATGACTGTTGATGGAACAGTTTCATTGACTCGCTAAACTAATCTGTCATTATGAGGGGGTGGTCATAGCACCACCCCCCCAAGACCATCAGAGAAGTTATGATAAAATGTAAAATACATATAGTGTTTCTATTATTCGTATTCATTTCAGTTACTTTCGCAGGCTGGGAAAGAACATACGGAACAAGCGAGGTCGATGATGTGGGTTGGTCTGTTATACAAACAAATGACGGTGGATATCTCATTGCTGCAAAGGGAACTTATACTCTCATTAAAACCGATTCCCTGGGAGAAATAATTTGGACACGCTCTGATGAGGGTAGGTCACACTTATTTGTTCAGACACCAGATTGTGATTATGTTTTCACTGGATGTAAGGATAATGATGTTCTTCTTATGAAAATTGATGAATTTGGTGATTCCCTGTGGTTGAGAACTTATGAAGGAGGTGGTAATGATGACGGCGCCTCAGTTATGCAAACCTCAGACGGCGGATTTATTATCGCAGGAACGGCAGATTATGACTCTTATACAGGTGATGGGGATGTATTTATCATTCGAACAGATTCACTTGGTTACACTCTTTGGACAAAAAGATATGAAGGACAAGGAAAAGTAACATCGATGCTTAAAACAACAGACAGTGGTTTCGTTATTTTAGGTTCAAGATTGATAGTTGAAGATGTGCCGGAATATCTCTATCCTTTTCTTATAAAAATAAACGAAATGGGAGACTCACTTTGGTTAAAAGTTTATACTGAAAGAGATTGGGTAAGCTCAAGTTCTATTGCTCAAGCAGATGATAGTGGATATGTTATTGTTGGAACAGAAGGCATTCTATGTGGCTATATTTTATATATAGATTCTGAGGGTAATGCTTTATGGGATACAGTCTATTATGATAATCCAGTAGTTTTTTCATCAATAATCACAGCGGGGGAAGACTGTTTTTACATTGCCGGGACAATAATGCTTTTTGAAAGACCAAGGGGAGATGTTTATCTATGCAAAATAGACTGTGATGTCAATATACTTTGGGATAACATATATTATCAAGGAGATAATCCTGGCAATGGACATTATGTATCCCGAACAAATGATGATGGTTTTATTATCACCGGATTCACTGGTTATATTGGTTCAATCGATTCAGATGTGTATCTTATCAAAACCGATTCGCTTGGCGATATTGATTGGGTGAAAGATATTCCCACGAAGCCGCAGAAAATTTCCATAAATGTCTCTCCCAATCCATTCAACTCCTCCTGCGCAATCACCGCTCCCTCTGGAGCAACAATAGAAATCTACGATTTGAATGGAAGATTGATAACCCCCTATTCAGATGGCAAGCCATCCTCATTTGTCCAAAAACTTAATAAGGGGGACAGCGAGCGAAGTGAGCAGGGGGTTTACATCTGGCAGCCCGATGAAACAATTTCAAGCGGAGTTTATTTGATAAGAGCGACTAAGGAGGTTGAGACAATCACGAAGCGCGTCATCTTAATGAAATAGTGGGAATTTATGCAAACAAGAAGCAAACGCGAGCAAGTAAAATGCAGTATCGCAAATCGAAATTGCGTAATCGCAATTCGTTATTGCAAGTTGGACAATTAGAAAGTGCAATGGGACTTTTGAAAAGTCCAGCCAGACAATTGAAAAGCACAGTGGGACAATTCCAATGTCCGTTTTTTACTTTCGATAAATGAAACGGGACAACTGAGAAGTAAGACAGAATTTTTCAAATAGATATTTGGATGCACAGCTCGGTGAAAATTAGGAGGCATACATGGTTGTCTTTTATTATCTGATATTTCCCGGTTTTCTATTTGCCGCAATTGCGGGTCTTTTAACCGCCTGGTTCGACCGCAAAGTAACCGCGAGAGTGCAATATCGCAAAGGACCGCCCATCACTCAGAATTTCAGGGATGTTTTTAAACTCATGGTGAAAGAAGTTATCGTTCCTGATACGGCGAATCCATTTGTATTCCTGATTGCTCCCGCAGTGGCGCTTGCCACCGCAACGCTTGCCACCGCTATGCTGGGTGCGGTCAATATGAACTGGAATATTACATTTGTCGGTGACCTGATAGTGTTTTGGTATATTTTGTCGATTCCCTCGATTATGATAATTTTAGGCGCTTCAGCCTCCGGCAACCCACTGGCTTCGGTCGGTTCCGCAAGAGAGATGAACCAGTTGCTCGCTTATGAACTCCCGCTGGTTATCGCTCTCACGACCGTTATCTACAAAGTCGGTTCACTGGGACTGGGCGATATAATCGCATATCAAGCCCGGAATGACGCAATTCTATATTCATGGTCGGGATTGATTTCATGTATTGTCATGTTCCTCTGCCTTCAAGCCAAACTCGGTCTCGTTCCTTTCGATACACCCGAAGCCGAGACTGAACTGGGCGCGGGAGCTTTTATGGAATACTCGGGCGTTGCGCTTGGAGCTTTCAAAATCACAAAGGCAATCCTGCTTTATACTGCACCGATTTTTATTATTACGCTTTTCTGGGGTGGGATTCAAATTCAAGGTCTTGGAATTCTGTGGGCGTTCTTGAAATATGTGCTGTTTATAGCGCTTTTTACTGTTATTAGAAATACTAATCCGAGATTGCGTATCGACCAGGTGTTGAGATTGTTCTGGATTCCGATGACTATTCTTTCACTTGTTGCACTTATTCTCATGGTTCTTGGCTATTGATAATAAATCAAGGAGATAAGAAAAATGGCTCTTGGATTGAATTCATTAAAAAAATCGATTTGGGTATATCATGTTGCCGCTTCTCCCTGTAATAATTGCGATATCGAGATTCTCGACCTTTTAACCCCGCGTTTCGATGTCGAGCGTTTTGGAATCGTGCTTGTCGGCAGTGTTCGTCATGCCGATGCGCTTCTCGTTACGGGAATGGTTAACAGGCAAATTAAACCGCGATTGCAGCAGCTTTATCTCCAGGCGGCAAAACCGTGTGTTGTATTCGCTATTGGTTCCTGTGCTGTTTCGGGCAATTTTTTTAGAAAGAGCTATAATATGGGCGGACCGCTCGAAAAAGCAATAACGGAAGTTGACCCGAATCCGATTATTATGTATGTTCCCGGGTGTCCACCTAAACCGGAAGCGATGATTTCATCTGTTGTTAAAGCTATTAGTTTTTTAGATACTTTGAAGCCTAAAAAAGTAAAAGAGTCAACTGTCCGGGTTGGATAAATGGAGGAATAATGAAAGCCGATGCAATGGTGGAAATATTGAAAGAAAAACTGGGTGGGATGATAAATGACATCGCTAATCCGCGCGAGAAAAGAATTTATGTCATGGTTGATAAAAGCGATATTCAGGAAGCGGCAAGGATTGTTTTCTACGACATCGGCTGCAGACTGTGCACAGCAACGGGAATCGATACGCCGGCAGGCATCGAGATTATCTATCATTTCTATCATGACCACGAAAGGATGATGGTAAATTTAAAAACCCTCGCTCCTCGTCCGGACCTCGAGACAAACTCGGTCGCTGCGGTTTTTATCGCGGCGGAATGGATAGAAAGAGAGATAGCGGAGCTTTTCGGCGTTACATTTATCGGGCATCCCGACCCGAGAAAATTGCTTCTCGCAGATGATTGGCCCGAAGGGCTTTGTCCGTTGAGAACCGACTATCCGCAAAAGGAGATCGAGGGCTTCGAACCGCAGGATGTGGATGAACCACATCCCGATGCGACGCACAATTTATGATTATTTAGCCACAGAGAACACCGAGAAAAATATATAGGAAAAAAAACAAGCCACAGAGAACACAGAGAGGAAAATGAAAGATGAACTAACAGAAAAAATTATCGGTGTGGCTATTGAAGTTCATCGAATTATTGGAACTGGACTATTGGAATCTATATATGAAGAAGCGCTTTGCTAATAATTCGGACTGCGAAAAATTTGTTTTGAAAGACAGGTTCCGGTTGATGTGAAATATAAGGGACAAATTATCTCAGGGCAGCGATTAGATTTGCTGGTTGAAAGCGAAGTAGTTGTTGAGCTTAAATGCTTAAGAGCATTGCCGGATGTGGCAATGGCTTAAGTGATATCGTATCTGAAGGCAACGGGCTTAAAGCGTGCTTTAATAAATTTTGGTGAGAAGAAACTTGTTGATGGCATTAAGAGGATTTCTTTGTGAGTTCTGCAGTTGTGCGTAAATGTTCTCTGTGTTCTCTGTGGCTAATTTTTGTTGTTTTGCAATTTGAAATAAAATGTTCGAGGAGAATAGATGAAAGAGACAATAATACCAATCGGTCCATTTCACCCATTGCTCGAGGAACCCGAGCTTTTTACGCTCAAGCTCGATGGCGAAACAGTTGTCGATGTCGATGTTCGTATTGGCTGGAATCATCGCGGGATAGAAAAACTCTCACAAGGTTTGACCTGGGACCAGGCGCCGTTCCTTGTTGAGCGAATCTGTGGGATATGTTCAACGAGTCATCCTTATGCATGTGTGCTTGCGGCTGAGGATATTGCCGATGTTAAAGTGCCTCCACGAGCACAGTATATTAGACCAATTGTGGGAGAACTCGAGAGAATTCACAGCCATCTTCTCTGGCTCGGACTCGCAGGACACTTCATAGGTTACAACACTGTTTTCATGTGGGCATGGAAACTTCGCGAGCTTACTCTCGACTCGATGGAACAGCTCACAGGAAATCGGAACCATTACGCAATGTTTAAACCGGGCGGCGTAAGAAGGGATTTCACCGAAAAGGCTATGGAATTCACCTTAAAGGCAATGGATGAAACCGACAGGATGCTGAAAAAATTCCTCGCCATCGTTCTCGACGATCCGATACTGCACAAAAGACTTAAGGGTATCGGTGTACTGACTTACGAAGATGCAATCGAATATTCTGCAATCGGCCCGACATCGCGACCCTCCGGCGTTGACCACGATGTTCGGCGCGATGCTCCCTCCGATGCTTATGGAATCGCTTTCGATAAAGGTGTGTGGGATGTTATTGTTCTTCCCGATGGCGATGTTTTTGCCAAAGCTGCATGCAGAGTACTCGAGATGCTCGAATCGGTGAAGATTGTACGCTGGTGCATCGAGAATATACCCGATGGCGAACTCGATGCTAATATACCTGAAATCCCTACCGGTGAAGGCTGTGGTCATTATGAAGCTCCCCGCGGCGAAGTGTTTCACTATATGCGTTCCGATGGCAGCAATTTCCCGGTACGGCACAAGGTTCGCGCTCCTACTTTTAACAATCTGCCCACATTTAAGGCAACATGTCCGGGAGCGCATATCGCAGATGTTACATTGATTACCGCATCGATAGACCCTTGCTATTGCTGCACCGAGAGAGTCGGTGTTGTGGATAGAATCGGGAAGAAGAACATTCTAAATCGGGATGAACTTACAAAGCTCTCAGTCGATAGAACGATGGCAATTAGACGAAAATTGAACAAAGTAACATGGGATCCTTATGCGAAACTACTGTGAAAATAACACTGATGAAGTATAAATCGAGGTTTGATAATGGAGAACTTATTATATCAAAGTATCTGGCTGCCCGGATTGGCGGGGCTATTAAGTATAGTTTTAGTCAAGACTAAAGGCGCCGAAGGCTTTCTCGATGCGATTAGAAAACTATTGATGTTCCTTGTCAGCGCATACTGCATATATATCGGATTTATGATATTCACAGGCGCTGAATTTCAAGTTCTATTGGGCACACTAACCCTTGGCTCGCTTTCGACGGATATTATTCTGGGTTCATCGAAACTTGGTTCACTGATGGTTATGTTCTCCGGGATTTTCGCCTTTCTTATTGGGATTTATTCGATGAAATACAGGTCCGGCGCCGAACACAATAACTGGTATTACGGGCTTTCGCTTATGACTCTCGCTGCTGCGAACGGCGTTTTCCTTGCGGCGGATTTTTTCTCGCTGGTTGTTTTTTGGGAACTCTCGACACTGTTCCTGTTCGGGCTTATTGCAATGGGCAATAACGAAAAAACTGCATTCGCTGCAGCAAAAACATTTATTATACTCGGTTTCACCGAAGCCGCAATGCTTTTTGCTGTCGCCTATATCTGGGTTACTCATGGCACTCTTGTAATAAGTGAACTGAGTTTTAATGTTCGCGAGACGACCAATATCATACTTTATCTTCTCATGGCATCGGCAGGGCTTTCCAAAGCAGGAGCTATGCCTTTTCATTCATGGATTCCGACCGCTGCCGAGGGCGCGCCGATTTCTGTTATGGCATATTTGCCCGCTTCTATCGATAAGCTCTTGGGTATTTTCTTTCTATTTTTGGTTTCGACAAAGATTTTTGTATTGAATTCCGGACTTCAGTTGACACTTATGATAATAGGAGTTGTTACAATTATTGTTTCAGTAATGATGGCGATGCTTCAGCACGATTTGAGGAAACTACTGGCATATCATGCAGTTAGTCAGGTGGGATATATGGTTCTTGGAATCGGGACAGGACATCCGCTCGGTATTCTTGCCGGTCTATTCCACATGCTTAATCATACCCTTTATAAGAACACACTTTTTTTGTGTGCGGGAGTTGTTGAAAAGCAAACTGGAATTACAAACCTTGAGAAACTTGGTGGGCTTGGGAAAAAGATGCCGGTTATTTTCTTCGCGAATTTTGTGGCTGCAATGGCGATTTCCGGTGTGCCGCCATTCAATGGCTTTGTATCAAAATGGATGGTTTATCACTCGTGTATAATCATTGAACAACCTGTGATGTTTATTCTCGCAATTTTCGGGAGCGCACTTACACTGGCAAGTTTTATCAAGGTTCTTCACTCGGTCTATTTGGGTCCGCTGCCTGATGAACTGAAAAATGTCAAATCTCCCGGTCTCGCGCTAACTTTGCCGCCACTGGCGCTATCGTTGATATGTATATTGTTCGGGCTTTTCCCGGGGCTACCCGTTATGAAACTATTGGCGCCGGGAATTGCCAATGTTCCCTCGATGCAGGGCAATATGTTCTGGCTCTCATTTGGGGCTTCCTACTGGAAACCTTTAATCGCTTTTGGATTACTTCTTCTTGGTCTCATTGTCGTAGCGATATATTATGCAGCTGGTAAAGCCTTTAAAACCCGTAAGGATAAAGCATTCATCGGGGGTATCGAGCCCGGAACTCTTGCAGGCTATCATGTTTTTACAAATGAAAAGATGCGCATTCCGGGAACGGGCTTCTACAATACAATAAAAGAACTACCCATTCTGAAAACAATTCTCCCGGATGCCGAACACGGCGCTTTTGACCCGTATAGATATACTCAGAAAACAGGTTATGCTTTATTTGTAAAACCACTTCGAGTTTTACACAATGGAGTTCTTTCTTCGTATTTATCGTGGGTAATTATTGGTTTGGTTGCTATTTTCATTATACTTATTTAATATCTATTTATAATCAAGCTAAAGAACCTGAAGCAAGATTTGGAAATTCGATAAACTTGAAATAATCAATAAACCGCGGAGAATAACATGACTCAAAGTACAAAGATAAGTTTTGACGACCTTTACCGGGATGTTATCGAAAAAGGTCTATGCAATAAATGTGGCGCATGTGTGTCTTTTTGCACCGCAAACCAAATCGGTGCAATCGAGATGTGCGGTTGCGAAGACAATGTTCCGCGCTATACCGACCCTGAAAAATGCTTTAAGTGCGGAATTTGCTACCTTATTTGTCCGCAGACACAAGAACTTAATGAAGATATAATTGAAGAATTCGGATGGGTTCCTCCGTATGGTTCCTATCGAGATATTGTGTCCGCTCAAGCGACAGATGAAAAAATTCGTGAAGTTGCGACCGACGGCGGCGTTGTTACAGCGCTTCTATCGTGTATGCTTGAACAAAAGATGATAGATGGCGCAATAGTCTCAAAAAAAGTGGGTTTATTCGACCGCCAACCGGAAATCGTTACTTCTCTCGAGGACCTTATCGAGGCTGCCGGTTCGCAATACTCTGAAGCATTACATCTGGATGAGATGGGGAAAAAATATACAACTTATGTGCCGGTCATTCCGGTTGTGAGAATGTTCGGGCCAAAAAGAGCAATCAAGATTGCAGTGGTGGGAACACCATGCCAGATTATGGCAATCCGAAAAATGCAAGCATTGAATATAATTCCATCAGATATTATCTTTTTTACAATCGGGCTTTTTTGCATGCAGTGTTTTACTTTCGATAACCTTATGGAAAAAAGTTTCATTAAGGAGCATAACATAAATCCCAAAAATATTCTTAAGGTCAATGTCAAGGAGGATTTCCGGCTCAAGATGAAATCCGGCGTAACCGTTCATATACCATTCGAGGAAATCGAGGATATCGCAAGACCAGCCTGTCTCAGATGCCATGATTTTTCGAATGACTTTGCGGATATCTCTGTGGGCGGACTCGGTTCACCCGATGGATACACCACAACAATGATTAGGACAACTCTGGCAAAAAAGGTATTCACCGAGGCATTGAACCGGAATTATATCAAAATCGCAGATATGACCGAAACCGATAAAAAAGGCATGTTGTCATTGATAGAGAAGTTTGTGAGTAAGAAAAAAGAAAGAGCTGAAAGATATTCTCGTGGTTTAGGATTAGATGAACCTGATGGAACACCGGTTGATACAGGTAAAAAAAAAGCAATAGATTATGACCGCACTATCGATGTTAAGAATCTATGTGCGGAATGCGAGGAATTGAACCGTCATTTAAACTGGGTTATCGGTTTTGTAAGCCATGAACTAAGCGGTACTCTTGGGACAATCGTTATGAATATAAGCGCACTTGCAAATACAGAAATTGCACAAAGGCTTGGAGATAACAAGCAAAACCAGATGCTGACTGGAGCCCTCGGCAGTCTTAAACTCATGCAGGATATGATAAGAAACTATCTTTCATCTTCAAAAGCGAATAGCGGACAACTTGCTTTCAATCCCAGCAGGATAGATATTGGAAAAGATATTATTGCTATAACCATCAAGCGTCTCGCACCAATATTGAAAATAAGGAATATGGAGTTTGTCTGTGATAAATGCGAGGAACTAAAAGTTGTATGCGATTTATCACTTGTGGGAGTAACAATCAATAACCTTATCAATAATGCTATTAAATATGGCAGCAAGAATACAAAAATCCACGCATCATTAAAAAAATGGGGCGATGGTTTCGAGTTTTCGATAACAAATGAAGGAATTGGTATCCCTGAGGATAAACTTGAAGCGATATTTGATGAATTTGCTCGATTCGACCCGCTTGGTACTGGTGGAACCGGTCTCGGATTATATCTGGTAAGAAAAATTGCCGCTATGCACAATGGTGATATTAAAGCATATGCAGGATACATAATCGATGAAAAATATGTTACTTATGAATCGATACGGGAAAGCCCAGACAAATATACTATCGACCCGGACGATAAAAAAGCTAGGAAATTTGCTACTTTTATCCTGCGTATTGCAGGCTGCACACAGGTTGAAAGTGGTCCCAAAAAAAAAGGAGGAAATAAAAATGGCTGAGCAGAAATCGATATTGCTTGTGGATGACGATCCGAGCTTTCTTGATGCAACTTCAATTGTCCTCGAGAGCTTTGGATACAAAACAATAAAGGCTTTAAATCCAACGGAATGTTTCGAATACATTGAAAAAGAACTGCCGAGCCTTATTGTTCTGGATGTTATGATGGCACGACTGGATTCGGGATTCGACTGCTGCCGTAAATTAAAATCTGATGATAGAACCAAGCATATCCCAATTCTTATGCTTACGGCGGTTGACAAGAAATATCCATTCGACTTCGGCAGCGCTGCGGGAGAACCCGATTGGTTACCGGTTGATGATTTCATGGATAAACCGGTCGAGGCTATGGAATTGATTGAGCATATTGAAAAATTGCTGGAAAAGGAATAATCCTCGAACGCAGGTGAATCCGGTTTCTGCGCTTTGATATAACAAATATAAGATAATTAAGTGCTACTTGCTATATAATAAAAACACTTTTTAAGGTTATTTAAAGGGAGGCATTAGAATATGCTTCTATTCATAGTGATACTTCTATTCATGCTTGTTAGTGCAATAATCGCTATCGAGATAAAGAACATACTTTCTGCGGTTGTTGCTGTTGGCGCTGTCGGTTTTGGTGTGAGTCTTCTATTTCTTTTCTTACGGGCACCGGATATTGCTATCACACAGGTCATTGTCGAGGTCTTAAGTCTCATTATTCTCATTCGAGCCACAACAAGGGCTGACAATGAAGCTATCGAAAGGAAAATCGATAATTTCGCTAATATCATTGGTCTCATTTTTATCGGTTTGTTTATTGCATTCTGCTACTGGGCATTTGTCGATATGACGCCATTCGGGATTCCTTTGATGAGAATCAGCCAGCATTATGTTTCTCGTGGTCTTGCAGAGACAGGCGCAGCGAATATAGTTGCTGCAGTTATTCTCGATTATCGTGCTTATGATACTCTTGGTGAAGCTATCGTCATATTCACATCGATTCTTGGTGCTTTTGTAATCCTTCGCTCCAAAGGTAAAAAGTACATTGAGGAAAAAGATACTGAAATAATTGGAATTCCGAATGAGGGGGAGGAATAGATATGAAGAAAGAGAATATCGAAAAAATCGTTCATGATAACAATTTAGGCATGAGTATTATTGTGAAGACTATTGCCAGAATGATGATTGCACCGGTTTTGCTTTTTGGCTTCTATATTATGATATTTGGTCATTTAACTCCCGGTGGAGGATTTGCCGGCGGTGTTATTCTCGCTATTGCATATACTCTTATGTTTATGGCATTCAGTAAAAAAATGGCGCTTGCTAAGTTTAGTGGTTTCTGGGCATCGATGTGGGATAACCTTGGCATGCTTGCATTTATTGTAATTGGATTTATTGGACTTAATGTCGGTTTCTTTATGTTTAATTTCATTGCAGTAGGTGAACCATTTAAGCTTGTTTCCGCAGGAATTATTCCTCTCGAAAATATTGCAATCGGTATAAAAGTCGGTGCAGCTTTATATGCAATATTTATTGGTCTTTCAATTTATGAAAGGATTTTAATACAGGAGGAGGACTGATATGGTCGTCTATATTCTTAATGCAACGCTTTTCGCACTGGGTCTCTATTGTCTTATTGCCAAACGGCACATAATAAAGAAAATAATCGGAATGGTCATAATCGAATATTCAGTTAATCTTTTTCTCATTCTTATCGGCTATCGCAAAGGTGGCATAGCTCCTATTCTCGAACCCGGAGCGGATATTACACATTTCATTAAAAATTCCGTTGACCCGCTTCCACAAGCTCTCGTGCTGACATCGATTGTTATTGGATTGGGTACTCTGGCGCTTATGGCGGCATTTGCGATTAAGCTATATGATAAATATGGAACTTTCGATATGAGTGAAATTAAAAGACTAAAAGGATAGATAATACCATTTCAAAGTGCAACTATTAAGATTGTAAATTTTGAATTCCATATGAACCATTAGATTCAAGAATAATGTTATGGCTTTTTAAAGTGGAATTGGCATAGCTCATTTTTCGATATTCCAAAGGAGTTAAATATGGGAAGCGTTTTATTGCCGTTATCTGTAGGTATTCCACTGCTGCTGGCGGTATTAATACTATTAATAGGAAAGTTCTGGAGAGGAGTTGGTGCACTTCTTGCGCCTATTTCCGGACTCGTTATCCTGCTTTTCTCGATTAGTTTATTCGATACACCGGACAGCTTGTATTGGATGGGTGGATGGGTGCCGCCATTTGGTATTGTACTTGTCCTCGATTCTTTGTCAAAATTGCTTCTTATAACAGTGAATGTCATATCTTTTTTTACGCTTGTTTATTCAGTTTCATACATGGAAAAATATACCGCTCAGGCGAAATACTATGCTCTTTTCATGCTTATGCTTGCCGGGATGAACGGCGTTGTCCTTACCGGCGATCTTTTTAATCTTTTCGTCTTTCTCGAAATAGCATCTCTTGCAAGTTATGCCCTTGTCGGTTTCGGTGTCGGGCATGAAGAACTCGAAGCAGGATTCAAATATCTTATTCTCGGATCTATTGCCTCGACATTTATATTGGTTGGCATCGCCATCATTTATAGCCTTACGGGTTCTGTCAATATGGCTGATGCCGGCAATATCATTAAACACATGGTTGGAAACAAAGCGCTTCTTTTTGCATCCGGTGTTTTCATATTCGGATTTGCATTGAAAGCCGGCATGGTACCATTTCACGCCTGGCTTCCCGATGCTCACCCATCGGCGCCTGCACCTGTTTCTGCCATGCTTTCCGGTGTGCTGATTAAGGCGCTTGGTGTTTATGCACTCATCAGGGTGGTCTTTTCCGTATTCGGAGCTCCGCCCGAAATGCTTGAAATCATATTATGGCTCGGAGTAATTAGCGCTCTTGTAGGTGTATTTCTGGCTTTAGGGCAATACGATATAAAAAGACTTATGGCATATCATTCGGTTAGTCAAATAGGTTATGTTGCAATTGGTATCGGTCTTGGAACACCGCTTGGGATTGCGGCTGGTCTATTTCATTTATTCAATCACGCTATATTCAAAAGTCTTTTATTTCTTGATGCTGGTTCCCTTGAAAGTGCAACTGGCACAAGAAATCTCAGGCAGATGGGTGGATTGATGAAGAAAATGCCTGTTACAAGTATCGCCACTGTTACGGGTAGTCTTTCGATTGCCGGTGTTCCACCTTTTAATGGCTTTTTCAGTAAATTATTGATTTTTTTAGCTGCTATTGCTGCTAAACAATATTTTATTGCCTCTATTGCCGCATTCGTTGGATTATTGACATTAGCGAGTTTCACTAAAGTCATGCGGTTTTCACTTTTGGGAACATTGCCGGATATTTATAAAAAATTGCACGATTCACCATTTACGATGTTATTTTCACTTGTGGCTCTTTCAATTTTATGTTTTGTAATTGGAATTTTCTATCCGTTTTTATGGGATTCGCTTTTCAGTCCCGCTGCGGAGGCGATTTTAGACCAGACTAAATATATATCTTCGGTTATAGGAGGTTAATATATGAAATTCATAGGTAAATTCATAATACTGTTTGGAATATGGTTACTTTTGACATGGAATCTGAGCGACCCGGCTCAGATAATCGCCGGAGCTGTAATATCGCTTATTGTTATCGGGCTTGTGGGCGATATCTTCATTTTCAAATCAAGCCGAGCATTCAATCCGTTAAAAGTTTTCTGGATGATTGTCTATATTCCATATCTCATGTGGTATATACTTCTTGCAAATTTCGATGTTGCATATCGTGTTATTCACCCTGATTTACCGATTCGACCCGGCATTGTCAAGATAAAGACAACCTTGACAACGGATATCGCAAAAGCATTTCTGGCAAATTCGATTACTCTCACACCAGGAACACTTACAGTGGATATCAAAGGCAGCGAACTTTACATCCATTGGATATATGTGAAAGGGAAAGATATCGATGCCTGGACAAAGTCTATTATTGGGAAGTTTGAACCGATTTTAAGGAGGATTTTCGAATGATAGATGTATTGATTTGCATACTCATATTATCGGCATTCCTGTGCCTTTTCAGGATGGGCTACGGACCGACCGCGCCCGACCGTGCAGTTGCATTAGATATACTCGGTATTTTGATTGTCGGTTTCTGTGCCCTTATGGCTCTTGTTACAAAAAAAGATTTTTATCTGAATATCGCTATTTCATGGGCGCTAATATCGTATATCGGTTCTATTGCTCTGGCGAAATTCCTGGAAAATCGCAGTTTTGATGAATAATTGAAATTAGGAGGAACAATTAATGTTCTGGAATATATTAGGATACATATTTATTGTAATTGGCGTCATCTTCGACCTGCTTGGATGTATCGGACTTGTGCGTTTACCCGATGTATATAACAGATTGCAAGCATCAACAAAATGTGTAACACTGGGAACATCATTGCTGCTTGTGGGAGTTTTTCTTGTTTTTGGTATAAGCGCTTTGGGCATAAAGGCGATTCTCTGTGCCGGATTCATCCTTATAACTTCACCGACAGGCGCTCATGCTCTCGCACGCGGTTCACATAGCGGTGGCGTTAAGCTCTGGGAAGGCTCGGTTATCGATGTCTATGCCGATGATAATAAACGCGGCAAGTAACCAAAAGCTTATAGCAAATAGCCAACAACTGGAGGATACATTGAAGAAGCCTAAATTAAGAGAAATCGGAGAAGCTATAAAAGCTGTAATAAAAGGTCCATATACGACAAAATTTCCTTTTGCGGAAGCCGATATTTATCCCGAATTCAGAGGGAAACCTGAATTTGTTGAAGAAAACTGTATACTTTGCGGAGCCTGCGAAAAGATTTGCCCTTGCGATGCTATCGATGTGCGAGATATTATCGACGAGAACGGTGCGCATCGAGTGATGTTTCGGAATTATGCAAATTGTATCTGGTGCAGCATGTGCGCCCAGCATTGCACTATTAGCGATGGCGATATTTTCGGCGGGAAATCGGGCATTGTGATAACCAACGAATTCGACCTTTCAACTCTCGATATTTCCGAATCTTTTGAGGAAATAGAGGATGAACTGGTTCTTTGTGAAAAATGCGGTGAGCCGATTACATCGAGAAAACATTTGCTTTGGCTAGCAGAAAAACTTGGAACAAAAGCCTTTCATAACCAGACAATTTTCCTTACCAAGATGAAAGCGCTTGGACTTGCCGATGAAGAATCCGCGATGGAACAAGAGGGCTTGGTTCGTGAAGACCTTAACAAAGTCCTTTGTCCAAAATGTCGTCGCTCGATTATGATGGCGGAGGATTGGAGTTTTTAACTTTTTTTTACTTTTAGCCTGCATGTTTCACAAACGAAAATAGTACAATTCATAGTGCTTTAACCACAGAGATGGAAATGTAATTGGGGATTCGGAGCGGTGAAGCTGAAAATTTCATTTTTTTTCTTAACCCCTATATTAAAGTCTCACTTTGAATAACCACCCTAAATATTTCCGAAAACTGCGAGCTAGCGTGAGAATCATCTAAAAGGTAGCAACCATCTATCATTAAACAATATTGATTCTTCCGGGTTTTAGGTGGTCGTTTTGAATTTTATATCACAAGTAACTTCTTATGTTACAGTGCATTACATAAACTTAGAGTATTAATGTATATATTGACTTATCAATCGATAGATTTCTCGGTACTGTGCTCCTCGAAATGACAGCTATCATTTGGATTTTAAACTTTGTGCTTCATTTGATATTTGGATTTTGGACTTTGATATTTTATCATATAAACGAAAATCAAATAAATTATCAACCAATTTTTTCTTATAAGAGCTACAGTATCAAATAACACAAATCTTCTTTCAACATTTGCTTTGACTTTTTTACGATTTGTTTTATATTAGGAATTGATAAATTCTGATTTGCGCTATCATTGACTTATCTCATTTGATATTAGGAGCGGCAATGGCTTTGCCTGAAATAGCATATCCCGAACCGGGGTGGTTTTCTCGATTTGTCGGTCGGCATGAACAGTTTAAAATGATAGAGCGAATCCAGGCCAGCACCGACCGCGGCGTTGTTTTGCCGATTATTCAGGTCATTGGTCCACCCGGTGTTGGAAAAAGTTGGTTTTTGCAAAGACTTCGCTGGAAATTGCGCGATTCGATGGATTCACCATCGGTGTTACTCAGGCTTTCTAATCCCGCAATGGCTCAAACAGACCGCGCTATCGATGCACTTATGACAAGACTTATCAATCGCTGGAGGTTGAATTTGCGGCTTACCGAATTCGCTCTCGGTAGAATTGCGCACCTCCAGGGAGAAAACATCGATAGATTTAATACTTATACAGCATCGCTTAAATACATTCCCGACCTTAACACCCGTAAAGGTGAAGCTGAGATGCGAAGAATTCTTGTTGAGCGAGGTGCGGATACCCTTTATAAATTCTGGGGAGCCGGATGGGGTGAAAGATTTTTGCAAATGTCCCCACAGGAACTCGCATGGTTTGTGCCCGACTTGCTCGGTCTGGATATTGACAGCGCAATGAGGTCGATGCGTTTTAAGACATTTGTTCTAATGGTCGATGATGCAGAAATTGTCCCGGAACTTTATAACAATTTCCTTCGTCTTAAAGCCCATTCCGATCTTACACTTTTGGTTATTGCCGCAGACAAACCATGCCCCACAAATAATCATCCTGTCGAGACAATTCCGCTCGAACCACTCCCGCTCCTTGAACGAAGAGCCTATTTCTATGACCTCGGTATTGACGACCACCGAAAACAGAAAAAGATTACAAATAAGCTCAATAATTCATCGATTGATTATGCGATTGGCGTTGTTGAGAACAAACAGCTTCTTGAAAGAAATCCGTCATTAAAAAAACTTATCGGGACAATGCTCGTATGCCGAAGACCCTCGCTCGAGATACTTTTTAAAATACTGGGCGATATGGGAGTGATTTCAGCCTTTTTTGCCGAACCTGCTCTTGTGGACCTTCTGGAACACCCGGACAGACTTCCATGGCGATTTATGATACATCCCGCAGCACGCGAATGGGCGATTGAACGAGTCAAACCACTGCCAAAACCTGAACAGCCATACGGCGAAGTTATCAACAGACTCGCTCTTTTTGCTCATAACGATTTCTCGATGGGATTACCTGTTATTTATTGGTTCTTCCGCAATTCTATGGCGGAATGGAGTATCGGTGATGGTGTAAATGCAATTTTTGCCGCCGATGAAGTTGCACAGATTTCAGGCAAGAAAGATTTTGATAAATATAGCAGATATCTTTTGCTCTGGGCAATGCGACCTGATTTCTCGGATGAATATCTTTCACGATTTGCCCGACAGCGTGTACTGTGGCGGGTAGAAAAGAATGAAATCCCCGATTTGCTCATAGCATCGAAAGCTTTTCTGGATTTAGGAAGAACAAGGCTAGCGCTCTGGACGGCACGAGCGCTTTTGCCGAAAATATCGGCAAGAATTATGAAAAGCCGGGGAAAGAATTCCGTGTTCATGCTTTTCCGTTCCGAGGCTAATAGAGTCGTCGGGCAGGCTCTTATGGAACTGGGAGAAATCGACGATGCAATAGTTGCATTAAGCCGGGCACATGAGGCTTCTATTTCTGCATCGATTGCGGAACCGGCGCTCGGTGATGAAGCTGCATTGCAGCAAATTGAAATATCGTTTGTTATTGCCAAATGCCATATCCTGCATAATGATAGAAGAGCTGCATGGAGCGCGCTCAGCAAAGCTCTCGACCAGGTAACAGGGTTCTTAAGTGGAGTGGGTTACAAAATAATTCCCGTTGCAATTCTCTGTAAAAGACTGATGACAGAACTCTTTGCACATGGATTCTGGTCATTCGATATACCAAAAACAACGCGATGGTTGAAACGGATATTGATTAACTGTGAACGACAACGCAAAGAAAGTGAAAATTTACTTGCGGCATCGGTCGAGGTCAGATTGACACCGTTTCTTGCGAGAATATTGATTGAATCGGAAAAATATGAGGAAGCAATTGAGATGCTCTCGGACATGGAGGGTATTCTGTCGATTCTAGGCGAAAAGATGCGCTGGAAAGCTGAATTATGGAGAAAATTGTCTGTTATCGAAAAACTTTTAAAGGCGGAAGTATTTGTTGGGCTGGGAGATACATCGGAAGCATTTGCTTTTGCGAAACAAGCGCTCGATATAATTATGCGCTGGGAACTGGACAAGAAGCCCGATACCGCGAAACTTGTGGTCGGAGCGAGGATTATTGGCGGAATAGCACTTGCCAGAATGGAGCGTTTCAAGGACGCAGCTATGTGGCTTTCGATTGGCATTGCAGCCGCTGAAAAGGCTCTCAGCGCGAAAGAAGCTGAAAATCCTGTTTTTTTCCACTCTCTTTGTGGTGATGCGTATCTCGAAATAGCTCGAATCGAAATGCAGAATCATAATCACAAGAAAGCATCGCTTATGGCAAAAAGAGGAATCGAGCACCTCCAAGGTATTTTAAATATCTCCGACTTCGCCGATATTCGTTATTCAATTGTCGAACTCTATATGTTTCTTCTCGAAACAATATCGATCGACAGACTTGAAGAATTGACAGTTATTTTCGAATCAGCCGCAGCGATTCTTTCTGTTGGGTGTCTTTTATCTAAGAGTGATAGAGAACAATGCACAAGGTTTTCCGAGAGCCTATTCTCGTTCGCTGTCGATATCCTGACAAAGTTCGATGAGAAGAAAGCTCCGCGACTTGTTGTTAATGCAATTTCGCTTTATCCGTTTTTGAAAAACAAAGATTTAATTAAAAAAGCATATATCATGGTTGATAGAATAAAAGATGAAGATTTGAGCGACGACCTTATGCCAAGATTTAGAAAGGCAAAGGAAGTTCTGGATGAATTCAAACCGCTCGAGAATACATAATGAACAAGATTGTTGCACAATTAACATCGTTGAAAAATGAGATTTCCGAATTCGCATCTAGTCGGGGGCGCAATCCCGAAAGTATAGTCCTTCTTGCAGTAACCAAACTCGCCGATGCCGGTATGATTAAACAAGCTTATGATGTTGGACACAGAGTTTTTGGGGAGAATTATATCCAGAAAATCGTACCCAAGATGGATGTATTACCCGACGATATCAGGTGGCATTTTATCGGCGAGGTTCAGAAAAATAAAATTAACAAAATTATCGGTAAATTCGACCTCATTCACACAATCGATTCGATTCATATCGCAGAAGAAATAAACAAACGAGCCGGGCGCGATGGCATATTTCAAAATATCCTTATCGAAGTCAACGCCAGTGGTGAAACAGCAAAGCATGGAGTTGAAATTATTCGTGTAGAGGAGTTAGCAGGTTTTATTGATGACCAATGCGGTTCTTTAAAATTGCTCGGATTAATGACTGTTGCACCTTTCACCGAGGATAAAAAGACCATTGCCAAGTGTTTTGCCGATGTGCAAAAAATTAAAATTAATCTTGAAAATCAGGGATTGGAGCTTCCGCATCTTTCGATGGGTATGACAAACGACTGGAAAATCGCTCTCGAATATGGCGCTACTATTCTGCGTATCGGTACTGCAATTTTTGGATAATTAAAATGTGCTTATGAAAACAAAGAGAAGCCATAGAGGACACGGAGAAAAGCATTTCAACGCAGAAAACGCAAAAGATGCGGAGTTTTTTCTTGAAAATTTTTTAGACATGATTAACTGGATAAAGAAAAAAAGCACTTTTTTATTCTTGTGAAATATTCGGACTAATTTGATTTCAATTTTGGAGGAACATATAATATGGTTGCTTTTAAAAATGCGAAGTAGTATTTGATATTATTCTTTAACAAGCTCGATTAAAGCAATCTCATTACGCGAGAAAGTTCGCATCGGCGGTCCCCATGTCCCGGCGCCGGATGAAGTATATATGTATGAATCTCTGTATTTAAAAAGCCCATAATGATATTTGTAGATGAGCCAGACAATTAAATCTATCGGGGGTATTTGTCCCGCATGCGTATGCCCCGCAAGCTGCAAATCGACACCCATTTCTACAGCCTTTTTAAATCTTCTCGGTCGGTGATACATCATAATAACAGGCTTTGTTGTATCGACATCCTCCATCGCGGCATCGATATCGGGCGGCATATTATGGAATCTGCCGCTTTCATCATCGACAAGACCGACTACAAAAAAATTGCTATCAATTTCTGCGTTGGAATTGGCGAGTATATTTATCCCTGCCTCTGCGCACATATTCTCAAAAATATCGAAGCGCATGTAATACTCATGATTTCCTGCAACAGCCCATACGCCATGCGTTGCGGATAACTTACTCAACGCATCCAGATACCCTTTAAATCGAAAAACATCGATGTCGGTAATATCGCCTGTTATAAGAATAATATCCGGTTTCAACGAATTTATTCGCTTCACAATACTCTCGACAAAATCGGGCTGTGTAAGAATATCAAAATGCGTATCGGTAATATGCACAATTTTCATCCCATTCATTTCGGCGGGCAATTTCTTTATTGGAATCGTGAGTCTTTTTATTGCACAAGGTCGAAGCATTGCATTCCATATAGAATAGCCCGATATCAGAATCGTAACAGCGAGCGCTCCCAATGTGAGAACCTTTGGGTATTTTGGCAAAAAAAGGGCTAAAATATCCTTGATAATGAAAGCCGAAACACCTATCGCCAGAAGCCCCAGCCATATCATGCCGATTAAATATACCCAGTATGACGGCATCGCTCGTGATGTTATCTGCGCTGCGATAAATGAAAACGAAAAGATAATGAAGAAAATCCGAAGATATAGACGAGCATTTTTGGGCAGTTCGAGTCCCCGCGATATGCGATGATACACATAGTAGTGCATACCACCATATATCGAGATTGCAATTATACCAAACAATATTATCCCGAAAATCTTTGCCATATATCAAATCCTGTATAAAGCATTTCAATTAACTTCTTCTAACGCAGAGAAAAGAACTATGATAAAACCTCTACGCTCTTTGCATTCTCTGCGGTGAAATGTCTTTCTCTATGTTCTCTGTGGTTTCAATTTTATTGTATCTCATCGAACAGCATTTTGCGAAGCGACATAACTTTCTCGACGGCATTTTCAATCATTACATCTTCACAATTGCCATCGCGGCGAAGAACAACTTCGACCTTGCCATCACCGACCTTTCTGCCGACTGTAATCCTGATTGGTATACCGATTAGTTCCGCATCCTTGAATTTGAATCCTGCGCGAAGGTCGCGGTCATCATAGAGAACATCTATTTTTTTAGCTTTTAATTCATTGTAAATTTTTTCCGCAACTTCCACTACGTCGGACTTTGTTACATCGACAGCAGTGATTATCACCTCATAAGGTGCGATAGTTATCGGTAAAACAATGCCGGATTTATCGGCATAAAGTTCGATTGCGGAAGCGATAATTCTTCCGACACCGATTCCGAAACAACCCATAATAATAGGCTTTTCATTACCGTTCGAATCCGTGAAATTCGCGCCCATAGAATCGGAATACTTTGTTCCAAGCTTGAATATATGCCCTATCTCGATAGTACTCCGCACCGAAAGAGCATTTCCACACTCGATACATCCCTCACCCTCCTCGACAATGCGAAAATCACCGTAACCGTCGAGACGGATTTCATCGAGTGTCCAGCCCATGATGTGATAATCCTCTTTATTTGCGCCAGTCGCAAATTTCATGTCCCGCGGAAACGCCTTATCTGCAATGATTTTGACACCCTCGGGGGCATCGATGGGACCGAGGAATCCAATAGGCACACCGAATAATTTTTTTACCTCTTCAGGATGTGCAGCGCGAATTTGTTCACCGAGAAATAGCGAGACCTTTTCCTCGTTAAGTTGATGGTCGCCGCGAATAAGAACCATCACAGGCGCTTGCGCATCGACTGTCATATAGACAAGCGATTTGAGCATTTGAGACTGCGGTAATTTCAAGAAACTACTCACCTCACCGACTGTTTTAAGATTGGGGGTGTGAACCTTCTTTTTCTCGATTATATCGACCCATTGCGCATCATTCGGCACACTTTGAGCGATTTCCGTGTTTGAAGCATAACCGCATTTTTCGCAGAAAGCCGTAGTATCCTCACCCGCATCCGCCGGGACCATAAATTCCTGCGATTTTCTACCACCCATAAGCCCACTCGATGCACCAACGACGAAGTATTTAAGCCCACATCTATCGAAAATTCTGCGATAGGCTTTCTCGTGCTTCTCATACTCCTCGTCGAGTTGTTCCCAGTTCGAGCAAAAAGAATAAGAATCTTTCATAAAAAATTCCCTGACGCGAAGAAGCCCGAACCGGGGACGAGGCTCATCGCGAAATTTCTCCTGTATCTGATACCATGTTTGCGGGAGGTCGCGGAATGAACGGATATGTCCGCGAGCCATATCGGTTATTATCTCCTCATGAGTCGGTGCAAGGCAAATCTCGCGCTCCTTCCGGTCTGTGAAACGGTACATTATCTCCGCCATGTCTTTATCGCGACCGCTCTCCCGCCATATCTCGATAGGTGTCATCGCCGGCATAAATACCTCCTGTCCGCCGATAGCATCCATCTCCTCGCGAATGATACTCATTACTTTGAACATCGCTCTCCAACCAAGCGGCAAAAATGAGTATAGTCCTGCAGCTAATTGTTTTATCAATCCCGCGCGCAGCATAAGCTTATGCGAAATCACTTCCGCATCGGCGGGATTTTCTTTCAAAGTCGGTATCAACGCCTTATTCCAGCGCATATTTGTTCCTCCATTTTTTTCAAAACCAATTTCTCAAGAAATTTATAATATCGAAAACTATTGCCGAATTTGTAAAACACAAGATTTTTCAATGACACCGGTAAAAATAACATATTCCTTCATTCAGGGAGTCCGGCACTCCTTGTAATGGCTGTTTTTTTAATAACCGGAGACCGTTGGAGTAAGGGAAGTTTTAAAACTATCGAATTTTATCGACTTGCTTTTTTTCCATAAAGAACTATTTTGGCAAAGTTCGGTTTTATAATCTGTAATTATTCAGGAGATAAGATGGAGAAATTCTATATCACAACGCCGATTTACTATGTCAACGATAAACCGCATATCGGGCATACATATACCACCGTTCTCGCCGATGTTATCTCTCGCTACCAAAAGCTTGCCGGCAGGGATGTTTTCTTTCTTACCGGCACCGATGAGCATGGGCAGAAAATTCTTCAAGCTGCAGATAAGGCGGGTGTATCGCCACAACAACATTGCGATAGCTTTTCTATGCGCTTTAAGGAAATGTGGGGAAAACTCAATGTGAACTACACAAGATTTATTCGCACCACAGATCCCGACCATATCGAGGTTGTTCAAAAAGCATTGCAGAACCTTTTCGATAAGGGCGATATTTACAAAGATAAATACGAAGGCTGGTATTGTGTCCCGGATGAGCGATTCTGGACGGAAAAAGACCTCGATGATGGCAAATGCCCCGATTGTGGAAGACCTGTTATCAAAATTGAAGAGGAAAATTATTTCTTCAGGATGAGCAAATATCAAGACTGGCTCATAGAGCACATCAAAAATAATCCGGAATTCATCCAGCCCGATTTCCGTGCTAACGAGGTGCTCGGATTCCTGAAAAGAAAACTTAACGACCTCTGCATATCCCGACCGAAAGAAAGGCTGTCATGGGGTGTCGAACTGCCTTTCGATTCGGATTATGTAACTTATGTTTGGGTCGATGCGCTGATAAATTACATTACCGCTGCCGGAGTATATTCCGACGATGAGAAATTCAAGAAGTGGTGGCCCGTAGATTATCATCTTATCGGGAAAGATATTTTGACAACGCATGCAGTCTATTGGCCCATCATTCTTCATGCTCTCGATATTGAACCGCCGCGGATTTTCGCGCATGGATGGTGGCTTATCGATAAGCAAAAAATGGGGAAATCTCTGGGAAATGCAATCGACCCTTATGTATTGGTCGAGCATCTGGGCGCTGATAGACTGCGATATTATCTGATTAGAGACATGGTCGTAGGACAGGATTCGAGTTATTCGTTCTCGGGACTTATCGCAAGACTGAATAATGACCTTGCAAACGACCTCGGCAATATGCTATCCCGCATAACGAACATGGTAACGGCTTATTTTGACGGCGTTCTTCCTGAAGCGGCAGATGATATCGACAGGGAAACCCTTAAGTTTAAGAAAATTATGTCAGACCTTCATGAACGAGTCTGGCAAAATATCCTCGAACTAAAGCTTCACGATGCCCTCGAGGATATAAACAGCGCAATCCGCGCCGCCAACAGGTATATCGAAACGACGCAGCCCTGGCAGCTTGCCCGCGAGGGGAATACAGAATTGCTCGGAACCGTGCTTTTCAATGTAACGCAGCTTCTGGCAAAAGCGGGCATCCTGCTCAATGCGGTTATACCGGAAAAAAGCATGGAATTGCTCGATGCTATCGGCTACACCGGTGAAATAACTCTTTCCGCTGCAGCCGGAGAAATCCTCGTTTCTCCCGGCACAAAAATCAAGAAAACACCCCCCTTGTTCCCGAGACTCGACCGGAAAGAACTCGAGAAAAAACTCCTCATGGATGTCGAAGCGGAAGAAACCGATGTAAAAGACAAGCCTGAAGGTATTATCACAATCGAGCAGCTCTCGCAGGTCAAGCTCGTTGTGGGCGAGATAATAAAAGCCGAAAAAGCGCCCGATGCGGATAAACTTATTCTCCTCGATGTCGATTTGGGAGGCAAAAAAAGAAATTTGGTCGCCGGGCTTGCGCAATGGTATTCCCCCGATGAGTTGCTCGGGAAAAAAATCATAGTCGTAACAAATCTTAAACCTGCGAAAATTCGCGGTTACGAAAGCAATGGGATGCTTCTTGCCGCTGATGATGGCAAAACTGTTTCAATCCTGACCGTTGATAAGGATGTCCCTGCGGGAAGCGAAATAAGGTAAAAGTAGTTCAACACCATATTTAAATATGGTGTTATCTCAAGGATTCCGGGTTTGAGATAACCCCCGAATTCATTCGGGTGCATCGGGTGCTACACGACTTCTTTAATCTATCAAATATCTTGTGCGCCATTCTTCATATTCTTCTGCAAATGAAAGATGGCGATGATGCTCATCTTGATTCTCGATGTAATGTTTCACGATGTCCAATTGCGACGCACTGACTGAAAATGCTCCATAACCTCATTGCCAACGGAATAAACATTCGAGAAGTTTTTTTTCATTTAACCATCGCGATGTTTCACCTTTCAGCGATTTCGCAATATGTGCAATGGTTTGGTCAGACGGCAATGGCAACAGACAATGAATGTGCTCCGGTTGAACATTCAGCTTTTCAAATGAAATTCCCATTTCCTTCGATTTGCCGATAAGATGCGCAAATATTTGTTTCCGAAGTTCTTTGTCAAGAACTCGTTCATGACGATGTGTTCCCCATATAAGGTGAACCCAGATTTTTACATTCGAATGTATAGCCATATTAGCTCCTTATTTCAATCAACACCATATTTAAATATGGTGTTATCACAAGGGTGCGGGGTTTGAGATAACACCCGAATTCATTCGGGTGCTACCGCTGAGACGAGATGGACTCCACCTATCAGGTGGCGTCCATCTGCTGAACACCTACCGCACCAACACCACCTTCCTCATCGCCGTCCCGCCATCTTCCGTCCGCGCTCGCACAAGGTAAATCCCCGATGCGATTGTTTCATCGGGCGTCCAGATGAATGTGCGATTTGTAGGGGCATGCCCCCGTGCATGCCCTTCGGTGATTTCCGACACATCATCAGGGCGACCACGGGGGGTCGCCCCTACAACCTCCCCCCGCAAATCGTATATCTCTATTTGGGCAGGCGCGAGACCTGCCCCTACATTCGCGGTGATGGCACACGAAGAATTGAACGGGTTCGGGAACGCGGTGAGGGAAAGGGTGCGGGGCTTATTCTGTGCCTCTTCCTTGATACCCGTGAAATGCGAAACATCGAGAATATAAAGCCCATCATATCTGTCTGCAACATAAGCATAAGGAGGTTGAATAAATAATCCAAGTGCTACGTCTTCAGTATCATAATATCCAACTTCGTATGGATGTGTTGGATAAGATATATCCAGAATACTAAGACCATATCCATTTACCGTATAAGCAAAGGTATCAACAATAACAATATCTTTTGTAAAATAAAATCCTGGATGATAAAAACCGCTCAAGGATGGGTGTTCCGGATTTGATATATCAATGATAATGATACCAATAGTCCCATATTCCCACGGCATATATGCATAAGAATCATGAATAGCAACACAATTGGCACCAACGGTCTCACCGATTCCTTCAGAATAACCTCCAACAATAAAAGGGGATGTTGGGTCAGATATGTCTATAATCTGCAAACCATAATACATATCTGATATATATGCATAAGAATTAGATATCAAGACATCAGAAAGTCCAACTCCTTCTATAAATCCGAGTTCTTCAGGATGGGCAGAATCGGAGACATCTATCGTGTGAAAAGAATATTCACCTGTTGTTAAATAGGCAATAGAATCTGATACCTCAATAGCCCTAGCACTGCTGCCAAATGAACTAATCTGGAAAGGATCCGAAGGTTCGGAAGCGTTTATAATGCGAAGTCCCCCGTTTCTATCTGCTAGGTAAACAATAGAACCGGATACAAATATTCTTCGTCCTGAGACGCTTGCACTACCCCATGAGCCAATCTCATAAGGGTGTGCAGGGTCAGAAATATCAATGATGTGAAAACCATAATATTGGTCTGCCATATAAGCATAAGAATCAGAAATAAATACACTGTAAATAAATCCATCAATATTACATCTCCCTATTAAGCTCACATTCAGCGAATCCGCTCCACACACCCCCGCCCCCAAGAGCACCATCGCCAGCGACAAAATGATAATATTTCGCATAATATGCCTCCTTGTTTTTATTGCGGTGTTGTAGGGGCGTATGGCATACGCCCTTCATCTATTGGGCGAACGCCGTTCGCCCCTACAATTAAATTCTCTCTATCTCTCATAATTCCAACAACTTACATCATTTCCGTCATTTAGGAAGCATCTTTCTGGTGACAGGAAGAATGTTTCTGTCACCAGAAAGAGTCTTTCGCACCACAAAAAGAATGTTTTTGTTGTGCGAAAATGTTTTTCGCGATAGAAAAAGAATCTTTTTATCTCGCGAAAGATGCTCCCTAACTTACGAAAGCAGTTCCATTAAACAATATTTGTGCAAGAAGTGACTCAAAATTTTGAATTCTTACTTTTCCTCGGGTTCTTCCGGTTTCGGTTTGAAATCACCTTTGGTTTTGTCAACTTCGCCTTCGGCTTGCGGGATAAAAATCGTCAACTCCGCTGCGTCCTTGCCGTGCATTCAGTTTAATAATAAGAATGAATTTAATGAAATGCAATAGAAAAATTAGGGTATAGGGTATAGGGTCTGAGTTTGCGATTGGTGGGGGGATGTAGCAATTGCTAATTTTGCATTGCTAACTGCTAATTTTACATTGAATTTGTTTCTTTATCTGCGCCCTCCGTGGTAAGTTCTTCAATGGTGTGTGGGGCGGGGCAACTTTTAACTCTCAACTCTGCACTCTCAACTCCTCCTCATTCTCCCCTATGATATGGTGTTCCTGCATTGATAGATAGCGCGCGGAAAATTTGTTCGAGCAGCACAATAAGCGCAACATCATGCTGCAGAGTAACCTGCGAAAGCGAGATTTTTCGCTTACATTTATCGATAATATTTGCGGGCAGTCCGTCCGCACCGCCGATAAGAAATGTGGGATTTCTATTTGCGAGTTTCATTTCTTCGAGCAATTCCGCCCACTGGTGGGTTGTTTTCATATCCCCGCGGCGTGTTAAAGCGATAGCGCTATCATCGAGTTGCTTTCGCAGAGCTTCGTCGAGCTTACGCGGGGTTTTTGCGCGAGTGTGAACAAAATCGAGCGCTGCAAACACCCCTATCCTTCGTGCCCAATGTTCGATTGCAGGCTTTGCCCATCTGTCGGGAGCGCCGATTGTTACGACCTTTATTCGAAAAGCCATGATGATATTCCCTCGATACCTGTATCTATCTGTTCCTCATCCGCTTCGGTAATAAACTTCGCCGACCAGTCCAGCCGGCGATAATAACCGATACCTGTCGTTTTCGATAAATGAATATTCAAAAGTGGTTTTGCGATGGCGCCTACCAATTCTATCTCGAGCCTTACGCTATTGCTGCGCAAAAATTTCCCAATCATTATATTGAGATGCCATTCCGCATGGTTCCTGTCGGGCTGGGCTTTGATACTGACAAGCTGGTCTTCATAAGCTCTGCTGTATAGCTTGCGGGCAAGAATGAAGTCGATAATATTATGCGATGTAAAAAATTCACCCATATTCTGCACAGCGGTCTCGATTGCTTTCTCCAATTTCTTTTTCATCCACACCTCCTGTGATGTGCGCGATATTATATTAGTAAAAACTAACTATCGGTAAAACAACGCGTGTGATGCTATTCAAGGTCGAGTTTCAAATCGCTCATTTTGATAGATACAACTCTCGATACACCATCTCGTTCCATCGAGACACCATATAGGTAATCCGCCCGTTCTAGTGTTCGCTTATTGTGCGAAACAATAATAAACTGAATATCTTTGGAAAACCTTCGCACAAGCATAAGGAATCTATCTACATTGACATCATCCAGCGGAGCATCTATCTCATCCATGAGGCAAAAAGGCGATGGTTTGACCAGATAAAGTCCGAATAAAAGCGCAAGCGCCGTAAGCGCCTTTTCACCATCGGAAAGCTGTGAAAGTGTCAGAATCCTCTTACCCGCAGGTTTCACTTTTATTAGAATTTCCGATGTAATTGGTTCGTCGGGTGTTTCAAGCTCCAGCTCGGCATCACCATCTTCAAACAACTCACAGAAAACTTCCTTGAATTTAACTTTTGCGCTTTCGAAAGTTTCCATAAAAAGCCTTTTTGCTTCGGCATCGAGCCTGTTTATTGTGCTCTTGAGATTCGTTATCGACTCGGTGATATCCGTTCTCTGCTCATTAAGAAAATCGAGCCTTTTTTTAACCATTTCATATTGCTCTTCAGCCTCGAGGTTCACGGCTCCCGAAAGTTCCAGTTTTCTTTTTGTATTTGCGAGTTTAGTGTGAAGTTCGGCTTCGGCTTTATCCGAAAGCGGTTTACCGGGTGATGGTATTTCGCCAAAATCTTCTTGCGCTTGCATACGAATTTGCTTCAGCGATGCCTGAATCGCAGAAAGATTGCTTTTTATCTCCGAAATATCGTGCTGCGCTTCATCGCGCTGCTGGCTTAAGTCTTGCTCTTCTCTTCTTTTTTTTATAAGCACTCCATCGAGCAAATCGAGTTCCTCGCGCACTTTGTCTTGCTGTTTCTCGAGCTTCTCCAACTCCGAAAACTTTTGTTGAATATCTTTCTTCAATGAAGAAACTTTACTTCTGCTATCCTCGATAGTTTTTTGCGCTTCATTCACAGCGCGTTCAAGCTCTTCGAGCTTTCGTAGTGTATCGGAAATTGCAATTTCAGAGCGCTGAATCTCGTTTCGTGCATTTCTAATTTCACCCTCGATACCGACCTGTTCCACCTGTTTTGCGGCAATCTGCCCGTCTATCTTGCGGCGAGCCTTGCCAAATCCTTCTATCCCCCTTTCCGCTTTTTCGATTATGCTGTCGTGATTGGTAATTGCTTCGACTACTTTTGTAAGCTCATCCTGCCACACGGCAAGCTCTCTATTGCGTGTCTCTATCTGTAAGTCGAGGTTATTAAACGATTGATTCAATTCCTCGATACCTTTCTCAAAGTTCTCGAGCTGCGCCTGTATTTTTGTCTGTTCACGGCTGGAGCGGGAAAGTTCATCATGAATTTGCATAAGCTCTTTTTCTATCTCAGCTATGTTCGACTCATTCCCGATATTTTTTTCACGGAGTTGTTCACCCTCCGCTTCCAATCGTGAAATTTGCTCTTTAAAAAATTCAACCCTCTCTTTCATTTCCTGCAACTGGTTTCTGATTGTAAGCGCTCCAACACTTGATTCGCCGGTTATTATCGAGATTTCGCCGCTAATTCGCTTGAGCCTGCCATCCGGGGAAATTAGTATCCCGGCAGGAGATTCCGAAAAATTATCGCCAACCTCGATATTTGCGATAAGAGCGCCGAGTCTCGGGTCGTCCGCAGAAAACCATGCGGGAACATTTTTCGGCTTTTTAAGTTCGGATAGTATGATAAATCCGACTTCTCCGGCATCCTGTGGGAGGTTTTCCACCGCTTTAAGAGCCTGCTCGACAGTTTCCGCAACGAGATAGTTCACTTTGTCCCCCAGCGCCCTTTCGGCAACCGCTGAATATTCGGATGGGATGTGCAAAAGATTCGCCAGCGCTCCCGTAAGACCGAATTCATCGAGCTTTGAAGCCAGGATTTGCGCTCCCTTGCCGATATCCTCGCCACGCGCTATTATGCCCTCGAGTTCTTCAATTCTGCCTACAAGATTCGATTGTTTCTGTTTCTTTTCGGAAATTTCGGAATTTAGCTGTGCAAGCTTTAAATTAAGTTCACTTCTTTGCTCTTTTACAAAGGCAAGTGATTTCTCTTTCTGCCCGGACTTATTCGAAACGGTTTCGAGATTCACAACGATAGAATCGAGCTGCTTGCGAAGGCTTTCCAGCGCAGCATTTCGCTGATTGCTGTTTTTTTCTAATTCATCCCGCCGTTGATAAAATTTCTTGAGTTCGGCTTTGCCAAATGCAAGACGGTTCTCCGTTTGCGCTCGCTTATTGCGCAGAACCTCGCTATGGCGGTCATACTCGCTCTTCTCGCAATTGGCGATAAGAATCTTTTTATCGAGTTTTGTCAGCTCCAGTTCGATTTGTTTTATTTCATCCTCGACCCTTTGCTGTCTATCGCTGTTGAGTTTAAGAGCCTCTTCCGCTTTAGTTTTTTCCGATTCCGCGTGTTTAATCGAATCGGTGAAATCATCTCGCTGCCGAGCCGAATCCACCAGAATATTCTCCGCATTTTTAACACGCTCATCGAGAACGGCAATTTCCTGCTCGAGTCCGGATATTTCAGAACTTATCTGTCTGTGATTTTGAGCTAAAGCGTCTCGTTTGGTCTCGATTTCGTTTCTTTGAGCAATCACTTTTTGGACTTGCGCTTGCACCTTGACAACCTCTGCGGTATGCCTCTGCAAATTCAGTTCTGCATCCTTGAGTTTATCATTGTTTTCTTTTCTATCGAACTCGAGTTTCGCAAGCCTACCGGATATAATTGCCTTCTCAATTTCCTTGACTTTTTCAAGTAAGCTTTTGTATCTCCGCGCTCTTCTCACCTGCCTTCGCAAGATAGCTTCCTGTTCCTCGACCTCGCGAAGAATATCTTCGAGCCTGACAAGGTCTTCCTGTGTTGCGCGAAGTTTGGTTTGAGTCGCAGCCTTATCGGTTTTGTATTTTGCTATCCCCGCTGCTTGCTCGAAAAGAACTCTCCGGTCTTCCGTCGAGCCTTCAATAATTCGTCTTATCATCCTCTGTTCGATAACGGCATAACCGGCATCGCCAAGCCCGACAGTAGCGAGAATTCCACGAATATCTTTGAGTCTGACCGGCACGCCATTAATAAAGAATTGGCTGTCGCCCTCGCGGAATGCTCTGCGTGTTATCTTTATACGGTCAGCTTTCGGGTCGTAATGCACAAGACCCTCGGCTTCGGCTATTTGCACCGAAACTTCAGCGAAATTAAGTGGGCGCATCCCAGCAGAACCTTTAAATATCACATCTTCGAGCGCAGAACTTCTCAAGAGAGAAAGTCGCTGTTCGCCGATTGCCCACCTTATACCGTCAAAAATATTGCTCTTGCCGACACCATTCGGTCCCATCACAACACAAAGCCCCGGACCAAGTACTAATTCCGTTTTGTGAGCAAAAGATTTAAATCCGAATATTTCAGCCCTTTCAATATACATATAATCGAATCTACCGTTAAAAACGCTTTATACATTTTTATACATTAATGACTCTGTTTGTTTCTTTTCAGCATTTGAATTGTAGCTTTACCGAGAAATACACCGCCAACAATGCCAATTAAAATCGGCAGGTATCCCCCGAGTATCTGAGTTACCTGAGGATAATCGCCGTAAGGTGTTGTGAATAGTTTTACAACGGAAATACTCAACAAAGCAAATGCTGCAACCGGAACAATAACTTTGATTGCTACATTCCACCATTTTCCGATGTGAACCATCGAGTTTTCGTTAATTTTCTTTCTCAAATCATCGGTATCGATAAACCATCCAACAACAAGCGCTTCAAGAAATGCTACAATGAAAAGCCCGAAGAAGCACATATAGTAATCGACGAGGTCGAGCCAGTAAAGCCCCGCCTGCGTGGTGTATATAATACCGAACAGAAATGCAATCCCTCCAAAGATTAGGTTTGTCTTAATTCTTGCAATCCCAAAAGTTTCCATGAATCCTGCAACAACAGCCTCGATAAGTGAAAACGCCGAATCTATTGCGAGTGTAAGCAACATGATAAAAAACAAAACTCCCACAAGCGGCGCCAGCGGTAGATGGTTAATAATTGCAGGATATGTAACAAATGCAAGTTCGGGACCGCTTTTCATAACATCCGCGACCGGCACTCCTTGAATGTGGGCATAATATCCAAGAGCCGAAAACACTGCAAATCCACTAACAAAAGCGGTTGCGGCATCGGCAAGACCGATTATGAAAGCATTGTTGACAACATCGGATTTCGGTGGCAGGAAACTTGCATAAGCTATCATCACACCGAATCCGACTGTCAGCGAGAAAAACACCTGTGTAATTGCAGCCTGCCAGAGTTCAGGATTAAGAAGCTGTTTCCAGTCGGGTGTGAGATAGTATTTTATACCCTCGCCGGCGCCATCGAGTGTCAATCCCCCGATGACAAGAATTATAAGAATCAACCACGGCAGCAATACCGTTACATACACGACCTTGCTGACTGTTTTAGCTCCCTTCCAGATTGACAGAATAATCCATATCCAGCAAACGACAAGCCCGACCAGCAACCAGATTCGTATCGAGCCAAAATCGAGTATGCCCTCAGAAAGATTGAGCACATTGGTATAGAAAAAAGTTTTTGGGTCATTACCCCAAGCTAATTTAAACGAATGGACAAGGTAATTTGCCGCCCACGACATAATCACGGAATAATAAGTTACGATAAAAAAGCCGACAATGACTGCCAGCCATCCCGCCCATGCAAAACCTTTATGTGTTTTTGCAAGCGATGTTGGAGATGACCCGCCTATCCGCTGACCAAGACCGAATTCAAGAATAAGAAGCGGTATTCCAACAAAAAACAGCGCAATAAGATATGCGACTAAAAATGCGCCTCCACCATATTTGAAACAAATGTAGGGAAATCGCCAGACATTACCCAAACCGATAGCCGAGCCTATCGAAGCAAGGATAAATGCTGTTCGGTTGTCCCAATACATTTTCTCAATCCGTGCCATTATTCCTCCTTTTTTCCTTTGATTTTTCTTGGCTTATCATTCTGAATTCCTACAAAAATCTTCTCTTTCGTGCAAGGATAATAATATCCTTTAATGTTTGGCTATTCATAACAGAAAGCCATCTTTTATCGAAATGAAATGAGTTGGTCGATTCTACAGTTCCCGCAAGCGCCTTAAGATAAAAATTTCGCTCGTCCCTCGTGCCCGCCATAACAAGCGCAATATGAACCGGGATTTCTGTTTCCGGGAAAACAATGCCTTTGCGAGCTCGAGCCAGGAGAACTACAAATTTCCGCTCACCTTCAATAATAATATGCGGAATTGCGAGTTTCTCGCGTAAAACAGTTGTCGATTCCGTCTCGCGCTCGAGAAGAAGCTCGTATATTTTATCCTTACTTTCTTCCAGAAGTGGCGCAAGTTTTTCTGCGACAAGATGAAAAAATTCTTCCATTGAAATCTCTTCCTGTATATCGATAATCGGAGCTGTTTGTATCAATTTGTCAAATCTATCCGCTACGATGCCATCGCGCTCGTGTATAATTCCCCGAAGTTCGTTTTCGAGCATGTTTTTGGTAAGCTCTCTCGATGTTATACGTGCCACAACCCTTGCCAGCGCAGAATCGTGAATTGCTCGTAATCTACCGTAGATTAAATACCATAAAAGTCCTCCAAGAATCGTTGCACATGCTACAATAATTGGAAACATCCCCATCTCGAAAATCAGGAATCCGAAACAGATTATCCCGGCTATCTGCAGCCAGGGATACAAAGGCGCTTTAAACTGCGGCATATAAGTATATACTTTGCTTTCACGCATCACGATAACGCTCAGGTTATCAAATATAAATGTGAGAATAAGTACTGTCGATGCCACTTTAACAAGTGATTCAAGTTTCAGGAATAGCGCCGTTACCATTATTGCGCCCGTGATAATAATCGAGATATAAGGTGTTCCCTTTTGAGTATTTATTTTTGCGAATAACGGCGGTATCAGTCTATCGCGAGCCATCGCCACAGGATATCTCGAAGCCGCCATTATTCCAGCGTTCGCAGTTGATATAAAAGCAAGAATTGCCGCTAATGCCATAAGTAATCCCCCCGGCTTGCCAAAAAATTGTATCGCTCCATCATAGATAGGCGTGAGAGAGTTGTCGAGAACCGCCGAGTTGAGCACTCCCGCCGTTGTCATGACCACTAATGTATAGAGAATTGTAATCGTAACGAGAGCAAGAATCATCGTCCGTGGGATAATTTTCCCGGGATTTTTCACCTCCTCCGCGACAGCGGCTACTTTGAGCACGCCACCATAAGAAACAAATACAAATCCTGCGGTGGAAAAAACCGCTTTCCAGCCGAATGGAACAAATGGGAGTATTTTGTCGGCTTTCATAGCTGGCGCCGAGGCAAATACATAAAATACCATTAGCAATAGAAGACCGATTACAAGTCCAATCTGGAATTTTGCAGCTTCTTTTACACCAAGAATATTGAGAATTACAAATAAAAATGTGAGCGATATTGCAATGTACTTAATATCGATACCTGTAAAAATTTGTGTAAAAACCGCCATTCCCACAAGGGCAAACGAGCTTTTCAGCGCAAGCGAAAGCCAAAGAAGCATACCTGCGGAAGTTCCCGCTGCAACTCCCATGCTTCGCGTTATAAAGAAATAAGTTCCGCCTGCTCGTGGCATTGCGCTAGCAAGCTCCGCTTGAGATAAAACACCGGTTGCAGCGAGTAGCCCGGCGAGAAGATATGCGAATGCCGCCGCCGGTCCTGCTTGAGCATGTGCCATCCCCGGCAGAATAAATATCCCCGAGGAAATCATAGCTCCAGCAGCTATCGAATATAGAGCAAAACATCCAAGCTCTCTTTTTAGTTCACCTTTTTCTTTATCTTCTTCCATAATTTGATAAGTTACCTCTTGCTATGTCATTACGCAATCTTTAAATTCCTGAAAACTATTCAGAGTAAATCTTTTTTCGAAACTATTTTTTTTAATTACTTTATATTAAAATAATCTTCTCACAAGGAGTAAAAGTGTTAAATAAACTTGCAGATCTTACTTATCAAGATTTCTCCAATATCGTTCCGCGTAAGATTGATTCCGTTTTGCTTCCGATAGGAACTATCGAGGCTCACGGATGCACAAATCTAGGTACTGATATAACAATACCGGAATTTATATGCGATGAAATAGCCGGTAGAATGCCGTTTCTTATCGCTCCAACAATTCCTTACGGTATTACAAGAACTTTACTGCCTTATCCCGGCTCGATGACAGTCTCTCCAGAAACTTTTGAATCTTATGTTGCCGATGTTCTTAATTCTCTCTTTCTGTGCGGCTTTGAAAAAGTTATTATCATGAATGGCCATGGCGGTCACTATGAACAGCTTGCTTCAGCAGCAAAAAATGTATGGAGAGAAACCGGCGGAAAAACATTGGTTATTCATTGGTGGGATATTTGTGAGCCATTAACAAAAGAATATTTTGGGGAAGCCGGTGGTCATGCGGGAATTAACGAGACCGCTATGATACTCGCAAAAGATTCGGCTTTGGTAAAACCGGAACAATGTGAAAAAGTTAAACCATATCTTGTAAGGAATGGTGCTTATCCGTATCCAAATCCATCATCGATATTAATATATAAGGAAAGCGAAGGAGCTCCAAAATTCGATGAGATTATGGCGAAAGAATATGCAGAAAAGATTATCTCGTTTCTCGTTTCGTTTATCGAGGAAGTTTTTACTGGATGGGAGAAGCATCTTAATGTTTAGTGTTTGTGTTATAATATATATAAAAAAATACTACTACTACTACTTTTGTGTGTAAGTTGATAAAAAGAGAAAAGAATTGTAGTAGAAAGAGTTAGAAGGAAAAAGAAATGTTGAATAAATGTGTAAAAAGAAAAAGTTTTAAACACAGTTGAAATTACCAACAATAAAGAACATTGTATAAACACTCAAATCCACAAATCTATTAACAATAGTGAAAATGGATACGGATGTAATCGTTATAGGCGGAGGACACGCGGGTGTAGAAGCATCATGCACCGTGTCAAGATTAGGATTAAGCGCTACCTTAATTACAAAAGAAAAAAAATCAATCGGCAGGATGAGTTGCAATCCTTCGATTGGCGGGCTTGCCAAAAGCCGAGTTGTCCGCGAGGTAGATGTATTAGGTGGAGTTATCGGTGAATCATCAGACCGCTCAGCCATTCACTATCGAGTGCTTAACAGGAAGAAAGGTCCAGCAGTTCAAGCGACAAGATGCCAAAATGATAGAAAAAATTACGAACAAGGAATTCAGAAAGTACTCGAGCATTACATGCGAATAACAATTATTGAAGGTGCGGTTCAAGAAATTGTAACAAGGAATGGGAAAGCTGTCGGGGTGAAACTTGCCAAAGGAAAAGAGATATCTGCCAAAGCTATAATTCTAGCTACCGGAACATTTCTCGGGGGAAAGATATTTATTGGAAAAGAACAAATTTCCGGTGGGCGACTTGGTGAATCCGCTGATGACAAACTATCAGAATCGCTTACTAAAATTGGATTGGATTTGATAAGATTCAAAACCGGTACACCACCGAGAATAGATTCTAATTCAGTCGATTATAATAAACTCTTCGACCAAATCGGAGAGGATGATTATTTCCCATTTGCAATTTCCACAAAAAAGACAATACCGATTGAACAGCAAAGTAAATGTTTCATAACCAGAACTACAGAGAAAACACATCGACTTGTTCTTGAAAACCTAGAAAAATCAGCGCTTTATGGCGGGGAAATAACCGGTATCGGTCCACGATACTGTCCTTCTATCGAAGTAAAAGTAAAAAAATTTCCGGATAATCCGGGACATATAGTTTTCCTCGAACCGGAGGGTATCGAGAATAATGAGTTGTATCCGAACGGTATTTCTAACTCATTGCCGGAGGAGATTCAGCAGAGGATGCTGGAATCTATTCCCGGACTCGAAAATGCAAGAATGACCAAACCGGGATATGCGATAGAATACGATATTGTGAACCCGATTCAAGCAAAAGCTACGCTTGAATTGCAGGACATCGAGAATCTATATCTTGCAGGACAGATTATGGGAACATCCGGTTATGAAGAAGCCGCAGGGCTTGGACTTGTTGCGGGAATGAATGCCGCTTTGAAAACTCGCGGTGAGAAGCAAATAATTTTTCCCCGACATATGAGCTATACAGGCGTGATGATAGATGACCTTGTGCATCGCGGTGTCGATGAACCATACAGACTTCTAACGGGTCGTGCCGAATTCAGATTGCTTTTACGCGAGGATAATGCGTGGCTATCGATGCAGAAATGTGTTCCACAGGATATTTTAAAGGAAATTTCACCGGAATATTATGACAGATTGATTGAATGGATGAACTCGCTTAATAAGGTCGTCGAATTTGTATCCCGCCGAGGATTTTCAAATAAAGAAAGTGCTGAACTTGGATTAGAGCGGGGATTTATGGCGAAAAACTATTTGCGACGTCCCGATATAAGCTGGGATAAAGTTGAAAGAATAATACCGGATATAGCGAAGCTCGAATCTTATCCGAAAAGAACATTTAGAATCGAGATGAAATATGAGGGCTATATTAAACGGCAGCTCGATGAAGCTCAGAGGATGAAAGAACTGGATAATCTATTGATTCCCGAAGATTTCCGATATGACGGGCTATCATTGCGCAGGGAAGCACGGGAAAAATTCGAGTGCTATCGACCCTGCACGATTGGTGAAGCTTCACAAATACCCGGAATCGCACCATCGGAAATTGCGGTTATTGTGGGAGCGATTAGAAAAGATAAAGATGGACGCAATCGAAATAATTAAATCATTTGCAGAGAACAAGTTTCTTTACAATCGAATTGTTATCGGCATATGCTTTCACGAAATATATCCCCGAAGGTATATCGTCGGCAAACCATGTTACTTCATTTCTGCCATTGGGTATATCGTATTGCGAAACCGCTCGCCCAAAAATATCAAAGATTTTTAGCTTCAGCGCATTCTCCACATAGATAACGCAAGCGCTATTGAATGGATTCGGGCTTACAGAAAGTGAAATGGCGCCGGGTTTTGATAAATTCTCACATATATCCGATGAAGTATCAACATTTGTCGAAAACCAGGTCAGGGATACATCATCGATAAAAAAGCCGGGAGCGTTTTCACCGGCATCGGAATAGAAGCGGAAAATTAGCTGTATCTCGGTCCCCGGCGGGAAAGGAATATTGTATCGCCAGAATGTCCAGTCAATAGCGAAATTGAGCAATGGTAGTGCGCCGCCGCCTCCGACAAATTCGAGCAAAGACATCGAGTCATCATCGACACTGTAGGCATAAATGTATATTCCATCGCAGCCGCCATCTGTCTCGAGTGTGGGGATTTCATATTTCATCCAGAAAGAAAACACTGCATTCTCGCCGATAATTATCGGGTCCGAAGTGAGTTGTGCATCGGAATTGCCTGGATAAAAGCCCGAAGTATCCGCATAGCGATATGAATATAAACCGGAATGAGCTTCCGGTGAAGTGCGATGCCATAGCATGGACGGTGTGAATCCGTAATCGGTTTCCATGTCGCCCAGAAAAGAACCTTCGACAACGGAAATCCAGAATGTATCGATTAGATATGGCGGAAAGACACATTCGAGAGGAATCATGTCCGGGGATGTGCCGGAAGGAAAGGACATCTCGCCGATATTGACGGAAACTGTCCCCGGATTAAGGATAGCGAATTCAGTGTTTGTGAATGATAATTCGTCTGCTGTGAAGTCGATATTACCGGCAAAAGCACCGTCGCCGCTGTTCTCGATAACAACCTGTGCGGAGTATGTTTCTCCCCATAGAGCGGCATCGTCGATATGACCACCGAGAAGGTTAAGCGAAATAACCCGAAGAGTTGGCGATATAACACGAACGGAAAACTCTACGGGAAAATTGTGTTCATTGCAAGTGCAATTTAGTAATCCATAAACAAGCGGATTAACGAGGAATAAATCATCGACCTCGAGCTCCAGCGATAGTTCGATAATCTCATCGGAAGTTACCGAAGAAGGAGCATCGCTGAAGGAATTTAATATTGCACCGGACAATATTTCCGGCGCCCACGAAAAATCGCCGCCCGATGAACCGAGATTGCGAAGCTGGATGTCGATTGTGTATGTTTCACCAGCCCTGACTGTATCGGGGGATACAAAATCGAGAGATATATACGGTTCATCTCCGGCAACATATATCGTATCGAGTGATAGAAGCCTGAAACCTGTCGGGTCATATACAGCGATTTCAATCGGCGATGCGGTTACAGGCTCGACCCATAGCGAAACCGCGCCATACCCCGATTCTCTGGAGAGTAGAATTTCATCCTGAATTGCAGAAACGAGAATTTCGCCATCACCGGAAACAGGTACCGGAGAGCCTTCGGGTGGTATCAAAGCAGGCATTTCGCAGGATGGGAAAGTGGGGTCGTTTTGCCATACGAGCATTGCCGGTTCACCGAGGATATTTATCTCATATTGTTTCCATCGCCACACATTTTCCCATCGCGAGAAAGGTGCATAATATGCTTTTATCGCTACAACCGCCTCGCCTATCGAGGGAATTCCAGTGAATATCTTATCCCAGAAATCTCTATCGAAATAGTCGGAGTATCCATAGCCTGGATTACCGGGCGAGCCCCAGCCGTAGCGGGAGTTTCCAATAAATGCGGTGAAACCACCATCCGGGTTAAATATCATGTGTTCGGCAACGCAATCGCGGTCGATAGCCGCGGGCCAACATCCTATCGAATAAATGACACCACATCGAGGGTAATTCGTTAAATTATCGGCGTCGAAAGTAAAAAAGTATTCATGGCTGCCGACACCTATAGCGGAATATGAAGCATGACCGTCATGATTGGTGGCATTGTAACCGTCGTTGAAAGCTGCGGTAACAGCGTCGAGATCTTCGGTGCCCTCGGATTCGTATAGCCGTGTAAGCAAGAAGTGTCCGGGGAGGGATTTGTCGCGTATCATATCTTTTGCAATTCCCCCGTCTGTCATGGGCGAACTCCAGAGGACCTGCCCCAGAAACAGCGCTTCGGCACCGAAATCGGCAGGTGGAGATTCGACATAGGTTATATATTTGCGAATCCATGCGCAAAGCTCATCGGTATTCTTTACCGAGACTCGACCGATAATCACATCGGCATAAAGGTCGATAGAATCAGCGATTTCGCCGTAAATGTCATCACCATCGAAGTTCCAGTCGCCATCCATGTCGGCATAATAAAGGTCGCACGGGATATCGTTTTCATCGGGATAAAAGCCGGCGCCGCAATCCATTGGAAATGCAAGTCGAACAGGCATAAATTCATCTACACCGTCTGTATTATCGCCCAGCAGGAGAACTGAGGCTATACCGGTTTCCTCCCATATCGCTTTGATGCCGTTGCGGATTCTCTCGGCATTATCGATCCCGGGAAAGGATGAAATCAAATCGTCTTTCGTTACAAGGGTATCGTTCCAGCCTTGCCTATTAAGTGCAAGTCGCAGGCGGGCAACTGTATCGTGAGTTGCAAAAGCATTGTTCGGAGCAACAATTAGGTAATCCTTTGCACCGGCATCGATAGACCAGAAAGATGAGTATAGCGCCGTCTGTTCCGGGTTGAGAGCGACCGATTTTACGATTCGCTCGAAAGTTTTTGCGCTTTTTGGGGAACGGCTGAACGGCGAGGGATTTTTCTCGATTTCATATTCGATGGCAATTTTAAGGCTTTTGAGATATTCGATTTGCCGATGATGCGGATTATACCTGATTGGAAAAATTGTGAATGCTGCGAGCGAGTAACCGGAGAGATTTCCCGCTCCCTCGAATTGTGCGGAATTTCCCGGCAGCCAATTATTTTGTGTATATTTTTGCATATCCCGCTCGACAGGCTCCGGGTTATCGTCAAATCCCGGCATGGGCATTATAATCTCGGGAACATAGGGAGCGAGTGTGATGTCATCCGCGAGCGGTGCATATTCGATTTGCAGAATCCGGAAAGCTTTTGCTCCGGTTCCGGGAGGGAGGAGCAGATGCGCCGGTATGGCAAGGATTTCGGGACCGGCAGGTTCACCGGTTGGAACAGCGCCGGAGAGCCTGATGTGAGACCATTCACCGGATGATTCAATTATAAAATCGGTAGGATTATATGAAATATTCCAAAGCAATTCACCACCGGTAGTCAGTCCGGCGAGAAGAATGATAATAACGAAGAATTTCATTATTGCTCCCTTGTGTATATTGTGCGAGTTTATAATTCAGTTTAGTTTCGCTCCTACGCTTTGCGTGGGAACAGATTGTTCGGCGTTCTGCACTATCCCACCCCCCCGCCGGAGCGGGATTGACTTTTGCTACGATGCAGGGCATAGTAACGAGAATCTAATGTCACGACTTTCGCGTGGGCTGCTTATTTTCAATCATTCATTCTGCGCTGACTTTTCCTGTCCAAAGGTAGAGTGGTTTAGCTTTCAGCATTTCCGCTAGTTCCACAGTTGCAAGATGAGCGACAATCGTTTTTGGTAAAAACTCTTTTGCTACCGCTCCTCCGAACTCCTGCGCAAAATCGAGAAAAGAATGAGGACGCGGTTTCAGGATGAATTTTGCATGTTCACCCTCGGGAACTTTGGCAATTTTCTCTGCAAGAAGGATAGCATCCCAGAGTGAGCCGATATTGTCCACGAGTGCAAGGCTTTCCGCTGCGCTCGAACTCCATACTCGCCCTTGCGCAACCGAATCTATCCATGCATAAGTGGTGTCGCGACCCCCGGCGGCTTTAATTACAAATTGTTCATAGCTTTCATCGATTACTTTCTGGAAAACAGCTATTTCCTCCGCTGTCATTGGATGGTTACCTGTGAAAATATCGGCGAATTTGCCGCGCTTTATTGTCTGCGGATTTGCGCCGATTTTGGAATAAAGTTCCTCGAAATGCGGTCTGAGCATAATTACACCGATAGAACCCGTAATTGTGTATGGCGTCGCAAAGATAGTATCGCCGGGCATTGATAAATAGTAACCGCCGGAAGCCGCAACCGAACCCATCGAGACGATAAGCGGCTTTTTATCCGCAGCATAAACGAGTTCGTGATAAATCAGGTCTGATGCGATAACCGAACCACCCGGACTATCCACCCGAAGCACAATCGCGGAAATATCGTCATCATCGGCAAGAGCGCGAATTGTCTTGCAATATCGTTTTGCTGTTATTCCTTCACTCCATTTCCCGGCTCCCGATGTTATACTTCCCGATGCCAGAACGACAGCTATTTCTTTATCGGATTCAGTCCAGACAGGTTTTCGAGAGGTATATTTTGTAATCGAAATAAGCCTGTCTTCATCCTCGCCGATAAGATTCTCGATGAATTCGCTCCAATATACAATGGTATCGATGAGTCCGAGTTCTTTGGCTTCATGAGCGCCAAAGACAGCTCTGTCTATTATCGACTCGACAGAATCGGGGGGGATATCGAGATTGCCAGCCCAATCGCTGCAGATTCGATAGAATATGTGGTCGAGAAGAAGCTCATAGGTTTCGCGTGTATCCGGTCCCATTCCGGTATTAACGAACATTTCGGCGGCATCCTTATATTTGCCGGCTCGAACGACATCGAAACCGATACCGAGTTTGTCGAAGGTTCCTTTCAGATAAAGCATGTTTGCAAGAAGACCCGGCACGAAAAAAGTTCCCTCGTTACACGATACGGCAGTATCGCAAATCGATGCGAGGAGCAGTGTCGAGAAACCGCCGGCTTCGAAATAGCCATAGATGGGTTTTTCGGCTTTCTGGAAACTTTGCAGCGCCTGTGAGAGTTCCCATGTCTTTGATAATCCCAGAATGGAAGTATTTTTGAGCAGAAGCGCATCGACATCATTGTCCAGCGCCGCGGAATGGATGGCAAAGATTAGTTTTGGAAAGGAAATCTGCTTTTTGAATGTGAACGGATTGAATTCATACTTCACGATTTCAGGATAGATGTTGGAGAGGTCGATAACGACAATAGACTGCTCCACGATACTTATGGTTGTTTTTTTGCTTATGGAACCACTCACCAAAAGTGAGATGATAAACATCGCCACAAGGATGATAATAATCCATATTGAAATCTTAGTGGGATTCATTTTTTACCTCCGATTTTTTTCTTGAATGCGGTTTTCACGGCACATGGCACGAATAATGAAATATCTCCGTCATTTAGCGCAATTGTTTTTACCATCGATGAACTCAAATATACATAGGATTCTTTTGGCATTAGAAAAACAGTTTCAATTTCGGCATAGAGTTTTCTGTTTGCAAGAGCTATTTGGAACTCGTGTTCAAAGTCGGAGATAGCTCTCAGCCCTCTTATAATAATAGTTGCATCGATATTTTTGGCATAATTCACGAGTAATCCGCTAAAGTTACCTGTTTCAACATTTGGTAAATCGAGTGAATCGATAACCTCGCGAACCAATTCACATCGCTCTGCATGGCTGAAAAAAGGCTTTTTTTGAGGATTTTTTCCAATCGAAACAACAATTTTGTCAAAAAGTTTTGCAGCACGCAGGACAATATCGATATGCCCGTTTGTGATAGGGTCGAAGGTGCCGGGGTATATGGCAAGTTTTTTCATTGATCCTCCGTTATTTGTTGGATTATTTTTAAGCACAGCAATTCATCTTACCGAATATCAAATTCACTATCCAATATTTTTTCAATTTCCTCCGCTGTGTATAATTTCCCTTGATTCATTCCGGGGCAATCCAGAGCTTCGCGGTCCCACACCTGTTTTGAAAAAAGGATTTGCTCCCAAAAAGGGAATGTTCTGCATTGACCGGGTCGAACATCATATATTATGCAGCCTTTTTCCCTATCGTAAAATACACAGTCGCCATTTGGGAAATCGTTAAGAACTCTGTGTTTTTGGTCGCGGTGTGTATATTGTTTTAAAAATTTTGTTCTTTCGAGCCCAAGATAACCTGCAATTCTGTTTATATCGGTCTCGGTGATATCAACGATAGCATCGACAATAGTGCAGCATTTACCACATCTAATACAGGTGAACCTTAAGCCATCTTTGTAGAATTTCTCATTCATTATTACAATTTATAAATTTAGAACACATAAGCAAGCTCAATATGAATTAAGAATTAGGAATGGAGAAAAAACTGTTAGTGATGCAATTTAATTTCTTGACTTTTTTTCATCTTGCTTAAATATTTAATAGAAATAGTTTAAGAAATGGTGGATATCATGCCAAACAACTATGTTTATTCAGGTATAAAGCATTACAACCCAATTCAAGCTTTTAATTTTGGATTGAGAGGTGGAACGGGTTTAGGACGCGACTATTTAAATCTTCACAATGGCAATCATGTTATGGAATTTACGGACTTTGTCCTTCCTTTCTATAACAACGCATTGGTTCTGAAACGATTTTACAATAATCGTTGTGATGTTAAGGGCATGTTCGGATTGGGATGGCACTGCAATTGGGAAATGAAGATAACAACCTCCGGCGATGACAGAAAATTTGTCGATTCAACAGGAGCCGAATGGCTTTTTGTATGGGATACCGACCATTGGGACCGACCGGCTGGATTGTTTGCCGACCTGACTTACGCTGCGAATGTCTATACTCTCACCTATATCCACGACAAAACCGAAGCAAAATTCGATGATAGCGGAAAACTAACGAGTATTGAAAATGCAGTCGGTGTCAAACATGAAGTAACATGGGCAACAGGAAAAATCACAAAAATAGAAAGCAAACACACTGATGAACAAGACACACCGGTTCGCAGAAAAATTGAATTCACATACAGCGGCGATTTTGTCGTTTCTGTGAAAGAAACCGCAGAGGATAGAGAAATTACTTATGAATATGATGACGATGACTGTCTTGTGAAAGTAACACTTCCCAACCGCGATTTTTGTGAATTCGGCTATGATGGAAATGACTATATCAACAAATTCACAGATTACAACCGCAATGAAACCGATTATGAATATACAAGCGAAAAACTAACCAAAAGAACCAGTGCTTGCGATGAAGAGCATACTATGACATACAATGCAAACCAGACAGTCGTTAATGACCCGCGAAGCAAGAACTGGACACACAATTTCGATGGCAATGGCTGCAGAACCTCGATGGTTACTCCCCGGAATAAAACTTACTCATGGACATATAACGGCGATTACCTTGTGCTGACTTATGTTATTCCCGGACCAAAAACGGCAGTAACGAATACTTACAACAGTGATGGACTTTGCACATCGACAAAGGATGCATTGAACAAACAATACGATTTCACATGGAACGGGAGCGAGCTTTTGACAACAATCACCGACCCGGATTCTAATACGATAACATTTACTCACAATGCCGACCGACAGGTTTTAACCGTAACCGACCAGGAGAGCGAATGCACTGAATATGCATATTCATCCCTCGGCGCTCTTGAGAAAGTAACCGACCCGAAAGATTTTGAGACCAAAATGGAAAACAATGTCTATGGGCAACAGATAAAAATTACAGACCCTCTCGGACAGACAACGGAGATTACTTATGACGATGGTAGCATTGTTCCCGTTTCAGCAGTTGGAAAGGACGGAAGAAAAACACAACATTCTTATGATGAACTGAAAAGAATTCTCTATACAGAACTTCCCGACGGTGGCAAAATAGAATATACATGGTGCGGTTCTAATTTGGCAAAGATTGTAAAGCGCACTTACGAACATTGCGCACCGGACGATGTGCTGGATTTCGTGAGTTATAGTCACGATGCAGATAACCGTGTTGTATCGGTCGATACAGTGGAAGGTGGATTCACAAAATACACATTCAACGAAAACGGACAAATTGCTTCCGTTCTCGGTATGGATGACCAGAAGCGAGAATATACTTATGACGACGATGGTAATTTGACACGAAGCCGTGTTAAAGCGGCGTCGGATATCGACTACGATTTCACGGTCGATGACCGAGGATGGAGAACGAGAATAGACTACCCGAATAGCTGGCATGCAACTTTGGAAAGAAACGATAGAGGGCAAATTACTTCGATGGCTTTATTCAGAAACGGGACACAGGACCATCTGACAACTTATGCATATAATAACCTCGCTTTGGTTAGTCAGGCAATGCATATTGAATTTCAAACTGCAAAGGGCGCTATAATTGCTTTTACTCGCGATGATGTAGGTCGAGTTACTCGCGAAAATAGAACAAACCAGGGGAGTTATGGAACAGACTATGACCTACATATAACTTATGACGACAATGGAAACATTACCCGTATCGACAATCAAGCGGCAGGCGGTGAGGACATTAGTATGGATTACGACCCGCTTAATCGATTAGTCCGTTATTACGACAGCGAAAACACAGAAAAAGGTATCTTCTCATACAACTGCAAAAGCATGCTCAAGGCTAAGGAAGTAGATGGCGATATTACAAAATTCGATTATGATGCATTTAATGTTTTGAATCAAATAATTAAACCCAATGCGGACGAATTAGATTTCAATTTCGATATGCTCGGCAGACTGAGAGAATATGAGACATCGAATCGCGAAAGCGCTTTCGATATGGATGGCACAAAGCGGCTCGGCGATTTCGAGGACAAGACCGACGAGTGGCGACGCTATCACTGGTGCAAACAACATTTGCTCGGTTACAAGGACGACAGTAACACATATTATTTCCTGACCGAACCCGACGGCTCGGTGGAAGTTATTTTCACCCATGGCGGAACCACTGTGAACCGGCTCGAGTATGATTTCTTGGGAAAACTGCGCAACCAAACCACAACTCCGCAGGTGGAACTACTGTGGAATGGGATGTTTTTTTTAGATGAAACCGATCTCTACATAATTATTTGTACAATATATGATGCAACCTTGGGCTTTGGTCAACTTGGATACAATGTTCCTAATCCTATGGAATATGATAATGCACCGCCACCACCGGGTTCCGCTTGCGCTGCTGCTCAAGCGTTGATGAATTATTATGGTGGATTTAGAGATCAACTACTGCGGATAGCTGATTGTTATGCAAATGATGCCTTTTGTTTCGGGTTAGATAGAGATGCAATATTGGCATACTATGATAATTGGTCCCAAATCTATGGTTTAGCAAATCAAGCTTCAGCACAGGAGAGATTTTGGAAAAGGCAATATGATGCTTGCATGGGGGGTTCGCGGAATGAAATATATCATGCTCTTATTTCAATGCACACTCATCGTTACTAATAATATAAGTTTTACCTAATTTTGCAGTTTTTATTGGGTACGATTGAGAGGTTAAATATGTCTACACCGATTAAACTATTGCAGACACTAATAATGCTCTTTCTAATTTTGCTATGTTGTTGTTCAGAATCAAAACCATCACCTGAAGAATATTATAAATTCATTAATTTATATAGGTCAAAAAATGAACATCAACGGGTTATAACAATAATTGATATGGCATTAAATGATTATCCAGATGGAAAGCAACATGGTCAATTCCTCTATGCTAAAGGCAGTTCCTATGAGTTTTTAAATGATAATGTTAGAGCAATTGAATCGTTTAAAAAAGCCCTTATTTTCTTTGATGATTCGTTGGAATTATATGGAAATACATTAGTTCGAATAGTTTTATTATCTCTTACGAGCGGTGATACAACAGATGTATTGAAATATATTAGATTGCTTGAAAACAATCTCAGTTCAAATTGTAATAAAGTAAAAAGTCAGATGGGGTATTTACATTTATACTATGCAAGTGCATATGCAATGAAAAATAGTCCGATAGATAGTGTTTGTTTTCACTTGCGAGAATGTATTAGGTGGAAACCGGAATGGTTTGATAATGAAAATATAGCACTACAAATAATTGGAGCAGCTAATAATAGAAGAATAATCCAAAATATTATGAATCAATATAATTTGTCTGATTCCATATTTTATTTGAAATAGCAAAACCATTCAAATAACTATAAAATCCCTGCAAAAGCACGCTCAAGGCTAAGGAAGTAGATGGCGATATTACAAAATTCGATTATGATGCATTTAATGTTTTGAATCAAATAATTAAACCCAATGCGGACGAATTAGATTTCGATTTCGATATGCTCGGCAGACTGAGAGAATATGAGACAAGCTCTCGCGAGAGCGCTTTCGCCATGGATGGCACAAAGCGACTCGGCGATTTCGAGGACAAAACCGACGAATGGCGACGCTATCACTGGTGCAAACAACATTTGCTCGGTTACAAGGACGATAGCGATACCTAT
>Ga0272442_10000068_pt1 | contig 155529 bp, 119 predicted proteins | sample SSMForm2O_FD_200262 | JGI IMG/M metagenome (GOLD analysis project Ga0272442, IMG submission 200262) | Marine sediment archaeal communities from Little Sippewissett salt marsh, Falmouth, MA, United States - SSM-Form-2O | ecosystem: Environmental > Aquatic > Marine > Wetlands > Sediment ... | reverse complement strand
CATCTTCCGTGCCATCCGGCGGTGAAACAAGCGTTATGCCTTCAGGACCGGTCTCACTATAGAAAGTCCATGTATCGCTTGTATCCGCACCGCAAATATTTGAGACCACAACAAACCAATCGATAGTATCATCACACCCCACAACAATTGTGTAGCTTGTCGATGTCAATCCAGTTGCAACTGGAGAACCATTAACATAGACATCATACTCGAATGGTGAGCTTCCAGATGTAGGGGGATTCCAGATAAGATCAACATCACCGGCAGGTATTTCATCGGCGCCATCGGCAGGCGATGAAAGAGTTATCCCATCGGGCGAAGTCTCTCCATAAAATACCCATGTAGCGGATGTAATAGTGCCACAGTCGTTGTATGCTTCGACATACCACTGAATAGTGTCGTCACAATCGATTGTTATATCAAATTGCGTCGATGACAATCCTGTCGCAACCGCCGAGCCATTGACATAAAGATTATAATAGATGGGACTCGAGCCCGATGCATCACTCCAGTCAAGTGTAACAGTTCCGGGTGGAACATCGCTTGCGCCGTTTGCGGGGGAAATAAGATTAAGACCGCTCGGCGATGTCATCGTAGTGAACGACCATGTTTCCGAGTCTTCCGTGCCGCATGAATTCTCGGCGGAAATATACCATGTATGGCTTTCATCACATGCAAGAGTCGTGCACCAATATGTATCTGTAATTGCCGATGCCACAAGCCCGCCATCGAAATAGACATAATATACAACATCGTCCTGGTCGTGCCAGTAAAGACATGTATCTCCCGGTGGAATATCTGCTGCTCCATTAAAAATAGAAATAAGCGCCGGTGTTTCGGGAACGGGAAGAACCTCGACAAATACGGAATCTTCGGCATCGCATCCCGCATCATCTGTAACTGTGCAGTAATACCATTGGCTCGAGCCGGGTGTTACAATCGGATTTTGCGAACTTCCTCCTGCAGGAGTCCATGAATATGAATATGGCGCGATTCCACCTGTGGGAGTAGCTGAAAGATTGATACTGCTGCCTTCACAAACCTCCGCCGGTGTGGGACCGCATTCGAGAGTGATTTCCGGACTTACTGTAACCGTGCATGTATCGCGTCCGCAGCATGAGCCATCGCAAGCCTCGACCCAATATTGCGTGGTCGATGTCGGTGAAACGGTTATCGATGTTGTGGTTGCACCGGTTGACCATTGAATTGTAGAATATGAACCGCTAATCGACGGAGTTAAAATAACATTATCTCCATAGCAAATTGTATCATCGTTAAGTGTAACGATTGGTGAATCATATACTGTGATTGTAACAGAATTATTTCCTGTGCAATCTCCACCATCTGTAACCGTGAAAGTGTACATTGTTGTTACAGTCGGGCATGCATGAGGGTCGATGCTGTTTGGGTCATCGAGACCGGTCGCGGGTGTCCAGAACCACGACCATGCCGGTCCTGTACCACCACCACCGGAAACATCGACATCGTCGATATACCAGCCGGGATAACTGCTTACCGAACCATCGCTTCCGAAATGCCAGCGGAGTCTGATATTACCGCCTACATAACCAGCCAGATTAAATGTTGCTTGAACCCAACCACCGGTAGCATCGCCATAGCAATCCTCACCGGCAATACCGGAAGTGCTGCCCGAGGCATAAACCGGATAACCACCGTTAGGTGTTATCAGAGACCATGAACTTCCACCATCAGTCGATATTTTGACATTCCCGCCATCATAAGCGTATCCCATAAACCAGCTATATTCCGTCTCATACCAGTGCCAGAATGTCAATGTGGCATCGGAACAATCCGTAAGGTCGATGTCAGGGGATGTAAGTGTCCAGTTTGCATCATCGGAATAATCACCCGAAAGATTGGTTGCCCAGCAGTTGGGTGCTGTATGTGCGCTTCCGGGACCGGATGATGGATTGCCCCACTGCCACGAACCGGTACCTACAAATCCTCCATCATCGGAATCGAAATTAGTTGAAAAACCATCACAGACCGGTCCGGTTCCTGTGTTCGGGTCGGCATGGAGATATGTGCATTCTCCAGCACATAGAGTATAATCATCTGCGGAAACAATGGGTGTAGGAGCATCGTAAGGCACGGGAATGTTAATGCAGTAATTCTCGACAATCGGTCCACCGCCATCATAAGTTACTGTAATTGTATAGCATTGTGTCGTTCCATAAGCCGAAGGTGGAATATCGACATTCCATGTTGTAACCTGCGTTCCGCCGTAGCCTGCAATTGTGCCGTAGAATGAAGGATTGGCATCGCCACCTATATAATTGAGAACCGAGCCTGAAAGGTCGAGGATAACATTAATATTGGTAGCATTAGCTGTCCCATTATTTGTAACCATTGCGGTTAATGGTGCTGGATTAGGTGAAACGTTCTCACAAACCGCAGTAATCGTCGGGGGATTATGAGTAAGCACAAGACCGGTGCCTTCAAAATCGCCAATACCATAATATGTAACATATCTTAGAGTTTCCCCCGTGCAAACATAAGCTCTTGGAGTATCGTGATACCATTTCACCATCGTCGCTGTATCGAAACCAAAAGTACCGCCAGCATCGGCAGCCCAATAACTGTCATCCCATCCGTTTCCAAAGGATGCGCCCCAGTTGCCATACCAGAATACATCGGGCATTACAGCCTGAAAACCTGTTAAAATGCCTAGCGCCTGCAAATCTCCCGCAGCGGGAGGAAATGCAAATTCATAAGCGCGCCAGATAGATGGCGTTCCGGGTGCATAAAAAATCTCCGCATTGCCGGTATAGCCAAATGAAGTGGAAATAGGACAGCCATCCTCGCCATCGAGCATAGTATCATAATAAACAAGACATCCGCATTGATGACAAAAACCGTCAACAGGGATGAAAAGAGTGGTGTACATAATCTGCTCGAGGTTCCCCGGTGTACCTCCAAGACTCACGGGCTCGAGTATCTGGACTATCTTTACGCCATATCTGTTGTTCCATACACACATAATCGAATCACCGACCATGTATGTAGCATCTGGATTTGGAATAGCAACACAATCCGGTCCTGTTCTGTATTGTTGTTCAGGTGTATTGCCATCGATTTTGTAAATTGAGAAAGACCAGGGAACGCTTGGATAATCGAATGTAAGTTTAACAAATGAGCTTCCACCTGCGGGATCGGCGCCTTGCTCAAAAGTGCCGTTTCCATCGCCGGCTTCTCCCATATTAACATCGACATATCCATTATCGGATGAAAGAACCATAGTCTCGAGAGTTCTTGCAAAACCCTCGACTGCATCGGGATCTTCGTCTGCAAGCGCCCTCGAGTATTCAATTTTCCAATCATGATAAGCTTCAGGGTCAATACTCCCGTCAGGCATTGTAGAAAGCAATTCCTGTATTCGGGATTCGTCAAGAATACTACTATTATCTGTAGTTGCCTGCGTAGGCATTAGGAAGAGAATTATTAAAAAGAGAGAGAAGAAAATTTTACAAAAGTTCATTGTTAATTCCTCCATTGTATATTTTTTATACATTATAGTAATATTTGTAGTAAATTGCAACAATTAAGTTTAGTTACTTTAATATTTTCTCTAAAATGAAAGTTTGCTAATTCCGAATCTTTCACTAATCTTGTTTTAAGAAACAGGAGAAACAGATGGTTCCGTATGAAGTTATAAAAGCCAAAAGAGACGGGAAAAACCTTTCCGATAAGGAACTCGGAGAGTTTATATCGTCCTATGTAATCGGAGAAATCCCAGATTATCAGATGTCCACATTCTTGATGGCTGTCTATCTAAACGGTATGAACTCAAGAGAAATTCTCGCTCTCACAAAATCCTACATATCGAGTGGCATAACCATGAATTATCGCAATCTCGATTATCCCACATCGGATAAGCATTCCTGCGGTGGAGTCGGAGATAAGGTCAGCCTTATGCTTGCGCCGCTCGTTGCATCCTGCGGGGTAGGTGTACCGATGATTTCCGGCAGAGGACTGGGACACACCGGTGGAACACTCGACAAACTTGAGACAATCCCCGGATTCTCAACAGATTTCTCCTCGGAAGATTGCGCTAACTTGCTCGAAAAAACAGGTCTTTTCATCGTTGCACAAAGCGATGAAATGGTTCCCGCCGATAAAAAGATATACGCCCTTCGAGATGTAACCGCCACAGTCGAGTCGATACCACTCATCGTTGCGAGCATTATGTCCAAAAAGCTTGCCGAAGGCGCCGGCACACTCGTTCTCGATGTTACATGCGGTAATGGCGCATTTATGAAAACAATCGAGAGTGCCCAAAAAATCTGCCGGGCAATGGTCGATGTCGGCAATCTATACGGTGTTCCGAATGCCGCATTTATAACCGATATGAACCAGCCGCTTGGTGAATATGTCGGCAATGCGCTCGAGGTCCGTGAAACAATCGAGTATTTATCCGGCGAACTTCGAGCAAAAGACCTTCATGAAGTAGTGCTTGTACTAGGTTCGGCAATGCTTGTGCTTTCGAATATTGCTATTTCGCTCACCGATGCACGAAAGATGCTCGAGCAAAAACTCGATTCGGGAGAAGCTCTCGAAAAGTTTAGAGAGTTTATCGAATCACAAGGTGGCGACCCGAATGTTGTCGATAATATAAATCATTTGCCGCAAGCACATACTGTACGGGAGGCTATCGCACCGTCGGACGGATGGATAGCGGGATTCAAAACATCGGATATTGGAATGCTTGGAGTAGAGATGGGCGCTGGAAGAAAAACTATCGATGATATAATCAATCCTCGTGTGGGATTCAGGTTTCTGGCAAAAACAGGCGATATGGTATATAAAGGACAGCCGGTAGCAATCGTCTTTGCGGATAACTCTTCGCAAGCGGAATGGGCAGCTAATAAACTCGATGAGTTTATTGAATTTTCCGATGAGCCGGTTGAATCAAAGGCGACTATTTTGAAATTCATTGGCAAAACAGAACGAGAATTTTCATGGGAAATGGATATTCTGAACTAATTTTAGGAAATTATCCATAGTTCCAATGCTGCGCATTTTTTTTTGAAAATATCTTGCTTTTTTCATTTACAATCTTTTTTTGTGGAAACACGATTTCGGATAACATTATAAAACCCTTTAGCGTTAATACTATCCGGGTAAAGCAAACAAAAAAATAAAAAAATCTTGACACAATTTTATCGGTAAATATTTTATAATTCATAAAGCTTTTGTAGGTTTATTTTTTTGTAAAACTTGTGAATTTAATACTTGACATTTATTTCATTTGAATTATTATGTTAAATGAATGAAGCCAATCCGAAGAGAATAATGGGTAGCTTTATTATTTGTTAATTGTTTAGGACACAAACTTTAACCAAGGGAGGTACTTATGAAGAAGCTATTGTTCGCAGCAATGGTTTTAGCGCTTTGTGTAAGCGCATGGGCACAAGTATCATTGGCAATCGATGGTACTACGGATATGACTATCCGGTTTAGGATTACGATGCGTGGTCTGCAGCTTACTTATCATGTGGGTGGAACAGGTAATGATGAAAGTATCCTGGATGCAGCTGGAATTACTCCATGGGCTTTGTCGGGAACTGACATGTTTCTATTGATTGGCGACGACATGAACCCATGTGATGTTTTCCATCAGGTCTTTTGGGTTGAGAACACCGGTGGTGTTGTTGCCGACCTTAAAGGATGGCATGCATATACGCAAGCTAACTCAGGACTTGCTGATGGTGCATGGGTATGCTCGGCTGCACTAGTTGCTAACGCAACACAATGTGTTACATCAGTTGACCGATACAAATTCTCAACTGCATTCACATCAGCATATAGTGATGCCGGACATGCATATGGTGCTCCACATGTAAGCATGCATAACCACATTGGTGAAGGTAACTCAGAAACCTTTATCGAAGCATTCGTCGCTGAAGACCCGGCAAACCGTGGTGATGGTACCTGGGGTGACGATACTGACCAGAGAACTATTGATATTGTTGTTACACTTCCTTCAGGTATTACTCTCGATGCAGGTTTACAGCCGGATACTCATGATTTGGACCTTGTTCTTCGCGCAAGCCCGAATTGATGTATTTCCATTGCTGAATTTAAAACCCGCTCAAATTATTGGGCGGGTTTTTTTTGTGTGAAAATCCTCTCGCTCCAACGGAGAGGAGACTGTTTCAAAATATTCTGCCTTTAATCTAATACACATGTTTTAATTCATAAAATAAAAACGAATAGATTATTATGTGGTTCACGAAATAGATACTGATTACAGCCAGGTTTTCGTTTTGCCTCAATATTTGCATGATTTCGTTCCAGCAAGTTACCTGCAACATTTATCATGGAATTTGTTCATTCACTGGATGGATATATGCACAAGATTCCCGGCACGCGGGAACTCGAGCATACATGTATTTTTGAAGCAGACTGCGCAGCATTGAAGTGAGTAAAAATTCCATTTTACAGAATCTCATTATCAAATAAAAGAATTAGTTGCAGACTCGACTAAAGAATTTCATTGACTTTTGCATATAAATAAGTTTCTTGAATTGTTGGACTGGATATTTAATAAAATATCTTAATTGTTTGTGCGAAGCGAAACTTTCAGCTTGTTTTAAATGTGCTGATGAAAATGTGTAGTTTTCATCCTGACATACACGGTTAGGAACATTCTATGTAATGCAAATCGGTAAATACTTATTTTACCGATAATATTTTTAGGTTTTTATTCTTATTTGTGAAATATCTGTGTTACCACACCCAAGCAGGCGATAACCGATTACCTGTGAGCCTCTTTATTTGGCTGTGGTTATGCTGCGTTTTTTATTCTATTGGATTGTTAAAGGATTTTATACAACCCTGTAAGCTTGTGAAATATAAATGTCCACATTTTAACAACTGCATTTGATAATTCTGATGCTTATGGTTGAAGGAAGAGTAAAAAAATTTGTGCCTATAGTTCCGGGGATTTTTACTGTTGGCAATATGATTGCAGGATTTGTGTCTATTCTTCACAGCGCCTCTGGTAAAACAGTAAGCGGCGCATGGCTTATAATTCTCGGTGGGGTTTTCGACCTTCTCGATGGCAAAATAGCTCGCTTAACTCATAGCACATCCGAAATTGGAGTCGAATTGGACAGTTTCGCCGATTTCTTAACATTCGGCGTGGCACCGGGTATCCTATTATTTTCACTCGATATATACAGCCTTAAAAAATGGGGATTCTTAATACCTGTTCTCTTTCTTCTTGCCGGAGCATTCAGGCTGGCGCGATATAATGTTACTGCGACTCACCAAGTAAAATCGGATTTTCAGGGATTACCGATTCCACTCGCCGCAGTTTTTGTTTCAAGCTATATTATTTTCACTGAAGATATATGGGGTGTAATAAGATTCCCACATCTTTTTACTCCCGCACTCATTTTGCTTTCATGGCTTATGATTTCAAATGTTCGTTATAGTGCAAGACCAAAGCTTTTGACGATAAGAAAATTGGGCTGGAGAACTATCGTATTGGCAATTCCTGTTGGTGCAGTATTGCTAAAACCACGCTGGTTCCTTTTTCCACTAATTGGACTCTATATTATTCATGGATTCATAAGAGAAATACATTGGACTGCATTGAGAAGTTCAAAGGAGGATAATAATGAACTACAAAATTGAAATAGTTGTGAAACGAAAAGAAGGTGTCGCAGATCCTGAAGGAAATACGATTTACGAAGCGCTGGCAAGGCTGGGGTATCGAGATGTGAACTCTGTTCGAGTAGCAAAACTCTTCATAATTGAAGTTGAATCTAATAATCCTGAAAATGCTAAAATACTTTCAAATGAAATTGCAGAAAAGGTTCTTACAAATCCTGTAATCGAAAATTTTGAAATTCTAGATATGGCTGAAATAATATGATTCGAAGAATGCTTACATTTTTGCTGTTGTTGCTCTCGTTGGTTTTTGCCGATAACTTTGTTATTGTTCGGCAGGAAACACTTTTCACAGTCGATAGCGCTGAAAATGCCAGTTCGATTGCCGCCACTATAGATTCAATTCTCGAGGAAGATGAACTCGACACATTAAATATCTTTATTGATAAAACCGATTCCGGATGGTGCATTGGGTATGATACGACTTTTCTGCTTTGCTATCCACTCGGGATTGGTGATTCCGCTGAGATTCTGGCAAATAATTCATGTGAAAGATTGGTCAAATTCATATCGAATCCACCCAAAAATCCACCTATCAGCTTTAAAAGCCTTCTTAAATTCCTTCTTGCGATGCTTGCACCGATTGTTTTTGTGCTCATGATTCTTTTAATCAACAAGTTTATTAGAAAAATTATCAAGTATCTCATTTATCAAGAAGGGAAATTAATAAAAGGAGTTCGATTCGGGAAATTCACATTGTTACCTGCGAGAGATGAACTTCTTCTCGTTATCAATATCCTTCGCTGGGGAAGGATTATCCTATTCATATTTCTCTTTTATATTATGCTTCTATACATTTTCCATCTATATCCCGCAACTCAAGCGCTAACAGATTCAGCAATAGAATATTCATTCAAAGTTATTAGAAGTATTGGTTTATTTATTCTTGAAGTCATTGGATTTGCCGTGGGCGCTTTTTTCCTGTATGTAATCGCTCGAATTATTTTGAAGATAATAGATGTGGTTTTCCGCCATTATGAACAAGCACCGGAGAGCCTTTCTATCCCATTTGATGCTCTTGTGCCGTTGCGAGATTTAGTAAAACTGTTGGTTGCATTGGTTTTTGTTCTAGGATTCATTGCAATTATCCCCGGACCAGGTACAACAATAGCCCTTGCCGGTCTTCTTATCATTCTTGGTATTCTGGGATTTTCTTTTATACCGCTTCTGCGTCATTATGTTACAGGATATGCTATTCTTTTCAAAGGATTAATTGCGGTTAATGACAAAATAGTATATATGGATAAATGGTGGATTGTTGAAACTGTTTCTCCACTTATTCTTGGTCTTGTGAGTTTGGATGCTAAAAACCATGCATTGGTCCCATTCGAGGACTTTATTTCTGGGGGCTTTGTAGCAGAATCGCAAAATAATGAAGAAGTTGAAGAGGAAATAATCGGTAATGACGATTTTGAAAATCAACTTAATGTAAATGGTTCTTCTGAATTTTAGTTGTCCATTTTGAATTATGTATCATAATTAAATTCTTAAATTACAATGCATTACATAAACTTAGAGTATTAATGTATATATCGACTTATAAAAAATCTAAATTACATAACTCAAATATCAAATCAATGTCAAATGACTAAATGTCAAACGCTAAGTTATTGTCATTTCTGCGAAAGCGGGAATCCAGATTTATAACATTTCAACATGGAAATAGTATTATTTAGATTTTAAACTTTGAGTTTCATTTGATATTTGGATTTTGGACTTTGATTTTTTTTTCATATAAACGAGAATCAAATTAAATTATCAACCAACTTTTTCTTAAAAGAGCCATATAAATTAAATATTAAGATTGACAATATATATACCAATTGTAATTTTCACAATTATAGTTATAACAGAAACATAATTGATAAATAACATAAAAGGGGGAAATATGCGCAGAATATCTGCTTTTATTCTTTTAATTACACTCCTAACTGGATTGCTTTGGTCTGAGCAAGTAAAACAAAAATTCGGTGTTGGTATTGGTGCAGGTCTTCAAAGAACTCTTAATGGAGATGTTTTCCTTACAAGCGGAACAGCATACTCTGGAGACCTCCGATTCGGAATCACAAACGACCTGGAAATCGGCTTACGTTTCACTTATGAATACAATTTCATCACAACTAATATGGACAGCGGCTATTTTTGCCCGATTTCCATATCCGGTGAAAACGAGGCGAACCCGCGTTTTCCATGGTGGCGACTCAGGCAAAGAGAAGGCATTCAATCAACTCAACCATATTCAGAGAAAATCGACTGGCGTACTATTATTATTTCCGATAAAGCTGAAAATCTGCCAATCAAATTCACATATACGCCACTTGAGATTTTCCTGAAATTCCGTTCCCTCTCCAAAACAATTTTCAATCCCTATGTCATGGCTGGTTTTGGAATGTTTATGTGGAAAGCCCAGGATTCCGAAACCGGTGAAGACCTCGATGTTTATTGGTTTGAAGACTATTACAGCGATACGGCGAGCATCGTGGCAGGCGGTGAATGGATGCCCTTTGAAGCGACTCAATTGAGCTTGCTATTGGGTCTGGGTTTTGAGGTGTTCCCAATTAGCAATGTAGGAATCGATGTAGGTTTTCGCGGAAGATATCTTTTCCCAAGTGATTTTACCGACCAGGTTTTTGATACTATTAGAGGCGATACACAAGTTATGATTCACCTCAATTTCTATTATGGTGGTATTAAGGACAGTGATAAAGATGGTGTAGTAGATAGCAAGGATAGATGTCCCGATACACCATTTGGTGCAACAGTCGATGAATTTGGCTGCCCTATCGATTCCGACCAGGATGGTGTTCCCGATGGACTCGATATGTGCCCGAATACTCCACTGGGAGCACTTGTCGATGCAACGGGTTGTCCTGCCGATGCAGATGGTGATGGTGTTTATGATGGAATTGACAAATGCCCCAATACACCTTACGGCGCATTGGTTGACCCTAATACTGGCTGTCCGGTAGATAGCGATGACGATGGTGTTTCCGATTATGAAGACGCTTGTCCAAATACTCCTAAAGGAGCTTACGTCGATGCAAACGGATGTCCATTCGATGCCGATATGGACGGTGTTTATGATGGCATCGACAAATGCCCTAATACACCTCCCGGCGCTCCTGTGAATGAATTCGGTTGTGAGCGTGCCAAAGCTGACTCCGACGGCGATGGCGTTCCGGATGAACGCGACCTATGCCCGGGAACTCCACCGGGAGCAATAATCGATGAATATGGTTGTCCAAAGGATTCTGATAATGATGGCATTCCAGATTATAAAGATGCTTGTCCGAGAACACCGAAGGGTGCAATTGTCGATATGAATGGCTGCCCGCTCGATGGTGACGGTGACGGTGTTTACGACGGCCTCGATAAATGCACCAACACACCACTCGGCGCAAGAGTCGATTCACTCGGGTGCGCTAGGGACACCGATGACGACGGTATTGTGGATGGTATCGACCAATGTCCCCGAACTCCTCCAAAAGTTGAGGTTGACAATCGAGGCTGCCCGAAAGATTCGGACGGTGACGGCATTTATGATGGTATCGATAGGTGTCCGAACACACCGGAAGGAATACCCGTCGATACGATTGGATGCCCCAAAACCCCGAAGCTTAAGAAAGGCGAATCTATAACGGTGCGTATCAATTTTGAGACTTGCTCATGGGATGTTTCGTCTGATGAATCAATAAAACTTCAGGATGCACTCAATATGCTTAGAGGTTACCCGGAAATGGTAATCGAGGTCGAGGGTCATACCGATAATCGCGGTATCGGTCCGGGCTGCAAACAGAAGGGTGTTGCCGATAATGTTGACCTTTCGTATAAGAGAGCCGAATCGGTGCGACAGTGGCTTATCGACCGCGGTGTCGAGTCATCCAGGATTCGAACCAAGGGCTATGGAGAAACCAAACCGACTGCCACAAATGAAACTGCCGATGGTCGCGAACAGAATAGAAGAATCGAACTTCGATGTGTCGATAATTGCCCGGGTGAATAATAATGTTAATATCATCGAGAGGGGGCAATATGCCTCCTCTCTTTTATAAAAAAGATAGAGATTTGATTTCTTAAAACCCAGGTAAAACTTAACCGAGGAGGAATAGATGATTAATCGATATTCCAATGTGCATATGGCAAAAATATGGGGGGACGATTACAGGTTTAAAAAGTGGCTTCAGGTCGAACTCGCTGTCTGTGAAGCACAAACTGAATTGGGAAACATTCCCGAAGAAGCATTAAAGGAAATCACAAAAAAATCTTCATTTAAGCTTACAGATATTAGAAAAGCTGAGGATAAGACGAAGCATGAGATGATTGCATTTCTTAATGTTCTTCAGAAATCTATCGGTGAGGATTCCTCGCGCTGGATTCATTATGGGCTCACATCTTCCGACATTATGGATACCGCTCTTGCCATACAGATAAAGGATGCCTCAACAATTGTAGAAAAAGATATAAATTCAATTTTGAGCGCTCTTCGTTCATTGGCAAATAAGCATCGTTATACACCGATTATTGGAAGGACTCATGGAGTGCATGCCGAACCGACAACGCTGGGACTGAAATTTGCAGCATGGTTCGATGAGATGCAAAGAAACAAGCAGCGTTTTCTCGATGCTACCAAACAGGCTCAAGTAGGAACGATATCGGGCGCAGTGGGAAATTTTGCAAATATTGACCCTAAAGTCGAGGAAATTGCTCTGACAAAACTTGAATTAATACCGGAACCTGCACCAACACAGGTTGTTCATAGAGATAGACATGCTCAATTGATTATGGTATTAGCTATGATAGCAAGCTCATTACAGAAATTTGCGCTGGAGATAAGACATCTTGAGCGAACCGAGGTCGGTGAACTCGAAGAACCTTTTGCTGCAACACAGCAAGGCTCATCAGCAATGCCGCATAAACGCAATCCAATCCAGTGCGAGCAAATTTGTGGGCTGGCAAGATTATTTCACGGGTATGTCGTATCGGCTCTCGAAAATATCTCGCTCTGGCACGAAAGGGACATCTCGCATTCTTCGGTTGAACGCGTTATTATACCCGATGCATTTATTCTAATGAATTATATGCTACATAAAATGACAAAGATTTTCTCCGGGATTGTAATTCACACAGAAAAGATGTCTGAAAATATTGAAATGACTAAAGGGCTTATTTTCAGTCAAAGGCTTTTACTGAGACTTATTAAAGCAGGTGTACCACGACAAAAAGCCCATATAATGATTCAGGGTAAAATAATGTCATCATGGAAAAAGGGTGATGATTTCCTTAAACAAGTAGTCAAGGATGGCGAAATAAGACGCTATCTGTCTTTGAATGAAATCCGTTCCCTATTCGACCTCGATGTGTATATCAGATATGTTGACTATATTTATAAACGAGTTTTCCCAAAAAAGAAAAACATTTAATATACCGGATATACAAGAAAAATAAACTCATTATCATATTTAGATGATGGGTTTTTTTTTGATTTTGAATCACTTTTAATTATATTGTATTTATATGAATCATTGGAAAGCCAAAATTCACGGTATTGTTCAGGGCGTTGGTTATCGCTGGTTTGCATTAAATGAAGCCAAAAAGCTCGGCATTGTTGGTTATACACGCAATTTGCTCGATGGCACAGTCGAAATCGATGCACAAGGCGACCCCGATAATATGGATAAATATCTCAAGAAATTGCATATAGGACCCGGGATGGGTCAAGTTACAAAAATTGACATCGAACATATCGATAGCAAATCGGATTATTCTGATTTCGGGGTGCGCTTTTAGTTTATAATTCATCGATAGAGGTATTATATAGTTTTAGTACTGTCATTCCCAACTTGATTGGGAATCCATTCTTCCGCGCAACACATGGATTCCCGCTTTCGCGGGAATGACAAAAAAGAACCGAGAATGACAGAATTAAGAAATTGCATTAGTTTTTAAACTATAACAAAACACTTTTAAATTGCTAATATAGAATCCGGGTAAAACAATGAAAGACCAAAGAAAAACAAAAGAACAATTAATAGAAGAACTTGTCATTCTCCGTCGGCAGGTAAATCAACTCGAAGGTTCGGAAACCGAACGATTACATGCAGCAATTGCACTCCGGGATTTAAATGCATTCCTGAAAAATATACTCGATAGTTCTTCATCCATTTCAATCATGTCAACCGACCTCGAACGCAATATTCTCTATTGGAATTGCGGAGCGGAAAAGCTATTTGGCTACAAATCGGACGAAGTTGTCGGCAAGCAAAAGATAGATATTCTTTACGGTGGGGATAAAGCGACTACGGAAAGAATCGAAAAAGCAAGAGTTCAAATAATTGAAAAGCAAGTGGGAATGACATGCGAGGTTATTGAAATAACAAAAGACGGTCGTGAATTATGGATAAATCTATCCTTAACACCAAGATTCAATGAGAAAGGCAATGTAATTGGGATACTCGGGATAGGTCAGGATATCACCGAACGCAAACTAGCTGAAAATAAACTTGAACATTACCAGCGACATCTCGAGAGAATCGTAGAAAACCGAACCGCTGAACTTTCCGATACCAACAGGCAGCTTCAAAAAGATATAGCAAGGCGGAAACTGGTCGAGGAAGCATTACAAAGAAAAACCGACCAACTTGAAAAACTTCTCGTAACAGCGCGCCATCTCACAAGCAGTCTCAACCTCAAGAATGTTCTCAGACGAATTGTCGTTATGGCAAAAATGCTTCTCAAAGCTTATGGATGTGCAATTTATGTCCTCGAGCCGGATGGCAGAACACTAACACCGGTTGTCTCAATCGAACCGCCGTATGAAGAAGAGGTTCTTGCAACTCCTCTAGATATTGATAACAGTTTCACCGGGAAGGCAGTTAAAGCGGGAAAAGGGATGATATTTAATGATGCAGCTGTCGATTCATCCGGCAAACACATTCCCGGCACGCCAATCGATAAGGACGAGCGTGTTATAGCAGTGCCGTTTATTGTCGATAGCAAGGCGCTTGGTGCAATGTGCCTCGATAGACATGGGACACTTTTCACAGATGACGACCTTGCACTTGCAGAGACATTTGCAGCATACGCAGCTACAGCATTGAAAAACGCTCAAACACATCACGACCTCCAGCATGAAATGAATAAACGCAAAAAAGCCGAGAAAGCTCTTCGTGAATCCTTGCATACGCTAGCGGATATTATGCGCGCTATACCATCGGGGCTGTTTATTTATCAATATATTCCCCCCGACAGATTGGTTTTCATCGATGGCAATCCCGAGGCTGAGCGACTCACAGGAACTAAAGCCAAAAAACTGCACGGCAAAGATTTTGAGCAAATTGTTCCACATGCTATCGAGAAACACATTAAAGAAGCATATTTGAATGTTATGATGACTGGAGAGATACTCGAGACTGACGACCTCGATTATGAAAACGGCAAACTCAAAAGGGCTTTCAGGGTGCGTGTTTTTCGAATGCAACATGACCGTCTCGGAGTAGCATTCGAGAATATCACAGAACGTATTCTGGTTGAAAAGGCGTTGCAGAAATCTGAAGAGAAATACAGATTCCTATTTGAGAAAAATCCTGCAATCAGTTTGATAATAGCCTTGGATGAAACGATTATCGATGCCAACAAGTCGTTTCTGGACAAACTGGGTTTTACAAGCGAAGAGGTAATCGGCAAGCCGGCTGGAGCATTTGTCACTCCCGAGCAAAGAGGTGAATTGACAGCGCAATTGCAGAGAAGTTTCAAAGGCAAACACTCGCCTAAAATCGACCTCGATGTGCCGGCTAAAGATGGGACGATTCATTCGATTATTTTCCTGCCCGGACAGATTGTTTTGTTCGACGGTGAAAAACCTTCAGCAATTCTAATCACAGGAATCGATGTTACCGATTTGATCAAATAATCGGTTGTCAGTTGTAGCATTCCCCAACTTCCGAAAGCATTTCAACGCAAAGACCGTTATGTAGGGGGGATAATTTGTGAAACATCCGGGCTAACCGATAGCTTTCTAGCATATACATAGCATAAAAAAAGGCAAACATGATGTTCGCCCTTTTTTTTGAACTGTCAATCGAATTTATTTCAGCTCACTTCTGAACTCTACCAGCACCCGCCTGTTAATCTCCCGTCCTTCGGGATAGTTATTGTCGCCGAGCAGTTTCTCTTCAACCACACCCTCGCCGGTCATTTTCTTGAGAGTATATGGTTTATCGGCGCCGTGTCCTTCAGTAATAAGACTGACCTGTCTTTCTGTAAGCCATTGTTTGAGGGCGTTGTCATCCGGGAGTTTCAGAAGGTGTCGTAGATAAATTCTGAGGTTATCGAGTTCGCGTGAACCTCTATCCTGAGAAAGCTCCAGATTCCTTCGCGACAGCCCGATAATATCGGTATGTCCGGTTACAGCGACTGTAAGTTTACCGGGTTCATGCTCGGCAAGCTGGATAAGTCTTCGTGCTACAGCTTCCATTCTGCTGTGATAGTATGGCGAAATCGCATCGTCCTTGTCGAACTTAAAAATAACAATAAGCATTGTCTCGACCCCGAGCACCTTATCGACCTGGTCAACAAGGAGCGTTTCGGAGTATGCCTCACCGATAGCGCCCAGCTCATCTGTAACGGAGATATGACCGACATAGTATGTCCCGGCTTTAAGATAGTTGCCGTCATCGAGTTTCCAGTCCCATGGATTGCCTCCGGGAGGAGCTTTGTCGCCAACTACAATTTGTTTAACCTGATTTCCAGCAAGTTCGAGAAGTTCCGCACGATGAGAAACAATGGGATTATCGGACTGCACGCTGAATTCAACGAAGTTAGATGGGTTCTCGACAGTCTCGCCCTTCGGGAATCTTCTGCCTTCGAAAGGTTTATATGTTATGCCATCTGCAAGAAGCGAGATTTTGGAATATGGCTGGTCTGCCGACTCGCGGTCAGCGCCCCAAGCGAAAATCCTGTCCCAAAGATAGAACGGCACGACCTTCTTTATTTGCTCCTTAAGATTGGCAGCACGAGTGAATGCAGGCTCCAAAAGATTCGGTCCTTCTCTATCACTGGCATAACCCTCGATAAGAAGCATAACATCGGGGTTCCGTTCGAGAATCGACTTATATGTGAGAGCCTGACTGGAGAAATCAACCTGCTTATTCATCTCGCCGTCCTTGAATTTAATAACCTGCTCGACCTGCGATTGAGTGAGCGATGGCATCTCGACTATTAGCTCGACACGGCGATTCTCAGCTTCTATCATAGGAAGATATTTTTCAATACCTGCATAAGCCTTACCGCCACCGGCGCGCCTGGCGAGAGGGTCGTTTTCCTCGTTTTTAACAAGCTGCTTGTCGGAACCAAGTTTGCCTTTCAGGTAATTAAATACCGCATCCTCTCTTTGCTGACCGAGTTCGGTCTTGCCCTTTTCGCTGTCGGGGTCATAATAGCCCGCAATCTTAACCACGATATCAGGATTGTTTCCCATCCGTTCTGCAAGCTTGTCCAATATAGCGCTATATCTTTCGCCAATCTGTGCGGAATTCTTTTCAAAGAACATAACAGGAATAACGGGCATCTCGGTTTCCTGGAAAGTTAGTCTCGTGATATGCAGAGTGTCCTGCTGGAAAGAAATCTTCGGTATTGGCGCCGGGAATATCTTTATCATCGAGCTTGCGATATTGTTCCCCTCATCGAGTTCGTCGAGTGTACCATCGAGGGATGGGATAACCGTGCCATTGTCGTCAACCGCCGCAAAAACAGTATATTCGCCCGGCTGGAAACCCGTGAATGAGAATGTTACATCGCGCTCCTGCCCGCTCTTGAAAGCGTCTATTTCTCCTGTTGATAGTAGCTCATAAGTGCCATCGGGTTTTCTTACATAGGCGGAATACTTCGACTGTTTGACCTTGTTACCGCTCCCGTTTTTGAATGTGGCATTTACAGTAACTTCGTCGCCGGGCTTTATCCGTGTCATCTGCGGATTAACCGAAATAGCGGAAAGGTCCCAAATCGGGATAGGATTTGGTACCTGGAACATAGCGGTGAATTTGTGCGATGTCGCACCCGCCGCGGCAAGTTTCGACAGCGGATAGATAAAAGCGTAATCTATCTGTAATGCCCATTCCCTGTTAAGCCGCCATCCGAGCCCGAAAGCCATCTCGTCCGGGTTGAAACCGGCGCGTCCTGCAACGGAGTGTTTATAGAACCATTTCTCGAGACCGAAATGCGGTGTTATGATTGTGCTTCCCTCTTTGTAATAGCGACCATCGGCAGCAATGATAAAATCTCTGTTGAGTGTATAGCTTGCGCCCAGGCGAATCTGCATGGGAACTTTGCCGTTCTCATCATCCGGGTTAATAGCCATGTTTGGCTGAAGAATATCGGATGCCGAAACACCTACGGCTATCTTGCTGGATAATTTCCATAATGCGCCGGCATCGAGAGAGAAACCCCATTTGCTTGTGCCGCCAAGGTTTGTATTTAAATCCTCGGCAATTGTCATTCCGCCGGGGTCATCTTCATTATCGACGAAATTTGCTTCGTTGTAACCGATTCCCTGCATTCTCACAGTTAGCCCAAGACAAAATGGGTGAGTGCCGAAATAGCCCTGACTTTTGTATCCGAATCTATGGGCAAGCGCAAACTTGATGTGATGTTCGCTATAGACATCGGAGAACAGCGTTCTCCACGAAAGCCCATATCCGAACCATGTTTTGTATTGGTTTGCCACGGCAAAATGTCCGATTCCGATATTATCGCCGCTGATGCCCCAGTAAAGCCTGTTGAAACCTGCGATGACAGTAAGATAGCGGAAAGAAGATATTCCCGCCGGATTCCAATCGATGGAATTGATATCATCGGCAACACCGACAAAAGTTCTGCCCATTCCCATCGGTCGGGCACCGGTGAAATCATCGCCAGAGCCTATCGAGGCGACCAACGCAATGACCATAAAGACCAGCAAATACCTCATGTTTATCCCCCATTTTTCTTTTATAATTTTCATCATATCGATTATTCTCCTTTATCTGGCAATTGTAACTGTTCCATCGCAAACAATTTCACCTTCAACTTCGATTACAAATATATATAATCCCATAGGAACAGGTTCATTATCATCGTTGGCGCCGTCCCATCTAGCGGTTTGGTGAAGCATGTCAACACTCAAGCCGGCATCCACTTCTATTGTCCTTATCTTCACACCGTGGATGTCATAAATAAGGATAGTCCCAGCATAAACACCCATATCGGGGAATGTGAACTGACAATATTCATTGTAAGCATCTGCGTTAGGCGTGAATGGATTCGGCATTCTATCGCATCCTGGTTGATATGGATAGTAAAATGTCCATGTGTAGTCATCACAATTGGGACCGCAGTATAAAGTCTCCACACAATCGCATGTATGCAGGTCAACATATATCGATTCGCCATCGGCAAGCTCGATTCCAAGAGACGAGAACGAGATAACAAGGTCAGCACCATCCCAGGACAGAGCAGCATCGGGATATGTGAGTGTTTCATTGTAAATGCTATTATAGACTCTTGCAACAAAGTCATCCTCGACTACTCCGCACACATTGTCTGTAACATTGATAGCCACGGCAGGTGAGCGCGCTCCGATAGATGAATCCGGTGTCGGATAAGTCATCTCGGCGAATGGCGCAGTGAAATCGGTGAAAAATGTCATTTCCGCCGGTGTATCCAATTCTACACCGAGTTCATTAAATATCGAAACAACAGCGACATAAACGGTGTCATCATCGTTCCATGTTCCTGAAGGCGGGTCAACAGTAACATTTCCTTCATCGGGAGCGACAACAACATAATCGATGAATGTCTCTGTTCGTTCATATACAGTTGCTTCAATTTGAATCCTCAGACTATCGGGAATTAGCGCCACTCCACTATTATCCCATATATGAAAAATGATTTGCTGGTCATCGCAGCCAATAATTGTGCTGTCCGGGGGGTATGTTAATTCCGCAACCGGCTGTCCGCATGTCTCGCCGGTAACAGTTACAACCAGAGATGTTTCATATTGTGCATAAACCCAGCCGGAATCATTATCATCAGGGTTGCAGGAATCGTCGAGAGCATAGAAGCAGGAATTGTATGCAATTACAATAAGCTCTATTGTTTCCTCACAGAGAATATCGTAAGTATAGAATGTATCGGTAAGTGAATCCGGTGAAATTTGGATTCCATCTCTTAGAACAATAAAATAGATTGGTGTGTCGCCTGTCGGCATAGACCATTCTATCGGATTAGTGCCTTCAGGGATAATTTCGAGGTCAGCAGGATTGTTTATCACGGGTGTACCAACCGGTTCGTGTGTAATAATTACTTCGACAGTATCATAATCCCAAACGGTATCGCCGGCAACGCATTCCGCCCAGCCCTCGACAATATATGTCGTGGATGCCATCGGATTTACAACCGGGTTCTCATCGGTTGAGAACGGTGTAATTACACCTGCGATATACCAATTTACGCCCTGCTCCACAACACCGGTAAGCACCTCGAAAATCGAGACGCATCCGAGTGTAACATCGGCAGCTGGGCATGAATATTGGTCGGGACCGGCAGCAACAACAATTTCGCAATCGCAAAGGATAGGGTAGCAAGGGTCGCCGTCATAGAAGAACATCAAGGAATCGCATTCATAATCCACATGCAATTCTCCGCCGGCAGCGATGCAAACAGTATCACCGGATATCACAGGCCAGCTAACCGTTCCCATCGAATCCCATGTTTCCACCAGAACACCGTTAAAAGTAATTTGTAGCCATTCAGTGATTGTGCAGGCACAGGTGAAATCATAATATACATCGACAACGACAGTATCTAAACATGTGTCGGGAAGTGTAGGCATCGGGTCGAAATAAACTGTCGGCACATCGGTAATCACCGTGAAACTACCGCCTGCGGCATCAATAAGAGTATCTGTATGTGTAGTATCTTCAAGGAAATTTATAATATAATCGACTACATAGCAGTTTTCACTCCAGCATGTTCCCGCAGTGCTAGGATAGAATGTCAGCAACCATGTTGTGTCAGCGGGAATTCCAGGGTCAAGAATTAAATCAAATTCTGGACCAAAGCTGTATGTAATCCCGTCGATTGTAATCTGCAAAGTTGTAGTATCGATGCCGTGTTGTGAGAATATTCGCCATTGTATTGTCTGGCATGAGCAGGAACTTTCGATACAACCATCGCTATTAAGGTCGATGGGTTCAAGAACGAGCGGTCTGAGAGCTCCAAGAGCCACGCTGAAGTCCCAGCAGTAAAAGCTTTCATTAGGACCGCAGTAATCGGCGCAGTCATCGTGGGCATAAGCGCAAACTGTTACAACATCTCCATCCACAAGACCGGTTATATCGATGCCGAGAGTGCCGGCATCGCTTATACTTATACCCGATACAGATGTAGAAACGGTTATCGAGTCCGGTACTGTTCCCGTTGCAGCGCAAATTTCATCGAGGGCTGTAACAATGATGCTTGTGTCTGAGACAAATATCGTTGTGCCATCGGTTGGAGATTCGCCGGAGAATATGGGACCTTCAAGGTCGATAAGAACATCACCGCATACCGATGGGTCGAGACATTCGGCAGCGATATCACATGCATCGAGACAGAAAGCACAGAAATCATCATCAGACCAGAATCCTAAGGGAGGTGTCCAAACAAGAGTATCACCATGAAAAAAAAGCTCTGTATTTCCCCAAACATAAGTGGAGCCGCATACAGTGGCAGCAATCGATGTTGAATCTATTCCAACATCTGTGGAAATAAACCAGTAAATCCCCTGGTTCACACATGCGGAAATAGTATCGCCATCGGCATTTAAGTCGATAGGTTCGGTAATCACAGCGGTAATACCGGTTTCGACATCGAAAGTCCAGCATGAATCGCCGAAATTCGGTCCGCATGTGTCGGAGCAAATATCATGTGCGTAAGCGCAAATTGAGACCACATCGCCATTCATGAGACCTGTAATAACTGTATCCCAGTCACCGGTTGTAATAAGCCAATAGAGTCCTGATATATCGGTTGTAATGACAAGCGAGTCAAGCGAAATATCTCCGCCGCAGATATCATCGTTAGCGAGCACTGTGCATGCCGCGCTCACACCGGTGTATATTCCAGTCGGTCCCGAATATGTGAATGTCGGCGGTTCGGTATCGATTAAGAAAGAATCGATAACCGGACCGACAAGCGGGTCGCCGATTACATTAAAGGCGCTATCGAGTATCACATGCACAACTGTCCCGGATGCAAGAGACAAACCGGGGTCGAAGAATATTTCCATTACGGTTGAATCCCCAACATAATCCACCGATGTTTCAATGTCTCCATGATGGTATTCTGTTCCATCGACAATAAGATGGAAATATGTTGTATCCATTCCGTGGCTGTCATACACATATATAATAAATCCGCCATCGTCGCATGTTGTAACCCGCCAGCCATCGCCATTTGTGTCCGGGGGAGTCATAAATTCACCGTAAGGTTCACCCATCAGAACACGGAAAAACCAGCAAATTGTATCGACATTATCACTACAATAATCCTGACAGCCATCCGATACGATGGCGCATACAGCTACAGAATCGCCATCGACCATACCTGTTGGATTCAGTGGGAAGTCGGTTCCTTCAAATGTGAGACCGGAAACCGAAGTCGTTGCCCAGCATGAATCGACAAGGTCGAGCGAATCGAGACATCTTTCGTCCAGGAAGGATGCGTCGATAGTTATAGAACTGCTAAAAATGGTTGTTCCATCGAGTGGGATTTCTACTGTGCGATATGGCGGTGCATAATCCATGATAACCCAGCCGCCGCCAATATCCACACTGTAACCTCCCGATAGGTCGGCGAGAGTGTCTATCACAAATGGTATACTATCGCCATCTATCCATAGCGGGTTGGGTGTGAACACAAGCGTGAATGCATCGGCTGTGTCGAGTTGCGGGTCGCTCCAATGATATGCGACACCATCGACAGTAACCATTAGCCTGTCCCAATCGAGTCCGATAAGTGTGTCATAATCGATTGTCCAGATAATTGTCTGTGTATCGCAGGTCGAGATTATGTAGCCATCGCCGTTCAAGTCGAGAGGTTCAATCAGCACGGCATCGACCTCGCCGAGAAGCACATGATATGTCCAGCAGAGGACACCGGATGTATCGAGGCATGTATAATCCTCGCAATGGTCGCTGGCATAAGCGCAAATATTGACATCGTCATGGTTGTTGAAACCGCCGATGTCATAAGAATCGCCATAAAAGATTGTATCGAGTCCACTCAATGTGGTTGTGATAACGATAGAATCGATAGGCACCGAGTCGCACACAGCATCGAATGCCACCACCGTGCCGGTAGTATCCGCGACCATAATAGTGTCGAAATCGACAGGTCCGCCGACAATAGTCAATACCGGTGGTTCGAGGTCGATAAGTATCCATCCGCAGGCAATATTGTCGGCATATATTCCAGTCATAATCTCGATGTGGTTAATGCAGAAATAAACACTGTCGCCATCAGACCACATAGGAGAGGGTGTGAATACGAGTGTGTGCCCATCTGTTATTGTATCGAGTTGTGAATATGTCATATCATAATAATCGATAGCTCCGCCACTCACCTGTATGCTCACCTGAAGGCTTGCCCAGTCGAGTCCGATTCCGTCGTCATAGATGAGGTTCCAGATTATATACTGGTCTTCGCATGTCGAGATATATCTTAAATCGCCGGTGCTGTCATAAGGAACAACGACATTAGCATCGACCGCACCGATAAGAATTATAAACGACCAGCATGTATCGAGTAGGTTCGGGGGACATAGGCATCCCGGTTGTATATCGACCGCATCGATAGAATGGACACAAACATAAACGGAATCGCCATCGGTGTATGCTCTACCGAGATTAAATGCATCCGTAAGTCCCTCGTATGTTGTATCGAACGGAATGCCGATACTATCGCTGTGTATCTGGACATCGACCCATGTTGACTCGACCCCGGCGAAGTTATCGGCAAGAGTTCCGGAAATATTCACGGCAGCGCTGGTTATAGTGTCGCCATCGTTGGGGAAGAATGTTGTAAGCAACGGTGGAAGCAAATCCACAAGAAACCAGCATGAATCGGCGAGAACAATCGGGCAGTCGTCTTTGTATATAATAACAACGACCGAATCGTGGTGATTCCATATGCCGGCAGGTGGTGAAATAACAATTGAATCGGGGAAAACCATGTCGTCCGGGTCGCCGTAATATTCAGCCCATGGCAGCGTGCCGATAGTTCCCGTATATGGAGTGCCGTTCACCGAGACAAAAACATTGATATTTGCGGTGTCCGGACCGGCTCCAGCTGTGCTAACAGGGTCGATATACCAAGTTACTGATTGGTCATCACAGGATGTGATAACCTCGCATGGATCGGGACAGGATTTTGTAAGCTCGAATGTGTCGCAGGCAAAGATATAGAATACCCAGCAGGTTTCTACATCGTTTGGGCAGCATGAACAACCCAGATTGTGAATCGAATCGATAACATGCATACAGACTTTAATCGAATCGCCGGAATTAAATGGTTTCATTTCTTGTACAAAACCGTATGTAGTATCAATAAAATCTGCTGGACTAAAACTATTAACCGCCCATGTTATGTAAGTTGCTACAGGTATATCGCAGCCGACTATCGATGTATCCCATTCAGTCATCGATTGCGAATAATTGAACCATACACCGGCGCCATCATCAGACACAGTTGCACCAAAAGTAACCGGTGAGGAAACCGTATCAAGATGACCGGGATAAAGAGAATCAATGTTGGGTGATGAGAGGTCTACAATGAAGCCGCAACTCAACTGCCCATAAGCCAAACCACATCCAAATATCGCTATTATCAAAACACAAAGCCAATAACGAAACATTATATTTTCCTCCTTAAGGAGTTTTATTTTTAGGTAACTTATTGAGAATATATATTAAGTATAATTAACATGCAAGTAAAAAACTGCTTTTTTCATAAAAAAGAGTATTTTTTCAGCGCCTATCCCGCAGAATTTGGTTTCATGGTATTGTCAAGCAATTATTAGCATTGTAAAGGCTATCCAGCGAAATTAAAATGCTGTCTCCATCAGCCCAGCTTCCAAAAATTGTAGCCGTAACAGAATCACTCCAAGCCGAGAAATCAAGAATTACTGAACTCTCTGATATATATGCTGTATCGGCTGTGCCATCAGAATGATTGTTTATAACTGTGAAATAAACCCGCATCGTATCGATTGGAATTCCTGTTGTATCCATAATCCCGAATATCATCACTTGCGTCGAGCAAGATGAGAAACTCCAGCATGGGATGGGACACTCTATCCAGACCACAGCTGGTGGGCATTCGCAAACAGTAATAATAACTCCTGTTGTTGTCGTATCTGCACAGCCGTTTGAATCAACTACAACCAGTGTATATGTGCCGCTATTCGAGATATCGGCATCTGGAACAGTTGGATTCTGCATATTGGAACTGAACCCGTCCGGTCCCGACCATTCATAGCTTGACATTAAATCGGGTTCGCCAAAAAGATTCACCGTGTCGCCAACACAATAGGGATCGTCATTGCTTGCGATAGCCACGGGTGAGATATAAGGAAATGGAATATCGATACAAAAAGTTGCGGAGCTATCTGTTCCTCCGTCATAAGATAAAATTATGTCGTAGCACTGATTTGTGCCATATGCACTCGGGGGAATATCTACATCCCATGATACCATCTGAGTTCCTCCATAACCGGCGATTGTTCCAAAACACATAGGATTAGAATCTCCACCGAAGTATGTGAGTAAAGAACCGGAAAGGTCGAGTGTAAGACAGACATTGCTTGCATCGATAGTGCCGCCATTTATTATCATTGATTGTAAAGATACAGGATTTGGGATGATTTCATCGCAAGCGGGAGTAATCACGGGTGGTGTATGTGTGAAATAAACATCCTCTTCAATATCGCCTTCGATACCGTAATAGGTAACGAAAACAGCCGAATCTGGCGGACATACACTTCTTTCTATCCATTTTACAAGAACCGCAGTATCATCGTGAAAATCATCCGCCGATGATGCCATAAGATTCCATATTCCAGTTGCAGGTGTGGTGTTCCAGCCGAGGTCGTGTGAGAATCCCCATAATCCACCCAATCCAAGCCAGTCTGAAAGCCCCTCGCGCCATGCACCATACCAGAAAATATCCGGCATTGTAGCTTCATATCCTGTTAGAATGCCAATTGTTATCAATTCACCGGGACCGGGTGGGTAACCGATTTCATAAGCTCGCCAAACAGGTGGAATTGTAGGAGCAAAAAACATCTCACATATTCCCGTGTATCCAAAAGCGGTCGAAATAGGAGCGCCGTCATGCCCGTTAAGTTGTGTGTCATAATAGACCGCAGTTCCCAACTGGTGGCAGCTTCCATCGATAGGCTTCATCACAACTCGGCACTTAATTTGTTCCAGTGCGCCGGGAACGGACCCGAGAGATACCGGCGTCAATTCTTCACGGATTTCAACTCCGTGCCAATTATGCCAGATTATATAAATAGTGCTATCCGTCATATTAAGATAATGTTCATCGGAAACAGGCATGGAAATATCATAAGAGGCATCTTCAGTCCAACCCAAAAGCCAATCATCGTGATAATCTATGCTGTCGCCTTCATTCTTGGCGATAAAACCATCCACATAGAACATTACCCATTCCGTACTCGGTGGACCAAAATCATAACCGAATGTAATATCATCATATGAAGCAGCACCACCAGGGTCGGCTCCCTGCTCAAAATCTCCAGAATTCTCATCTACATCGACAACGACATAGCCATTTCCGATGCTTAAAATAGCCATAGATGATTCATCGCCGGAGGAAGCTTCCGACAGCTTGCGAGCACTATCGGCATCTAAAATACGCGCCGACAAAAGAAGAAGCGCTATAGCAAATGGCAAATAAAAAACATAAACGGTTTTTCTCATTTTATTTCACCGCTGATGCTGTTTTAATCCCTGTTAAACTAACATATATAGTGGATTAAAAAAGTCAAGCGAATAAAAACAGATTCCCCATCACAAAAAAACACGAATCTCAGAATTAAGACGCTATCCGCTTTTTATCTTGTTATAAATCCTGTCCGTCAGCATCTCGACAGCTTCGGATTTGGCGTCGTTTTCATCGCCACCGATAGGGAAAACTGCATAACCCTCGAATACTTGTTCCCAAAGCTGTTTGTCGCTTGAGCGCTGGATAAATTTAACTCGTGCCTGTATTTTCACGATGTAGTCGATAGGATCTTCGGCTTCATCATAAGTATTAACCCGCCGGTTGTATGATACTATCCGTCCCGACACTAAAGCATCGGCAGCATCCGGCGATGCGAGCTTATATGAACTCGAACCCGCAAGTCTCGATGTAAGATTGTCGGTTGCTTGTGATGCCAGGTCGTATTCGGGAGTGTCATTTTCCAGTGGAATAACACCGAGGGTTTCAATTTCGGGGAAAGGTTTATCCGAAAATGAATACCAACAGCTTTCAAATGAAAGCAATACTATAAGAACAAGTATAGTCTTACAAAACAATCTCATGATTATCAAATATTTCGATTCCTTTAAAACTCAATCGTGGTAAAGGGTTTTTCCTTTTTTAATTACTGTACTCACTAATGATTCGCCGTAGAAATATGGGATTTGCCTGTGGTTGTCGGCATCCCAGATAACGATGTCAGCTTGTTTCCCCGGTGTGATGCTGCCAACAATTTTCTCCATACCGATAGCATAAGCGGCGTTAATTGTTACTGCAGTGAAAGCTTCTGCGGGTGTCAGTTTCATCTGAGTACAGGCAATTGCCATAATTAATGGCAGATTTGATGATGGTGAAGAGCCGGGATTAAAGTCCGTTGCAATCGCGACAATCGCATCTGAATCGATAAGCTTTCTGCCGGGTGCATACTTTTCAAGTCCGAGGAACATGCTCGTTCCGGGCAAAAGCACCGCACATGTGTCCGATTTTGAAAGAAGATGAATTCCCAACTCACTTATCGCACCGAGATGGTCAACACTTTTCACCTTGAGCGAGACTCCCAGTTCGGCGCCGCCCATAGGTTCGATTTCATCGGCATGGAGCTTAGCACCGAATCCGTTGTCGTAAGCGGCTTTTATTAGCTTTGCAGTATCCTCGAGGTCGAAAACACCGGGTTCACAGAAAACATCGCTAAATTTTGCAAGTTTATAAGCCGCTACCTCGGGGAGCATTTCCTCGATAACAAGCTGAACATATTCTTCTTTTTTATCGGGTCGATATTCCGGTGGAATCTCATGAGCGCCCATAAAAGTCGGAACTATATCGATTGGCAAAAGTTTATTAAGCTCATTTATTGCACGAAGCATTTTCAATTCCGATTCCAGATCTAATCCATAACCGCTTTTGACCTCGATAGTGGTTACGCCATGTCTAATAATGCGCTCGAATTGCAGCAGCGCACTATCGACAAGCTCCTCCTGGACACTTTTACGAATACTCTTAATCGAGCTTAAAATACCGCCGCCGGCTGCAGCGATTTCCTTGTAACTCATTCCCTGCAGGCGCATTTCAAATTCGAGTTCGCGGGTATCGATAAACACTGCATGTGTATGCGGGTCGATAAGTCCCGGAGTAACAAGCGCATTGCCGGCATCGATTGAATCGTCAATCCGGTGCTCGTATTTCCGCAGAATTCCCTCGCGCATCCCGTATTCGCGTATCTCTTTGCCCTCGATAACAAGCGCGGCATCGTTGAGAATACCCGGTGCAGACATCTTTCCGCCGCGAATTACCATGCCATCGTTGGCATCCATCGTCAGAAGCTCTTTTATTCTATCAATCAAAAGCATTTTCATACTCCGTAAATCAAAATTATGCTAACAAAAATAAGGATATGCAATAATTCCGAATATTGCAATATTTTTATATGTATCACAATCTAAAAACTCGCAGCCATATCATCTTCGTTTTCGATTGCAGATTTGTTGCTGTCTAAAAATTTCCACACATATTTTGCTATAATATCAAATTCGAGATTAACTGTGTCGCCGGGATTCTTCACCGAAAGAGTTGTTCGCTGCATCGTATCCGGGATAATCGCACATTCAAAGAAACCATCCCCGCATTTTGTAACGGTTAAGCTTATACCATCGACTGCAATGGAGCCTTTTTCCACAATGAAAAACGAGAACTTTTTATCGTGTTCGATATGAAGAATACTCTGTGCACCGGCTTTGCCGAGATTTTTTATTCTGCCGATGCAATCCACATGCCCCTGCACGATATGACCGTCGAGGAATGCTTGCGCTGTTACGGGAAGTTCGATATTAACTCTATCGCCAGACTTAAAAGATTTCAATGTTGTGCGATTCACAGTTTCTTCAACTGCAATAAAAGCGGTATTGTTCCCGCTATTCGATTCTACGGATAGGCATGAACCGTTTATAGATACGCTCGTTCCCTCAAGTAACTTGTGAGATAAAAAACCATCCCATTTTATCGATATTCGCAATCCGCCTTTGAAATGCGAGATATCAACAATTTCACCGATCCCCTGAATCAATCCTGTGAACACTTTATTTCACTATCCTCGTAAAATAATTTTTCCAGCAAAAGCCCCTGCGGCGGTGCAATGCGATACTCGACAATGCGCTTACCGGACTCCAACATTTCTATGAAATCATCCTTTTTCATATTGCTCATAACCACGGAAATCATTGCGCCAACAAGGCTTCTTATCATCTTATGTAAAAAACGATTACCCTCGATAACAAAGCTAATTATAATTTGTGATTCGTGATTCGTGATTCGTGATTCATGATTTGTAAATTGCCATTCCGCTTTGAATATATCACACACTGGCTTATCCGGCAAACTTTTTAATATCGAAAATGCAGAAAAGTCGTGAATTCCAATAATTCTTTCTGCAATATTATTAAGAATGGGTAAATCACTTTGAGAAAGCGAAGCATTCGGCAGCCACGCATAGCGCATCGCAAGTGGGTATTTCCCGGTCAGGATTGAATAGCGATACCTTTTACCTTTGGCATCATAGCGGGCGTGGAATTTACCCGATATCAGCTTAGCATCTAAAACGGCGATGTCATCGGGAAGCATAAGATTAAGCCTTCGCAGCAAATCGACCGCAGCATATTTTGGCTCAACTGAAAACGAAACGGATTGGTCGATTGCATGAACTCCGCTATCCGTTCGCGACGCACCGATTGTTTTAATTCTCTTTCCAAATAACTTCTCGATATTTGTTTCGAGTATCCCCTGAATTGTCGGGACATCGAGTTGTTTTTGCCAGCCGAAATAATCGGTGCCGTCGTAGGCAAGATGCAGAATGTATGTTTGTTCAACCATTTGCAATTCCTTCGAACAGAAGAATCTATCTTGAATATTGTTTGAAAATAAAAAAACAATAGAGAAAATGTCAAGGAATGAAGAATGAAGAGTTAAGAGCGAAGAGTTGAAAGTGAGAAACCATTCTGAACCACGGATTAAAAGGATTTCACATATTTACCGGAAACCTTTGGTTAAAACCAACGGTAATGAAGAGGATGTAGATAATTCATTGCCGTCTTGCTTTAATTGACGGACAACCGACAAAGGACAACCTGCAATTGTTTTAAGAAAACTCTTGCGCATTTTTATTTTTTTATTTGTTTTAGAGTTATTACAACTAAATGACTAAGTTAAGGGGTAACAAATGCCATGTGGAAAAAAGCGTAAACTCAAGAAAGTCAAGCGGCATAAATTTAAAAAACGCCGCAAAAGAGACCGGCATAAGAAGAAGAAAAGATAATCGATATTATCCAATACCGGGCAATAATACAGTGGAAATTGCAGTATTATCCGACAGTCATGTAGGTCAGCGAATAGAGCATTTCCCGCAGGATTTACTGCGGGAACTGAAGCGCTTCGATGCGATAATGCATTGTGGTGATTATACTTCATCCAGCGCTCTTACGGTTCTGCAGGAAATGTTTGTTTTTCACGGTGTAGCGGGAAATATGGACAATTCTTTCATTCGCAATAATCTTTGCGAGAGTCTAACTCTGAAGTTAGAGGGTGTGAGAATTGGCATGATGCATGGCTGGGGAACTCCAGATATGCTTAATAGGAAAGTTCTCGATGCTCTTCGAGACAAGTATCCGGATTTCAATCTCAACCTTGTCCTGTATGGACATTCGCATAAACCATCCGATGAATTCATCGACGGTGTAAGAATTATTAATCCCGGTTCGGTTTCGGGGAATGTTCATTCCAGTCATGGTTCATGGGGTATCCTATCATTGTCAAATGGAATTATTGAATGGGAATTAAGGCAAATCGAGGTGGAATAAATGATGTTTGTATGGGGATTAATACTTATCATATCCGGATTGCTTTTACTTTTCACAGGATATAAGCTTTATCGCAGCTCGATAATTCTTCTTGGATTCATAACAGGCTTGATTTGTGGGATAGCAATCGCAGCATCATTTACAGCGATAGTGTGGGCGCTCACTATTGCCGCAATCGTAGGTGGAATCGCCGGGGCGGTATTATTTAAATTCCTAGATTTTGCAGCATTTCTTGTGCTTGGCGGTATTATTGGAGCAATGTTAGGGCAAATGCTTTTCCCATTAATCGGCACATTGCCGCAGTGGCTTGTAGTTTCAGCATTTGTAATAATTTTTGCAATCCTGGCAGTTTTACTCAAGCGACCTGCAATAATCGCTACAACATCGCTAATCGGTGCAGCTTTCCTTGTTCTCGGCACAGTCCAGCTTATTACGGGAACCGATGCTATCGCTGCAATAAAAACCGGGAATATCTCGACAACTTATGCGATAATAATCCTTGTTACCGCTTTTATTGGGGCTTTAGCCCAGATAGCTTCTAAAAGGAAAAGCATCCAAAAAGAAAAAAGACAATAGAATAACTAAATAGCTTGCTTTTCTCGCAAATTGTTCTTAGAATAATACTATGGATGTTTTCAAGAAAATTTACATTCTCTTATTATTGTGCTGTTCGCTTGTGATAGGTGGGGAATTAGGACTGATTACCGACTGGGCTGATTTCATGGGTGATTCTGCAGGATTCTCATGGCTCGAGATCTATGTGAAGCTCGATAGGGAAGATTTTTCGTTCTTGTACGATTCCGCATCTTTTGCATACTCGGGAACCCTACATTTCAAAATCGAAATTTCAGATAATGAGAAAACTGTCGATTCGATTTTTTACTTAGCACCAATAAGTATACCCGAAAACGAACCTATCAGCCAGCAGTTCAGGATACTGAATGTATATCCATTTCATCTCCCGGTGAGGAATTATCAAATAACGGTCATAGCAAGCGATGTGTTGCTCGAGAAAAATGACACATCGGTTTTTACTGTAGAACTCCACGATTATTTTGTGGATAAGCCGCTAATGTCTCCAATTATGCTTGCACATAATGCAGTTCCATCTAGAGAAAAAAATTCTCTTGTTCGAATCGGTGTCAAAATGTTCCCAAATCCTGAATGTGTTTATGATTACAATTCGCTTGTAATTTATTATTATGCTGAAATATATTTCCCCGATACATTACAAAAAAAAGTAGGATTCATTCCAAAAATCTATGCAGCCGATACACTTTTTCGTTCTTTTAAAACTGACTGGCGAGCAATCGGTCTTGCGAGTTGGTATATCGGTGGATTTTCTATTGCGGGATTCCCCGATGGTGAGTATATATTTGTATTGGAGGCTATCGACTCGAGCATGAATGCTATTGCATCGACTATGAAACAAATTATTGTGGCTAAACGCCCATCGGTTTCTCGAGACAAACTTACACCGGCTCTTGCACAAGATATGAAAGATATTTTGCATTATTTGTTAACCCCCGATGAACTGGACATTTTTAATGCTCTTGACAATAATGGAAAAGCTTTATTCTGGGAAAGGTTTTGGAGCGACAGAGATCCCGAGCCCGATACACCTGAAAATGAATTCTGGGAACTTTATATTACTAGGTGGAATTATGTAGATAGAACATTTTCTCAAGTAAATGTTAAAGGTTGGAAAACCGACCCGGGGCGCATATATTTAATTTATGGTCCACCCGATAATATCGAACATCATAATCTCAGTGTATCAACTAATTCATGGGAAACCTGGACATATTTTTCTGAAAACCGATATTTCATATTTGCGGATATACTGGGTTTGGGTTCAATGAAACTGGTGCACAGTAATGTTGATGGCGAGATTCAGGACCCATACTGGCGTCAACGATTAGCCGCGCCGCATGACCCTATATTTAAAAAACAATATGGAGACGAGTATTGAGCGCTGAATTATACAAATCGCTAAGAGAGCATATTGAAAGCAAACCGGATTCGCTTGCTTTCGCACGGCTTTCGGAAATCCTTTATGAAAGCGGTAATCAAGATGCTGCATTTACTCTTCTCGAAAAAGGACTCGAGCAAAATCCTTCATATCTAACGGGATACCTTGTTCTGGGTCGATTGCATCTTTCCACAGGCGATCTTGAAAAAGCTCTATCAATATATCGAAAAGCGCTTGAATTCGATCCTTATGACCTTGCGGCGCTGAACGCTCTTGTTATTATTGAGCTTAAAAAGGGGAATTTTGCCGCTGTTGCAGCGCATCTACTTCAAATACTATCTATCGACCCAACGAATAATACCGCTTACGACATTTTACTGTCGAACTGGGGTAAAATCGATGAGGCTTTACCGGAACTGACAATGATACTTGAAGAAGAGCTTCCGAGTATCGAAGTTGAGAATATCGGTGGCGGGGAGTTCTCACTTATCGGAACCGAACCAAATTTTGAAATCAAATCTCTTCCACTTATAATAAGGACTGTACCGGAAGAACTTGGGGCATTAGACCAATTGAGTATGAGTTCTGCAGCAATAGAACCCGTTCAACTTAGCGAAATCGAGGAGGATTTCGGTGACCTGGTCGAAATTGATGAAATATTCAAAGCTTTTGAAGCGCCAGTCGAGAAGCAACCTTCAGTTACTGAGGAACTTGAACCTATTGAAGAGATTCAAGCGCCACAAGTTGAAGAGCTTGAATCTGTTCAATTGGAACAACCGGAAATTGATTTTGATCTTAGGGAAGAGTCATTTAAGACTTCACCAAGTCCGCAAGTGGAGACTAAAGATGAAGAAGTTCCAATCCCATCCGTAAAACCTGAGTCTATTACTGAAGAGTTGATGGATCTCGATTGGGGATTTGATGAAACCAGTATCGATAAACCTGAAGAACCGCAAGTCGTGGAATCTTCATCGGTCGAAACGACAGCAGAGCCTGAAATTGAAGTTGCAGAACCCAAAGTTTCCATTGAAGAACCTGAAATTGTAGAACCTTTGGAGAAACCAGATGAGATAGAAATTCCTACGATAGCGGAGGAACTCGAGGCTATCATTGCCGAGCCACAACTGGACAAAGTGGAAACTGCTACCGGGATTACTGAGGTAGAGGAAAAAATTCCCGGGGCAGAGACCGCTGCTGTTGCCGAACCGCAGGTGGACATCGAGCAACGGGATTTCGATGCAGAAGCTGCAAAATTGGGAATACCCGAAAATGTATTTGGCTTGCCCGAACTCGATGAAGCACCTCAAGCTGAAACGCCGGTCGAACCGGCAGTCGAAACGACAGCAGAGCCTGAAATTGAAGTTGCAGAACCCAAAGTTTCCATTGAAGAACCTGAAATTGTAGAACCTTTGGAGAAACCAGATGAGATAGAAATTCCTACGATTGCGGAGGAAGAGGAAAAATCAGCGGAATCGATTGAATCAAAAGGTGTAAAAAAAACATCCGATGATATGCTCATGGATGGTAGAATTTTTGATGTTAGCACCGATAATCTCGATGAACAAGTACCATCGATAGAGGAAATTCTGAAACAAACCCAAACATCTGATATTCAACCGGATAATATTAACACCGATGAACTTGAGATTTCCGATGATATTTTTGGACTTAAGGATATCGATGATGTTCAAATAGAAGAAAAAGCACCGAATAAACCCGAACAAGAAACAGAAATCTCAACTATTCTGGAACCCTCGATAGAAGTGCCCGATAAACAAGGTGAAAAAGAAAAAGAGCAAAAACCTTCTGTTGAAGAAAAACTCAAACCTGAGCAACCTGTTGATTTCGAGATTCAAATGGAACCCCCCCCAGAGCTTGCTATGGAACAAGAGAGGGAAACACTAGCATCACAACCGGAAGAAATATCGGACATGTTAGTCGATTTAGTTATCGATGGTGAAGAATCATCTATTAAACAAGCACTGAAAGAGATAGCCAGCCTAACCGAAGCGAAGAGTTCGAATAAACCCGAACAATCACCGGTATCATCAAAGGAAAAGGAGCAAGTTACCGAACCGGCTGCCGGGCAATTGGAAAGCACACTTTTACCAGATTTGCAAACAAATCAAACATTCGAGCCCCCTGAAGCAGACATAGAATCTTTGCGGAAAGAACTTGGAATCGATTCAGATACAATCGATATCGAGCAAATTGAAGGTCTTCAAGTAAGAAGTGATGACGGTTTTATGCCACCCGAGGTAGTTGAAAAGCTTTCGGGAATAGAAACAGGAAATAAATTTGTACCTCCTGATGAAATCGCCGCTATCGATGGAATTCAAACAGTTCCAGATGACGTTTTTGCCGAAATCCCTGAAGGTGTTCTGGAAGGCTTACTTACAAATACTGAGCCATCTGAATCTGAAACACCTGAATCTCAAACAAACGGTTCACAACCTTCACCTTCTTCTAGGGAATCTTTCCCACAAAAGGAAATTGTAACAGCGACAACAGCGGAAATATATGCAGCTCAGGGAATGACAAAGAAAGCAATCGAGATTTACGAACAGATACTTGCCCACACAGAACTATCTGAAAAGGATAAGCAAAATTTCACAACTCGTCTTAATATGCTTAAAAAGAGACTTGAAAACACATGATTCTACAATTTGAAAGGGATTATTCAATACAAGCGAATAATCCCCCTTAATTTCCTTATATGTATAAAGCAAAAAAAACTATGTATTAATAATTTTCCAGAAGGACCATCCGCTGATAGTTTTTTTCCCGGTTACTGCTACACTTGCTGCGGACATTGATGGAAACACTTCATCGATACCTTCGATTTTTACTCCATTTTTAATAATATCGCCCCAGAACTCTTTATTTTTATATTTACCATGAAGTTTGGTGCCAACAGGCGGTAGCGGTTTTATCCGACCACTGTTTTTTGGGCTTGTTGATTTTGTTGGCTTACTACTTCTTGCTTTTTTCTTTTTTCTTCTGATAGTAAGAAGCTTGTTGCTGGATATGTATTCATTAATCTGTTCAGTAATTACTTCAATATCCTTTTTATAACCCTCTAAAGCAAGCATATGATTTCTAAGAAATTCGTCGGTATCAAGGTCAGACTTACGAATTGCATCTATGCGTTTGCGAACAAGCTCTGTTTGGATTCTTTCTATCTGTTCCAATGTGTGATTAATTCTAAGTTTCTTTGCCATAATAATTCCCCCTTAAATAATTACTTTGTAATAGTAATAAGTAATCTCGTTCATTTTTTGTCAAGAATTATTATATAATCGAAGTATTATATTATTTTTATTGCATAGATAAAAATATATTCTATGATACAAATAAGCAAATGATATATAAACCCAAGGAGGAAACGATGCCCAATAAAACTATGCCCGGTAAACTGCAAATCGAAATACCCGATACTATTGTAGAAGGTATATATGCAAATCTTGTAATAATAGCACATTCCCCTTCCGAGTTTGTTCTGGATTTTGTTCGCATGGTTCCCGGCGCTCCCAAGGCAAAGGTGCAAACTCGTGTGATAATGACTCCGCTAAACACGAAAAATCTTATTCGAGCTTTGAAAGAAAATATTGACAAATTTGAAAAAAGATTTGGTGATATCAAAGTTGAAAACATCAAAGAAGACAGGACTATAGGTTTTTCAACGGAAGAGTAATTATACCAATAAGACCTGTTAAGAATCTCAATCGATACTAAAGTATAAATCCTCGAGCAGGTGATTTAAGTGGAATATACGCTTAATAAAGTGTATATTCCCGTCTATCCTAGTTATTGTTCTGTATTGTATAATTCGAGTAAGTTTTAAGTTGGGTAAAGAAAAAAATGCACTTGCATTTTGGAAAATAAATATAAATTTCTACATCCAATAAACTCCGGAGGAGGGATTTGAACCCCCAGCCTAGTGGTTAACAGCCACCCGCTCTACCGTTGAGCTACTCCGGATTATGCTTCTAAATATAAACATACATTAGATTTGTCAAGTCATTTTTACAGAACAAAAAACACAATTATCTATCTCCTAAAAAAACTTAATTCACAAATAACTTTAAGTCATCCAGAAATATTTATTGCATATTGTTAAAAATATATATACAATCCAGAAGTTGCTTCATGAGAGGGCGATAAATGGGTGAAAACATAAATAATATATATGCAATAGTATTAGCTGCCGGCAAGGGCAAGAGGATGAAATCCGTTTTGCCAAAGGTTCTGCATAAGCTCGATGGCAAAGCGCTTATCGATTGGGTACTGGATTCGCTAAGTTCGTTAAAACTCGATGGAATGATTGTCGTAACCGGATTTGGGCGCAAGCGCTTAATAAAACATCTTAATGAAATCCGGTCAGAGCAAATTCAATATGCCGTTCAGGAAGAGCTTCTGGGAACTGCGGATGCTGTTAAATGTGCGATTTCATCACTGCCGGAAACAGGCACAGTTATTGTTCTTTGCGGAGATGTGCCGTTAATTAGGACAGTTACTCTTCATAAGCTTCTGGAGGTTCACAAAGTAAGCGCGGCGGCAGTTACGGTATTGACAACAATTCTCGATATTCCCGCAGGCTATGGTCGAATTGTCAGGAATCCCGACGGCACAATCGATGCCATTGTCGAGCATAGAGATGCAACAAAAGAACAGCGAGCGATTAAGGAAATCAATTCCGGCACTTATATTTTCAATATTACAGATTTGAGAAAAGAAATTGCTAATGTTACAAATGATAATGTTCAGAGGGAATTCTATCTGCCAGATGTTATTAATTTACTCAGGAAACGCAGCAAAAAAGCTATACCTTGTATTGTCGATAACTCATGGGAAGTAAAAGGCATAAACTCTCACGAACAATTGCGTGAAATAGAAGAATATCTAAAGAAGATGCATTGAAAAATCACATGAAAATTTGAGAATATAGCAATGGATAATAAAAGCGACATAATTACAGCAATCGAGTATTTGACAAATGGAAAGCTTCAGAATGCAGAATTGCTTTTTGCAAAAATTCTTTCGGAAGAATCCGGGAATTACGATGCTATGCTTGGACTGGCGTTCATTAAAGTTTATATGGCTGACTATCAGGAAGCTTTACCGCTTCTGGGCGATGCAATTAGAATTAAACCCAATGTAGCACGGATACAGTTTCTCATGGCACTCGTTCTGGCAAAGCTTCATCGTGTCGATGAAGCCGAAGAATTTTTGATGAATGCTATCGAACTCGACCCGCAGGATGAGAGAATTCCGAGAGTGAAAGCCGCAATACTTATCGAGAAGGGCGATTTCGATGAAGCTTTGAAAGAGCTTAAGATGTATATCCTCGAACACCCCGATGAACCGTGGGATGTGTGGAACGACCTCGGAACAATATACTATTCATTTGGGCAACACAAACTTGCGCAGGATGCATTTAACGAGGCTGTAAAATCCGCCGAATCAATGGGGATTTCTATACCATTCGTGCATTTCAATATGGGACTTTGCTGCAACAGCCGTGGGAACGATGATGAGGCGAAAGGATATTTTAGCAAAGCTCTCGAACTCGATCCCGAGATAGCGCCGGCATGGGCGGCTCTCGGATTGATGATTGCAAAGGAAACAGACTATTGTAGAGCTATAGATTTTATCAGCAAAGCAATCGACCTCGAACCTTTCGAGCCTTCTCACTGGTATGCAATGTCGCAAATAATGGAATTAATGGGGGATAGCGCTGCAGCGGAGCATTATGCAAACGAGGGCTATAAGGCTTTAAGAAAGCTTTATCCCGATGCAAACATACCAGATGGCACAGCAGGATAATAATTTATCATCGTATATTTTGTATTTGCTTTACATAGTATCGGACAAAAATTTCCATTTTACGATGAAGCGGCTTTCCGATTCCATAAAAGGCTTTCTGACAACGCGTGAGACAATGCGACAGAATAGTTCTGATTTCAATTTGGATATGTTGTATTCCTATAATAATTCCAGCTTTTTTATATGATATTTCACTAAATAAACCATATTGGTAAGTGAATATCACTACGATTCTTCCCGCGCAGAACATATCAAGCGGGGCTTATCATGCTCTTTATCTTCATCCATAGCTGTGCGAATTTATCGCGCCATTGTGGCGAGAATTCCGCCGGACTGCGCCCCATCGAGTAGAACGACGCTATCTCGTCACTGTATGGTATTTCCATCAGGATGGGGATTTCCCGCTCGACTGCGAATTTTGCAAGCTCGTCCGTTCCGATGTCGGCGCGGTTTATTACCAACCCGACACGCTTTTTCAGCGATTCGGTTATCGTGAGCGCCTCCTTGACATCGTGCAGCCCGAATGGTGTCGGCTCGGTAACGAGTATGACAAAATCGGCTTGCCTGACGGATTCGACCATCGGGTGAGCTGCCCCCGGTGGGCAATCGACGATGACATCCCCTCCACTCAGCACCCCGTAATCGGTTATCGGTGAACGGTAATCGGTGCCCCTCCCTCCACCATTGGGCGCGTGGGAACCGATAACTGATGACCGATTACCGATGACCTCCCCACCCGGTATATATTTGAAAAGTTCGTGTATAAGCGGTGGTGGATGCGCCTGCCCGATATTCATTTCACCTTCGATAAAATTCACATTCATCCGTTCGCCGAAGCGAATGTATCCAATGTCGCGTGGTTCCTCGGAAATCGCATCCTGCGGACAAACTAGTTTACATGCGCCGCAGCTTTTACAGATTTCCGGCACAGCGAATACTTTGTTATCCTTCAACACAACGATTGCATTAAATGCACAGAAATCGGAGCACTTTTCGCAAAAATCGCATTTATTCATATCGAATACCGGAAAAGGTAGCGATACTTTTTTCGCGGTCGAACGGTCTGCACGCAGAAGGATGTTCGCATTCGGCTCCTCGACATCGGCATCGACGAGAGTGATATTTTCCGCGGCTATTGCGAGCGAAACCGAAACTGTGGTCTTGCCCGTGCCGCCTTTGCCACTGGCGATTGATACTAACATATCAGACTTCCTTTTTTAAAACCATGTTCTCTTTTTATACTCTTTATACTCTTTATATTTTTCCTCCAATTCCTTCTCTTCTAACATTTTCCAATACATAAAAAACGCAATCCACAAAACACCCGATGCAAGTGTAGCAAGAGATTGCATAAATATTGGAAACCCGATAATCCACAGTACGAACCCCAAATACATCGGATTCCTTATTCTTGAATATATCCCTTTCATAACCAGATGCCCCCTATCCTCAAATCCTTTCAGTTTTATATGCGACAAAATGAAAAGAGAGAATCCGATTATAAATAATGCAAGCCCAATATATCTCACCCAATCTGGAATGTTCATTTTAATCGGGTCAGAAAAAACCATTTGACCCCATGAAAACCATAAAATAAACATGATAACAAGTATCCCTATAAAGGTACCCCTGTTCTCTGTCCATTTGATTTTTCTATGTTTTGATATGTTAAATACTGTGCGAAGTATATAACATACAAGACATATTGCGAACGCTATTAAGAATATCGTTTCCATTTTATTGATTTTCTACACTTGTGTGTTTAATTATATATTTAATTTTATCAAATTTTCATGATTCAATATTTCACTTATATTTCAGTGCTATACTTTCAACATCGCCCACTAAATCTTCTCAATGAATGGATACATTCAAGACTTATTCTCATTATCCGCTACACTTTGATTATGCTCTCGCTCTTGCGCTTTGTGCTAATAGCAGTTCTAATTATAATTCATAGCATTCTGTTTTCCACCACGATATTCGGCATCGACGAGAGTGATATTTTCTGCGGCTATTGCGAGCGAAACCGCAACTGTGGTTTTGCCCGTGCCGCCTTTGCCGCTGGCGATTGATACTAACATTTTAAGCTTCCTTTCATTGTAATTCTTTTCTAAAGCAATATAGCGCGATGAAAGATGGAAGCAAAATTTAATTTGTTTTTTTCGCGGAAAGCAGAGAGTGGAGAACAGAATTCTGCATCCGTCAGCTAAAGCAGACGGCAAAGAATTGATTATTGACAATTGACGATTGATAATTACCCCGCCACCACACCACAAAAACATTCAACGCAGAGAGCGCAAAGCTCGCGGAGCTTTTTTCCTATATTCTTTTTCTCTGCGAACTCTGCGTTCTTTGCGGTAAGTTCTTTCTTCACGGTGAGATTGTAACTCTAACCGCTTCGCCGAACGGACCCAAGCGCATTTTCTTGTCGAACCATTGCGCACGGTATTCGATGACCAGCGGCATGTCCGTCTCGACAATGTGCAGATAAGGGCTGTTCGTGTCATCCGCGACGAAGAGCCACTCGTTGTAAGCGGTGTATTCCGGCAGCGCTTCCACGAACTTGCTCATTTTCTTCGATTTCGCCTCGCTCCAACTCGGGTTGATTAGCCGGAAAGTGATGCGTGCGCCAGCGATATATTTCGGCTTGGCGTTCTCGCGCTCGTTGCCCGGATTCGGTCCGAAATGGATGATTGCGCGCTGCGGCTGCGAGAAATCCACCAGCGTCAGCGGCGTCGGCAATGTCTGCACATAATCCGGCGATGTCGCTGTCGGCTCGGTGTCGCGCACGGTGATTGCAAGCTCCTGCCGCTGCTCATCGGTCGTTTGCGAGTTGCTCTGGATTTGCCCTACGACACTGCGGATTGTTTTCTCGGCGTCGTCGCGAGTATCGTCCTTCTTCTCGCGAGCCGCACGGGCGCTCGTTTTCATTGCATTGTGATTGTTGAAATCGTTCGTCCAGTCGGTGAATGCGTCGAGCAATTTTTGCAATTCCGCCTGCGGCAGCCCGATTATTTGCGCGATTGCGGGCAATTTATTCGAAAAATTCTCGAACCACTCGTCGAAGAGTGCATCGGCATCTGGAAAATAGCTCTTTCCCATTATTTCCTCCTGTTTATTGTTTCCTGTGTTCGGTAGGGGCGGTTCGCGAACCGCCCTTACGAAATATCTGTATATATCTGTATTCCTTTCAAAGACTTCTGTATCCTACGCACAGAGTTCCGCATCTCATTTACAGAACTCTGCGTGTTTCATGCAGAGTTCTGTATCCATTTCGCCGATGTCTGTGGAGCTTTCCCAGATGTCTGTGGAACTTCCACAGAAGTCTGTGTTTCTTTCACAGAACTCTGTATTTTATTCATAGAACTCTGTATTTCGATTGCAGATGTCTGTATTATTTCATTAGAACCGCGCGCTTGGTGATTATTCTATCTCCCGCATTCCATTTTATCCTGTTTTTACTGCCCCACAGCTGAGATAAATAGAATAGTGTTCATTTATCATTAAATTCGGGGAGATATTCTTTTATAAAATTCTCCGGTATGGTATCAAGCTGCTCAAGAATTTTATCCTCCCAATATAAAATATCTTTACGATTGTTATCGAGTGCCCATCTGAATCTAAATATTACATAACGGTAATCGTTAGATAATGCTGAATCCGCTGGATTAAGTAGCCATTTCTCAATCTCTGTTAATTCAATTCCGAGTTCCCGCAATTCCGATGCGCATTTAATCCATCGATTAATGTAGTTAAATTCAATAACCGCCCACGAACTCTTGTGAACATCAGGCCAGTATTTTTCAGCATAACTGAAACTAAAAGAATTTTCCATTGCCAGTCCAAATGTTGCCAGAGCAGCATCAGAATCTGAATAACTATATCTCATTGTAATACCAACATATACCAACGAGTCCCTAGAAATGCCAGGTGTATAACATTGTGGAGTATAATTTACCCGGTAACCATAGTTTCTAACTTGCAATATTAATTCGTCTGCTCCCATGTATTTGGTTTTATTGCCCCAGAACACCTCAGTTAAAATGGAACCAATATTGGGTTGTGTCATTGCGATTTCAAGATACTGCGTATCGGTCAGGAAATCGCTACGAAGAAGTGCAACATCGCTTCTCACTCCCTGTAAGGACTGAAGATATAAAAGAACATAATATTCCAGACCTCCATTAGATATCAAAATGGCATCTCTTTCGGTTCCCGCGTATATGTTTCGACAATATTCAAAGACGAAATCCATGTCATCCGGCGAGCCAACCCAGTTTCCGGTCATAGCTGCCTGCAGAAATTCATCATATGCTGCTTGTTGTCCACTTACCACCTTTATTTGTTCTAACTCGTGGATGAAGTATTCCATTTGCGGAGTGAAATGTTCCCATAATCCATCTGAGAAAAATGTCAGTTCATTTGACTTTGCGCTTAATACTGTGCAGAAACAAGCGCAAGTTAAAAAGACTAATGCTAATCTAATTTTGAATATTTTCATATCTTTAGCGGGATTCCCATAGTTAACAGTTTGTATCTCTTTGGATTATTAATACTCGTATGCCACTTTTTCGCAATGTTTTCTTATGTTTCCGTTGCCACCCGGACTCGGTGGAAATGCGCAAGTTTCACAATCGCAATCATCTCCACAAAGGTCATAGCAATGAGGATAGGTTTTGCAAACATAGAAATAATTTTGACTGTCATAAGCGTAATAACAGATTACGAAATTATATTTATCGGTTTCCCTAATCTCATACACAATATCCTTTTCCACCAAATCTTCCTGAATTGCTGTTGAAACTCCCCATCGGTCCCAATCACCGACTTCGGAACAAACATAGGTTGTGTCTTTTGCCATTGCCGTGCTTGGGATGAAGGAAATCAAAAACAACAAGAGCGCACACTTAATTAGCATCTTCATTATAACCTCCTCTTTTTTGGGAATCCCGCTACTATTTTTTTAAGTTCATTTTTATGTTGCAGAAAAATCTTAAGTATCTGTTTCGATGCAAAAGGAAATGATGCTCGGTCAAAACCAGCACATTAAACAAAACAAACATCACAAACCTTCTCATCTCAAACCTCCTTGTAAAGTTTCAATTTTCGGGCAACAGAAAACCGCCCGTTCCGGCTCGGGATGAGTCGGAAACAGAGCGGCTGAACTTTAAGTAATTGCTATAATCTATTGAACTACTATCACTTACGCAAATCGTGTGTGGGGGGGGGGTAGCATTTGGCGACCGCTATATGTCGCTGAAACAGGCGGCGCGCACAGAGTAAAATTCGATGACGATGCGATATGTGAATTATTAATTCTCATTGCATCATATAAAATAGTTTATATCTATAATTTGTCAAATGATTTTATTCTTTTTTGAGTATAAGGGAAAAAAGATTGGAGAATTCCCCCGTTAAATTTCGCGCGAACACAATTCTGTTCCTCTATGAATGAAAACAGATACCTGGTACCGAAGCGAGCTACTGCTATTTAAAATACTTCTCCATTCTATCGAATGCCTTATCTACCATTTCTTCGGGGACACAGAACGACATTCGCAGGTGCGATTCCCCGCTGAAAGCGATGCCGGGAGTTGTGGAAACACGCGCTTCTTTTAGTAATCGCTTTGCAAAAGCGAACGAATCTTTCCCTTCGGCAAGCTTAATTTTTGGAAACATCAGATACGAGCCATTGGGCTTTTGGTATTCGAATACATGAACGAGTTTATCGAGTCTTTCACACATCAGGTTTCGTGTTTTCTCATAGTGGATGCGGAAATTTTCGATACACTCCTGCGAACCTGTTAATGCTCCAAGTGCGGCGTATTGAGATACCACCGGTGCGCAAATACAGAATGGAATGTGTGCTTTTTTAATCTGCGGTATAAGCTCTTTCGATGCGTGAATGTAACCGATTCGCCAACCTGTCATCGCATAAGTTTTTGTGAAAGTAAATGCGCTGATAACCCTATCCGCAATGTCGGGTAAAGATGCTATACTGTGGTGTTTGTGCCCATCGAATGTGAAATACTCATAAGCTTCATCAGTGATGATGATTAGCTCGTTCTTGCGAGCGATATCTGCGATAGCTTCCAGTTCCGTCTTAGAATATACCGAGCCGGTGGGATTGTTAGGGTCGCTAAATAGGATGGCTTTCGTCTTATCGGTTACGGCATTGTCGATTCGCTCGACATCGAGACTGAACCCGTTTTGCTCGATAGTCGGCACGCAGACCGGTTTGCCCGATGCCATCAATACTTGCTTTATATGCGTGGAATATCCGGGAACGGGAATGATAATTTCATCGCCGGGATCTATAACAGCCATGATAGCGGCGGAAAGCCCTTCGATAGCGCCAACGGTGATTAGAATTTCATCTGGCGATGCCTCGATATGATTGTCGCGCTTGAGCTTTTTCACGATTTCCGTTCGCAGTTCATAAATACCCGCCGGTTCTGAATATCCACCTGTTTTACCCGCCTCGATTGCCGCGATAGCCGCACGATTTATGTGTTCGGGAACATGCGAGGTCGGTTTTGCCCACGATAAAAATGCTACATCGTCCACTTCTTTGGATAGACGACTCATCTCATGTATAGCGGATTTTGGAATCTGTGATACACGATTAGATATTTTTAATTTGTCTTCCATTTATTCTCCTTTAGATACTGCTCTAATAAGCTATTATATAATTATCTCAAATACCTCATTTATCATTTATTATGCTCAATCGTAATTTAAGCGTGTAGCCTCATCGGTCATAATCGGGAAAATTAGTGATTTCCATCCCGGATTATTAAATGTTCCAAGATGGGTGTGCATTTTTAAATACTTTTCGGGTATGGGATGTGTACCCACAACGACCTCGACATCATAGCGCTTTTCAAGAAAAGTTTTGAATGTCCCTATGTAAGGACACGGTGGATATCCGACAACGAAACCTGTAGCCAAATGGATAATCTCTGCGCCGTTTTTCACCATCTCGTCACCTGCATATTCTATATTACCGCCGGGACATCCATCGCAAGTTGTATATCCAACAAGCTCGATTTCGATATCTTTATAAATACTGAAAGCTCCATCTCTGTTACGCATCGCACGAAAGCACTTCCCACCGGCGCAACGACGGTAACGGTTACATATAATTATTCCTATTTTCTTATTCATAATATGCTCCTTCTAATTCATTTATTGCTGCTAACATGCTCTGTGTGGAAGCGCTTTTTTTACAAAGCCTTATACAATTCTTCCAGTTTTCCAATTGACTTTTGCAATATTTTCTGTTCACGCTTATAGCTTTTTATCGTCCTTTCCAGGCATTCTTTACCATATTTAGCACTACCTGAAATTTTTTTCCCTAAATCTCGATTTCTTTTGGCTAACCAAACTTTTTCTTCAATCAATTCATCCACTTTTTCCGAATCATGTTTAACCGCATCGAAATCGCAGATGTCGTGGCAAATACCGCAACGGATACAACCATTCATCTCGATTTCCGCTTTGCTGTCAATCATATGAATAGTGAACACCGGGCATTCTCCTATACATATTTCACAGCCTGTGCATATTTCTTTGTCAATCCATGGCATGTTTACTCCTTTTCATATCTAGCAAATCATCTATGATTGTTTTGAATATATTGTGAAGTGCTGTTCAGGTAAAAAATCATATTCTTTTTCCAATAAATATCCAGCGTCTTTCATTTCCCTTGCAATAATTTCTTTAGGAACATAATGTCCGAATACTCCACGAAAAGTGAAGAACTTACTCTTTTTGTATTCTATAATAATTATCTTGCCAACTGGTTTGAGAAAATTTTTTAAATTTCTAAAATATTTTACTCGATTAGGTATATGATGTGTAACATTACGCATAAATATAAAATTCAGACTTATTTCAGGTAAATCCAATCCATCTTTTGTGATAAGGATTGGCACGATATTATTTACCTCTTTTCATTAGCACTATTTTTGATAAACTCCAACAAATCTGGACTTGTATCGACTGAATAAACTTTCCCTTTTTCTCCTACTATTTTAGCAAATCTTAGAGAAAAGTAACCTCCTCCCGAACCAATATCGGCAATATTTTGACCGGATTTCAATGGTATAGCTTCTATAATTTGGTCAGGTTTATTTTTCGGATTTGAAGCTTTTCTATTGAACATTCTAGCTTTAGATGTTTTCATTTTAACCTCGCTTTTGCGTTCAGCGTGGGAGTATTGATATTTTGCATTCCGCATAATCAGCCATAACCTTGGGGGATACGAAGCATCCTGTTTTCTGCTATCCCGCTTTTAGGGAATACAGTGGCATAGCGAGAAAATAATATTTCCGAACCTATTTTAACATAGCAGCATATTCATCGGTATATTTTCCGTTTTTAGCGCCCTTAAACATTTCTCCTCGTTTTATCATTTCCAACGCCAGATATTCGCTGACAGCCATACCGGCGGATGCACCCTGAGCAGCGACATTGATGAGATGACGATGACCGGGGATAATTTCTCCACAGGCAAATATCCCATTTTTACTGGTTTTCATCTGTTCATCAACTTTTACGAATTTGCCAACCATATCTGATCCAATCTTTCGTGGCAACTCGGTATTTGGCTGGGTTCCAACGCAAATCACCAGCCAGTCCACCGATATTTCTTCTTCCGTGCCGGTTTTGTTATTGAATAATATAACGCTTTCAACACTATCGCCACCTTTTATCTCCTTAACTTCCGTGTTATAGCGAGTGTTTACACCTTCTTTTTGCAATCTCTTCACCATCGGTGGATATGCGCGCAACGAATCCCTACGGTGAACTAGAATAACATCACTGGCTTTGGTTTTAGCGATAAGAGCGCTTTTTGCCGTTGTATTTCCACCACCAACCACCAGTACCTTTTTCCCGGTAAATTTCTCTAAATCACGGACAGCATAGTATGATACTCCCTTTCCCGCAAACTTATCCTCACCGGAAATACCCAAAGTCTGCATTTTGCTGCCGGTTGCAAAAATGATAGCCTTTGCTTGATAACGATTTGTCTCGGTAGTAACGATAAGGTTGTCTGGGTCGATGTCTATGACTTCCTCATGCTTCAACTCAGCACCAATGCCGGCTGGCATAGGCAAAGTTGTCTGTTTTTCCATTTTTTCCATAAGGACTCTGCCATCGCCGGGCGGGAAACCCGGATAATTGACAACAGTATAAGCGATTGTTCCTTGTCCTCCTACCCAATTGCTTTCCAAAATCAGAGTGTTCCATCCATCTAGCTGGGTGAAAATCGCTGCCGAAAGTCCGGCAGGACCGGCACCAATGATAATTACATCTTTTTCTTCCATTATTTCCTCCTTACTGACTGCCATTTATTTTTTTTGCAGTTCCATCAGAACCCATGACAGATGCTCATTGGCTTTTTCTATCTCTTCCGCAGCCTCCAGTGCCCTGCTGTATATTGGATTACTACCTATATTGCCGGTTTTTTGAGCCCAATTTCTGAATTTCACACTGTGTCGCTTGTTATGCTCAATCCAGGAGGCTAAAATCACTTCAAGTCTGCCTTTCTCATCTGTTGGGAAACGTTTTAGTATGCCGTCAACCATTGTCCGGATGGTATCCTCTGGTACGGCGCCGAGTATTTCGTCAACCTCCTCTCCGTTAGCAAAGTATTTCTGCATGGGAATGCTCATAATCTGGTATTTTGCTGCAATTCGCTGGTTCTCATCCACGTTAATTTTGCAGAACTTGAACTTGCCATCGTATTCCTCCGAAAGCTTATCATATATTGGTAAAACCATCTGACATGGACCACACCATGGCGCCCAGAAGTCCACTTCTGTGGGAAGGTCTGACTTGAGAACCTCTTCCTCGAAATTTTGGTCTGTAATTTCAATTACCTTACTCATACTTCCTCCTTCTAAAGTGATATGATTTAATAACTTATGTATTATTCTCTTGTCATCGGAAAAAATGAGCGGAGATGCATGTAAGCATCTTTCGTAGGAATAACTATTCTCATTTGCTAATGGGACAGGTTCCTGTGGGACATGAGGCGACGCTTCCCGAATCTCCCATCCTGACCCCGAATGTAGTGGGAAGCTTTTTCAAACTCGGACTTCCGCATTTACTGCATTTCGGTTCATCAGTGGATTTCATAACGAGACACTCAAAAACCTCACCACATTCTTCGCATTTGTAAAGATATATTGGCATTTTTCCTCCATTTTATTATACTGCCATCATGCTTTCGCAATTCCGATAGTTTGTTCAATAGCAAATTGTTCATTATTCGTGAATTCCGCATTGTGGACATACGTACTATCAACGGCGTCTGTTTCTTTTTCCAACACCACGACCTTTTCTGCGTCCTCCACCACGGGAACCTTTAACTACACCCGTTCTACTATCTGTTCTTTTTCCTGAACCGCTTCTACTTCCAAGACCTAATATAATTTTGCGTATATGAGGAGAAGAAAACAATGCAATTGATGAATGCAAAAGAAATTTGGCAATTTTTCCTATTGTGAACCCGGTCGCACGTGATGAAGTATTCTTTGGATTAACAGTTATTGCCTTTCTTCGCGGTTGTTCCTGATGTGGGATTATTTGAGTTTCAACCACCATGCTTATAGCATAGTTCGGACAGATTGTTGCACATGCCGAACATCCCGCGCAGTTTGGAATGTCCACAACAGCTTTTCCCTCGATAATCTCGATGCATTCCTGTGGACATGTACGAACACATTCCCCGCAACCGGTGCATTTGTCTATGTCGATATATGGCTGATTCATAAACTGTTTCCTTAAAAGTAAAGAATTGGGCGGGTTGATTTTGCAACCCGCCCCTGCGAATTCATTTGGATTCTCTTGCTTCAAGGTCCTTCAGGCGCTTTTCGATTTCGCTGAGTTCGGTTTTTAGTTCTTCGGCTGCATGCGAGAGCGCTTCCCGCTCCTGTTCAGGAGTGGGTGGCTCGTAGTAGCCCTGTGGTGGATATGGTGCATATCCAGCCCGCGCAAATCCGGGGACTCCTGTTGCGTAGAACTGGTTTCGATGACGCCATCCGCCACCTCTTCCACCCCATCCTGCGCCGCGACCATAGCCTCTACCAAGCCCCATGCCACCTACACCGGGTGCAGCATAACCGGGATGTGGGTAGCCGGCACAATAGCCGAGTCCTCTGCCTGTCATCGGTCCCGCTCCAGCGGGTCCTGTTCTATCTCCCCATGGCACTTTAATACCTCCTCTGTTAAGAATTACTCATGTCTCTTGTCATCATTGCACCGCATTTCGGACATACTGTTTGCAGACATGACTGTCCAGCGGCATGTTGAATTTTATGCCCACAGCTCGGGCAAATGCATTGTCCTTCGGGACCTGCGGCATAGGTACCGCTAGCGCTTTGCCTGCGAGGTGTTCCGATTCCCGAACCTCCTTGTGGATTTCCGGCTTTTCGTCCCATACCCCGACCTGTTCCTGCGCCTTTACCCCGTGGTCCTGTTCCATCACCTCTTGGCATTTTATTACCTCCTTGTCAATCAATGACATGTAAATAACTATTTATATCTTCCTGCAGTTCCGGGAGTTGTTATCGCCTGCAAATTACCGGATTTGAGGCTATCTATAACTTCTTTCACAGATGAAAGCCCTGCGCTTGAATAGATTGCAATTCCTGCAGCTTGCAGAACACTTAAAGCATTTGGACCGACAGCGCTGGCAACAACCGCTTTGATGCCTCGGTTCGCAAGCATCTGCGATGTAGTGAGTCCAACTCCGCCACCTGCCGCAATATGAGGATTTGTTATAACCTCGACAATTTCTCCCGGTTCAGAATCAACGATTGCAAACATCAGTGCACGAGCGAAACGCGGGTCAAGCGCCGAATCAACGCCTTCACCGGTAGTTGGTATCGCAATAAGCATTTTACCTCCATAATTAAATTATTAGTTTTATCAATCATAGTTAGATACTTCTAACTTAGTGTTATAATAATTACAAAAACTTAAATGTCAAGCCTTTTTCCGAAAATTGTCTGAAATAGTTTTGCGGTATTGGTATAAGTTACCGTCCACCGGAGATTTCATATGTAGGGTTTTTAACAACCATTTGTGGTTAAATTTGCTCAAATGTCTTTTGTTCTGAATCTTCTCAACATGAATGTTAGCTTTCTTTTACCGTATCTTCCCTTTGCCCTTTTGAATACGGACAATCATGCCTTCTTCTAGCGGCACGATACATGTGCGGATATTCGGGATACCATCTACCTCCATGAGACACGAAGAACATCTCCCAATTGCACAGAAAAATCCTCGCGGTCTATCATGACGGATAGAATAGCGTAAGACCTTGATGTCATTATCGTGAAGCGCTGCTGCTATCGGTTCGCCGTCATAGCCATACATTGTCTTTCCCTCGAATTCAAATGCAATCTTTTCCCCTCGCTCGAATTCGAGAATGGGGTGTTCTTCTATTCGCATTTTTTCCTCCAATTTCTTCAGATGCTTTTTTAAATTTCTGCAAAATAACGAATTTAGTCATTGCGAGCAAAGCGAAGCAATTTCGTTCAATTGGATAGCAAAAGATTATGGAGATTGCTTCCTCATTGCATTCCTCGCATGACATCGTTTTTTTTTCTGCAGAACTATATTCAGATGCATTAAATATTATCATTTACGGCAACCGCACTCTTGTCCAGAGTGTTAGAGAAAGAGTGAAATCACCGGGATCGGACATCGATGATGGTGCAATGAACTGCATCCACAGATTCTCTGTATTGGAACCGGGAATCTGGACAACATTCTCGCCACCTGGACCGAATATTAAGCTTGTTGCCCACAACAGTGTAGACTTGACAAAATCGCGGTTCGGGGAAAATGTAGGCGCTGTAATTTCATCATTGAAAGCAGCGCGAAGAGTAAAAACATCGTGCCCGATAAAATAAGCTGGAGCAAGCCCATCGCAATCTGCAAGCTCGAGACCGAATTGAACCGGCAAGGTCGAGTTATTGGTGATTTCGATAAGTTCGCTGAACAGCATTGTATAGGTTTCCGCTCTGTCAAGCTCACCGGGGATATTCCATGTCCCATTGGAAAGTTCGATATCGATTTTCACTGTATCGCCGGAATAGTTCGCTTCAAGATTTACAACATCATCGACAGTTACATTACGGGAACTATCTGTCGGACCATCGGTCCAATCAAGAAATGTATAGAGACTGCATAGTCCTGCAATGTCGTTACCGCTAACGCTCACCTCGACCGTTGAATCCTGCCATACCCATGCACTTGCCGATGCGCTATTCTCTGCAATTTCACCGTCTATGGAAATCCAGCCATAAGATTCCGCCGGATTCTTATCTACTGTCAGTAAATACTGCATACGATATAATGCTGCAAGACTCTCCGCCGCTGTTGCAGTTAGTGTCCTTGCATTAGATTCCTCACCGTCATGCCACTCGTAGAAACCGTATCGCTCATCCCCATCTATCGAGTCCGGTGTCGAAGCTGTAACATTATGTTCCGAACCTTCGCGCCACCAATCCTCGTATAAAACCGATGAAGCGCCTGTGAATACATCTTCATCTATTGTAAGTGAACCGTATGTCTCTGCGGGAAGCTTACAAATGACGGTGCGATATGCAAGAGTGTAAAGCGCCGTTGCGGTGAAATCATCGTTCAGAAGAATATCGACCGTATCCGAAAGGTCGAAATTCCAGCCGTCGAACAGATATGCCGTTCCCGGTGGAACAGTATCGATAGTCGAAATGGCAATCTGGACAGTTTCACCAGCGGGACGCCACACTGTTAAGCTTTCAACGCCTGTATAAGCGCCGCCGGCGATAGACATCCAGCCCTCGCTGTGAGATGGAACTTTCTTTGCGACAAGCTTTACGCCACGGTCATAGTATGCGATTGCTGTATATGACATGTTCATCACCAGTTCGGTTGCTTCGCTTTCGGGGTCGGTCAATGCTCCACCACCTGGGTATGTCTCCCAATTGTCGAAGAAGAAATGGTCGCCGTCACCGGATATGAATTCGGCATCGGTTGAGACATCCGCGGAACTGTCTTCAAAATGCCAGCCCTCGCCGCTGAATGTGGGTGTGCCGTCATCGATACCCGCTGCGGCAAGTTCGAGCCAGTATTGGTCGAGCCAATTCCATGTAAGCGCGGACTCATCGTTGATAGTTACATTAGCGGTAGCGCCATCGCCCGATGTCGGTGCAAGAGCGCCGGTTGCATCCCAGCCAATACAGATATGACGGCTTGTGAGCGAAACTGGAACAATTGAATCCACAATCGCTTCGATATTGTCTCCCGGCTTGCACCATAGACTTCCGGCAGGAATGGGCGTTCCATAGAGCGATGTTATAACAAGCGGAACCATATTATCCCATTGCCAGAAAATAGCACCAGATTCTGTTGGATTGAATTCGCAGTCGTCATCCACACCATCGGGAATAGAACCGACACCGATGTATCCACTGCAAAACATTCGATTCTCTTCATCCGGGCTTTCAGCCATGGCGGGAAATATCTCGGGCGGAAGCAGCCAGTATGTGCCGACAAGTGGGTCGGTCAATCCGAATCCATACGGATTGAAAACTCCAAAAGCGATTTCCCTAACATAATGAGCCTGAATGGTCGTATCGCTTTCGACAAGTAATTCTCGCTCATTATCCTCGAAACCATCCGACCAAACATCGAATACAAATCTCTCGCCGGCATCGCCCGACACCGTTTCGGGTACTGCAATCTGATGAACCTCTCCCCCATTCCACGTTGTCAAATAGGGCGATGCTTCCGCTGTTGCATCCACATCGAGTGAACACCCGCATGATGTAGAAAGTTCGATTGAATAACCGACAATCGGTATGAATATTCCCGGCACCGTTCCTGCCAAAGTTATATCGAATTTGAGTGTATCGCATCGAATTTCGCCGGTGGTTGGTGAAGCATCGATATTAAAGCGCAGAAATAGCACTGTATCGGGTGGTAGAATTGCCGGGAGCGCAGATGATTTCGCAAAAACGCGCACTCTGGTTCCGAAATCCGTTACAGTAACTTCATCCCAATTTATCGATGATTCGATATAATCCTGATATGTAAGAGCCACCGGCACAAACAGGTCGAAACCAATCGAATCGACATCGAGCGCTATGGAATTATAGATAATGACTGGCACCGATACAATGGTTGACGGTGCACCTGTGATTGTATCCTGCGGCGAGACCTCGAAGTCAGAATAATTTGCCGCTAAGCTTCCCGCCTGAATCACAGTATAATTCAACGGATTATCATCGCCGGTGTATAATCCACTCCATCCATCGAAATGGTTTCGAGCACCTTCATCATCCGCAACTGTCGGAGCGGAGATATCAGCGATTTCACCGTTTTCATAAAATCCTTCGCCGATGAGTTCGGGTTCGGTTGTCAGACCGGGCGCATAAAGCTCGACCCAGAAAAAAGTATCCCATTCCGCGATAATGGATTTGGGCATATCGATTTCAAGCTGCTGAGGGTTATCAGAACTTGTTTCATCTCCAGTCCAGCCGGAGAATTCATATCGGCTTAAGCCATCATCAATCGGCGATTCAACAGAAATAGTAGCGGTAGAGTTTTCAGCATACCAGCCCTCCCCCTGAGGCGAGCCATGGTCGGATATCAATTCAACATAGTAGTCCGTTCCCCAGATAGCAATTTCGGTTGTCGGCTCGATGATAATGATAATTGCCGGATTGCCACCGCCGGAATATGAATCGGTGCCAAGTCCCCTCCATCCCGAGAAAACTCTTCGCGTTGTACCTTCATTTATAACCGCCGGCTCGACACCAAACACAACTTCATCGCCGACATGATAATATCCTGCGCCATGTTGAACGCCATAGGCTGTAACTACATCCAGAACGACGAGTGTATCGAATAGCACAGAGGCGGTAATTGGCTCTCTGACAACAAAACGTAATGGGTTACCAGAAACAGTGTCGTCATCGACAAGCCAACCGGAGAATACATATCGCCAGCCATCGACCTCGGTTGTTTCGGGAGCAAAAATAAGTTCAGCGCTATCGTTTTCGCTATAAAAACCCGTGCCGGATACATATCCCCAGTCGGAAAGAGCTTCGACCAGAACTTTTCTCTCCCATAATGCTGTGAATTCCGCAGGCGCATCGACATCGTAATTAAACTGCGCAACACTTGTATCGACAGTTCCTGTCCAGCCGGTAAATTCAAACCTTGTTACACCAGCTGAATCTACAAGAATGGGAGCAACCGAGATTTCTGCAAGAGCGTCATCCGAATACCAGCCATTTCCCGACGGCGTTCCATGAGCGCTGTGCACAATAACCTGATGTTCATTGTGCCATAATGCACTTAAATTTGTGGGCTGATTAACAGCAAAGTCGAATGGATTATCGGACGAGCTTAATGTTCCCACCCATTGCTCAAAGATTCTGCGTGAATCATCTGAAATATATATCGTATCCGGGACGCATCGAGCTGTGGCATCCGCTCCTTCGAGAAACCATCCTCCCCCGGCGGCAGCGCCATAAGCGCTCGATATTGAAACAAGATGCTCCGCCTGCCACTGCGCAGTTTCTGTTGTGGGTTCGCTCATGAACGCAATATCCGAGGAGTTAGAACCGGTATAGGAACCGCTGCCGGTTCCAAGCCAACCGGTAAATCTGTGTCTCGATGAACCGGACTGAATCAATGTCGGCGATATTCCAAATCCGGCATCTTCACCGCTATTATACCATCCGTCGCCCCATGTTTCGGCATAATAGCTTTCGACATCGAGCCAGTATTTCATGCCAAAATGCGCTGTGAAAGTATCGGGTTCTGTAATAACAATCGAATGCCTAAATTCACCGGTATCCGACCAGTTGTTAAAAACCAGAACCTCGCCGGGTGCGCCTGCAATTTCGGGAACTGTGCTGATTGTATGCGGCTGTCCAGCATAAAGGGAAGTATCGAGAGGTGAATCGTAAAGAATATCATCGAGAACAATCCATGAATCACCGGCAACATCGGTTTCGATTCGGACTGAAATAGGATCACCTACATATACACCGGAATGACTACCCGAAGCTCCCGCGAAATTATATTGGAAATGATCGCAGAACATCTCACCAATTCCACTGCCGATTACCCGGAATAAAGCGATGAAAAGTGTTTCCGGTGGAGTAACCATATTAGGCGGTGGTGGAACACTGCCAAAAACCACTACGCTGTCACCCATTTCATTTGCTGCAAGCGAACCCCAATCCACACCGGTTGGAGATTCCTCAACTCGAATATAATCGAGAATAGCATGTGGGTAGAACATAACAAGCTGGGCTGTATTAACCTGAACAAGAGCGTCATTGTATAGCATAATCGGGACGCGGAGAGTTTCACCGACCACACCGGTCATTTCGTTGATAGGCGATATTTCATAAGCTCCATAATTAGCTGTGATTGTCTTCGTTGTATCAAGAATTACTGTCGTTTCATTCAATAAACTGTCACCAAAAGCTCCTCCCGACCAATGTGTGAAGTGATACCTTATCTCACCGATATATGCGAATCTATCTGCAGAAATATCTACCGTGCTATAAGCCTCTTGATAACCCTCGCCCTCGATAGTTGGGGTGGCGAAATCAGCGCCAACGACATCGATATTAAGCATGAATTGCTTTCCCCATTCTGCATGCTCGCCGACAGTTGAAAATACATGAACTGTCGCGGGATTATCGGGTCCGGAATATGAACCTGCGCCGGTTCCAGTCCAGTTGGCGAATTTCCACCTGATGCCATCGGCAATATACTCCGTGTCCGGATCGGCTTCGACAATGGCAATATCGCCTTCATCGAACCAGTCGGATTCTGTTACTGCGCCATGCCCGCCATCGTGGACATCGACCCAATACTGTGTGAGCCAATATGCCCACAGCGATTCCGGCTTATACACATCGAATGAGAAATCTGCAGATGTTTCGGGAGATATAAGCCCATACCAGCATTCAAAATTAAGTCTTTCGCCGGGAGCGGTAACAATAGATGTCGGAGATACTTCGATATCCGCGATTGCGCCGTCTTCATACCATCCGTTGCCGGTTACTGTTCCGCTGTCGCTTGTTGCTACAATACGATGACGCTTTGCCCAATTTGCCGTAACATCTCTTGGACTGGTCATCACTATTCCAATTGGATTCGCGGTGTGTGTAGTATCTCCCGTCCATCCGTTGAAATAGACTTTTGTAGTTTCCCCCAACCGTATTGTATCCGGCGCTATTCCCGCCCATGCCATCACCCAGGAATCGTACCAACCGTCACCGATGTCGTTTCCAAATTCGCTATGTATCGCAAGACGATATTCCTCACCCCATCCAGCCGTGAGTGTTTCAGAACGATAAACCTCGAATTCGAGCGGATTGTCGGTGGTAACGATTGTTCCGCTCCATCCGGTGAAAATATTGCGTTCGGTGCCGGTTGCTATTGTTTCCGGCGAAACGACAATGAAGGCGTCGGCGGTTTTTGGATACCAGCCATCTCCTGTAACAATACCATGAATGGATGTAACCCGGATATAGAATGATGAATCATAAATTGCAGTAAATTGAGTATCCGAAAGAATTTGCACAGTTCTCTCACGGAGCGATATGCCATCCTGCCAACCGGAAAAATTGAGTTTTATCGCACCATCTACAAAGGAATCCGGTGCGGAAATCTCATGCCATGAATCCTGAACCGCCAATGTATCGAGCGGAGATACGCTTTCATATTCATCCCATCGAACATCGCTGCCTGCAGGACCTGTAATAGTAACATTTCTCAAAGCTCCAGAGACAATAGAACCCATTCCACCGGCGATTCCAGCAAGGTCATTTGCAAAATTGCTCGAATAAACTTTGGTTACACCATCGGCAATATCCTGAAAACAAATGCAGACAAGTGTGTCACCATCATCGAGTGAAACAACCGATGCTGAAGTTAAATCGATTTCAATAATAGAAATATCGCCCGAATGTGATGAATCGAACGATGCGGTGAAATCGCCACATTCGTTTATGCCATCTAATAGAATGAAAGAATCGACAAATTCGATAATAAACTCAACAGTATCGACATCGATAGCGGCGCCGTGATACAGCACCGGGAAACAATCCGCTTCCGATGTCGGCAATTCAGCATCGATAAGAGCAGCATAATCGGCAGTGTAATGAGCTGTCGCTGTTGTGTATCCTTCGACCAGAACCTGTGTTTGCGAATTATTCGAATCGGCAAAAACCGCACCGCTCCAATGTGTAAAACGCAATCCTTCCACCTGTGCGGATGTCGAAATTTCCACCCATTCGCCGGTGAGATAAAATCCTTCGCCGATAAGAATCGCACCGGAACAATCCGAATCGAGTTCAAGCATGAATGATGAATCCCACACAGCCGATTCGGTAATAGCTCCAAGCATCACGCACGATGCGGGATTATCACTACCGGAATACGAACCCAATCCGATACCATCCCAACCGGCAAAATCGCATCGGGCAATATCTGATTCGATTACTAACGGTAAAGCTTCAAAAAAGATAACATCATTCGAATCCGCCCACTGCCCTTCGATACTCTCGCCAAATGGATTTACTTGTGTAAATTCAAATTCATAAGCATATATTGCAGATGCAGAGAAATCATCTATTGGGACGAATGAGCGAATTCTTGCACCGGCATCCGACCAATTCACAAATCTTTTTCTGACACCTGTATCTATATATTGATATTCGGGAGCCGCAAAAGATAACGGCGTGCCTGCTGGAATATTGGCTACAAATGAATCGGCATAAAACGCACCATTAACAAACAATGTGCATCCCTCGCTTGTATATAACTCGATATGAATAATATTTCCGCAGACAAAAACTCCACTGTTTCCAACACCGGTGGCAAAATCACCGCCTGGATTATCGAGGGAAATAGCGCAAGTTCCGGTATAGTCTCTTGCCACACAAATAATCTGGAAAACAGTATCACCACTTTCCAGACTGATCGGCGCCGTGCTTGCGCCATCGAGAATAACATAATCATCGTCGGAATGGTCTTCGATTGTAACATCGTCGAAAATCGTAAATGCGTCAATCACACCTAGCAAATCAAAATCGAAATTGAATGTAATCGAGCCTGTCGTTGCCGCAAGAGTCCCATAAAAAATAACTGGAATAATTAAAAATTCACCGGGAGCGCCATAAACCGTGTCCGGCAAATTGAGCATGAAGCTTACAGCCTCATCGCCATAAACAGCGACTATTTCGTAAGGCTCATCGATTAGCGCTGTTGTGTTTGCGGAAAGTCTGTCTGCCACCGGGCAATCCCAATATCTGAAATAATAAGTTGTTGGACCATCGATTACGGTTTCCTCGGTTGTAATCACTGCGTTAGTTCCTTCAAGATAATAGCCTTCGCCGGTAAGGATGGGAACAGCGCCACCGCAGCCGGTGTAATCGAGTGTTAAATTGTGATATGTGTCCCATTGAGCTTCCTCGATTATTGGTGCAAACACATAACATAATCCTGGATTATCCGTACCGGTGTAGCTACCGCTACCGTCGCCCTCCCAACCTGTGAAAAGATGATAACTATCGCCATCGTGCACGGAATCGGATAAAACAGAGAAACCAACACCCGTTCCGGCTGTGTACCAATCCGAACCCGCTGTGGAACTCCAATCCGACACAACATCGACATAGTATTCAATGTCGAAATAAGCAGTGATGGTCGTATCGCCATGAGGAACAAGCGTTCTTGCTCTATCGGCAATATCGGACCAGCTATCGAAAATAAGCTGCATACCATCTATAGGATTTTGCAGACTGTCGGAATCGAGCGCGATTGTATCCCATGTATGAGTATAATATTCTGTCGGAAGCGTTGTTGGTTCAGTATCGATATCGATAACAGCGCCATCGTAAGTTGACAGAATATATACAGTAACCGGCTGATGAATAAACACATCGCCGGTATCGATTTCCGCGATTGCAATATCATCACCGGGATTTGCCGTGAAAACTTCGGTTTGGGTTATTATCGCGGATAAGGGATTTAGTCTAACGAAGAAAATAGTATCGGTCGGTAGAATATCGACATCGCCAAATGCTCGAACGATAATCTTATTGGGCATTAGGTTGTATTTCAAAGAATCGAATGGCACCGAACCTAAAGAAGCCATTATTGCTTCCATTGCAAGCGGATCGAAGCCAACCTCGATATAAATAATATTCACCGAAGCCTGAAACGGTGTATCAAACAAAATCGGTAAATCAAACGATTCAAATGGCACAACCGATGTTTCCGGGGGGAAAACTTTTATGAAAAACGGTGTATCGCCATAAAGAGCGGTTATCGTATCGACACCGGCAACAAAAGCCTGGGTGCTGCACTGGAATGGGGATTCGACATCGCCACCCAGCCATTGCACAAAGAAAAATGTATCCGAGCCATCGACCACAAAGCTGTCCGCTATAATCAACTGCCATGTATCTTCGGTATGCCAATTCTCACCGATGAGTGTCGGTGTTGCGGCACCACATCCGGTGAATTCAAGCGTTCTGTAATGTTCGGTGCGCCATTGAGCTGTTTCCGTTACAGGAGAACTCATCCATATTTCGGCGGGATTGTCCGGTCCGGTGTATTCACCTTCCCAGCCCTCGAAAATGTGCCGTGTCAAACCCGATGGTTCAACCACCTCTTCGGGAATAACGGAAAATTGCTGCAATGTATGCGCAAGAAAAGAACCCTCGCCGAATGGTGTGCCATAATCCGTAATGACTTCCAGATAATAGAAGGTATCGAACTGGGCGGTGAATGTTGTGTCGGAAATTGCGCTAACAGTTCTCTGACGGTCTGTTATTCCGTCGTTCCAGCCCGTGAATCTTAGCTCGATTCCAGTTTCGGGATTGACAATCGAATCCGCATCGATTATGTGCGAGGAACCACCTAACCAATCGTCTCCGTAAGGTGCATCAAAGGGTGTTTCATCAACATAGACAGTGCCACTGCCGAAATCATTCGTTACAACTACGGATACAGTTTCCGGGAGAACGAAAACGGTTCCCGGTTGGGTTTCAACATCAGCGAAATCATACATGAAATTCATCATATCGAGCATGAACCAGCCGTATCCTGCATCGGTATTTACATTGAATCTATAGTAAAACAAAGTTTCCGGGGGTTCTATACCTATCGGCGCAGGTTCATCGATAAATACACGGACTGTATCGGCGATGCGTTCGGAAATCACCTCGGGCCATGGAATATATGCGTTCTGAATATCGACAAAGTCGAAACGTGTGGTGTCATAAACCATGTCGAACTGAAAGCTATCTATATCCACCTCGAAAAGCGCATCGAATATGGCGGGGATGAGGACTATATCGCCCCGATTAATAACAGTGCTTTCCGGCGGGAAAACAATTATCTCCGGGTCGGGGATATATATCGCCGTGATAGTAATTGGATAATCCAGATAGACGCTGTCGTCATTTTGCATCGAATCGCCAAAAACACCTCCTGTCCAGTGGTCGAAATAATACCAGATGCCATCTCTTCGCAGTGAATCCTGGGCAAAAATATCCACCCATATATTCGGGTCGTGCCAGCCCTCACCGGTAAGATATGGTGTTGTGTCGGGGATACCGGAATGAATAACGGTTAGATAATAACTCGTGTCCCAGCTTGCAGTTTCTGTAATCGGCTCGTTGACAGTTATTGTCGCCATATTATTCGAGCCTGTATATGAACCGGAGCCATCGCCGACCCAGCCGAGAAATATGTGGCGAATAGTCGAATCGGCAAGATATACAGTCTCCGGTACGACCGAGATATTGACACCGGCACCGGGTGTATGCCAGCCATCGCCGGTAAGTGTACCAAAGGGAGAAATAAGCCACACACGATAGAATTCCTCGAAATCGGCTGTGTATGTTATCTCGGTTTCGGGGCAGATTATCTCGTGATGTCGAGTTCCGGTATCGGACCACGAGCGATATTCATATCGGATGCCCGCTGCGGGAGTTTGAACCGAATCGACCTCGATTGTGTGATGCTCTTCATTTTCCCAATATGTTACATAAGGCGAAGGATAATTTGTGCTATCGACAATTACTTCGCCATCAGGAAACGATGTTTGAACTGTGCACAGAACAGTAGGATTATAGATAACTTTGAGATAATAAGCAGTTACGGGTTCGTCCATATAAGCAATACTTGTATCATAATCACCCATTGCTTCACCACCCTGCATCATGTTGACATATATACCGACCGCGAACCAGTTTTCATCGAGAAGCGAATCGAGATCGCCTTCAGCTTGTTCATTAAGCGGTATTTCACAATAACCGGTGCTGCTTAATACAAAATTTAAATATGGATTGCCGCTTATCACTGCATCATAATAGACAGCATAATCTGTTAATGCGCTTGCGGGTCCACCATCGGTATCGAGCATGTCCCTACCAACTATTTCAACACCCGATAAACTCATAGTCGTATAAAGCGATTCTACATTTACTCCCAATATCACTTGATCGACCACCACGCTATCGGGAATATCCGCGGTGTTAAACTGCAAAACGACGGCGTACTGCATATATTTACCGAATAATCCCGAGCAGTTTCGTTCCTGGGCGATTCGCCAGTCACTGGTATGTCCCGCGCCGATAGGATTCGGTGCGGCACACATAAGATGTTCATCATAAACACAGTTCCCCCACGAACCTCCCATCGAATCGGTAGCGCTTAATGCAACGGCGGGAATAATTATTTCCGTTCCACCATCGGCGGCAGTAATTAAGCCCGAAAAAATCAACATAATTAAAAGAAAACATATCTTACGCATAGTTCACCATCCTTATTCCAAATCGATTCCTAATTAATTAAATATCAATTGTTTTGTTAATTTATAATTAAATTATGTAAAACAAAATTAAAAATTCCATTTTATAACTAAATAATTATGGGAAGGAGAGTAAAAAGCGACCCCAACGGGATTTGAACCCGTGTCACAGGCTTGAAAGGCCTGTGTCCTGACCAGGCTGGACGATGGGGTCGTTTTGAAAAACAGTGAACCAAATATGGAGTTGATACAAACGCTGTCAAGGAATATTTAAAAGTCGTTTGTCGGTTGTTTGTTATCCGTTGTTAGTAATCTATCATTTCGGCAGTTCGATAACCGGTGTTCTGTTCCATCTCGCCATAGCGTGACTGTAATGAATGGCAAGGTGTGGATTTAAAATCTTGAATCCTCAAATCCGGTATTTATCCATTACTAAACTCATCCTTATCGATTACATTATCCTAAATAAAAAAAAGCTCTGATTACAAGGATAGGTTTCGCCTGGTTTAATTGATTTCACAGAAACAGATACCGATGAATTAAATAAATATATTCTCACCCGTATAAATTCAGCTGTTATCTCAAATCAACAATAGGAAGTTACGCTCTGTTGAGAAAACACATAATTCTTTATGGTGTTGTTTTTATGAAACAATTTCAATTTCTTAATGACACACGCAGCCTGATAATCTATATTTGCATTAAAAATCAACCGGGTGAAACTCAAATGAGAATATTACTGATATTACTGATAACTTATGGTTCTTCCTTCGGCGTTATGTTTGTCAAATGGAATTTTCCAATGACCGGCACATACAGCGATTGGATGATTTACAGCAGTACTCCGGCGATTGCCGAACTTGGTGTCAATTCTACCGGTGGTGAACCGGACAATTTTTTAGAAATCATTATCGGAAGCGATGAAGCAAGCTCGCCATATAGCACCTTTGGAGTCTGGCGATGTATCGATGCACTCGGGAATCTCGAGTGGTATCTCGATACCCGAACCGATGAAGCTCGTTCTAGTCCCGCTATTGCCGATTTCTGGGGCGAAGCCGGTTCCGGAGATGGTGTGCCCGATATTGTCGGCGGCACGACAAGCGGATGGAGTGTCGAGGCTTTCTCATTCGATGGCTCTTACTTTTGGCGATTCGCTAATATTGTTGGCAGCGGAGCTTATCTATGGCATTCATCCCCCGCTGTTGCCGATATGATACCATCGGTAGCAGGCATGGAAATCGTTATCGGCAATTCCAATAATGAATGCCCCGCTGTTTTTTGCCTCGAAGGCGATATCTCAGACGGTATCGATGATGGTTACATTGGATATGATTCATTCGACCATAGCTGCTGGGATACATCACTCGGTTCCGACGGCGCTCCCGACGACTGGGATGTCCTATGGTTCCACAATACCAGCGGACCGATAATATCCACACCGGCAATCGGTGATATATCCAACGACGGGCAAAATGAAATCGTAATCGGCACCGGCTGGACATCGCGATGGCTCACCGGCGCACATCCCGGTACCGATGGCAGGATTTTATGCCTCGATGGCGCAACCGGTGCGAGAAGATGGGCTCTTGCGACCGGCGGACCGGATTCGCAGGTGCCGGCATCTCCCGCAATCGCCGATATCGATAGCGATGGCGATCTCGAAATATTTATCGGCGCCGGCGACGGCTATTTCTACTGTATCGATGGCGATGAGAATTCCTCGGGAACTATACTGTTCAATGAAATTGCGACAAAGAATATCGGGGGACGATTCTATTCGTCAGCCGCAGTCGGCGATGTCGATGGCGACGGGCAATACGAGATTATTGTCGGCGACCCGAACGGCAATCTTACCTGTATGAGCTATCGTATCGCACTCGATTCGGTGGAAATAGAGTGGGAAACTCATATATCGGAATCCACACTCATTTCATCGCCGGCGCTTTGTGTGGCTCATGACTCGATTCCATGGCTCCAATTCCGACATAATGCGCAGCGGACAGGTTTCTATCCACCCGTTGGTGAAATGGCGCACATATTTATCGGAACAATGGAGGGCGATCTTGTACATCTCACCGGCGATGGCGCCGAAGTCGAAAGAATCAATATCGGAAAGAGCATCGTTACATCTCCAGTTATCGCCGATATCGATAAGGACTGCTATCTTGAAGTTGTCATCATGGCGGCGAGTATCACAGGGATAAAGAGCGATACATTGTGGTGTATCGGGACCGATATCCCGAGCGGTCTTGCGGGTTGCGATGAATGCGACACAATTGATGTATGGGTTGTTTGCCCAAATCCATGCAATACCTTTTCATCGTGCGAAAATCAGGATATAGTTTTCGGAATCGGATTCGATATCGGCGACCCGCTGGATACAATGAAAGTGTATGTCTCGTATGTTGCAGAAATCGCAGGTATTGGAACTCTTATGGGTGATATTTATGAACCGTCAACGCTTCTGGACTTTTTAATTATCTCACCGAATGAAGCGATGCTCACGGTGCATCCTCCTGTGCCGGGCATTAGTGATGGCGATATGGTTACAATAACTGTCGATAGCCTTTTTTCAGTTGGCGACTGCAAGACTATCCCGGAACCCTGAAGCAAAAAGGCAATAGATAATCTTGCTAATTTTGTAAAAACTCATTTATTTGAAAGAAAGAAAATCAAAATGGATAAGAGGTACATCATGAAAAAGAAAACTATATTTATGTTTATAGTTTTAGTCATTAGTTTAATTCTATTTTTGGGATGTTCTAAAAATGACAATGGCAATGATGACCCATTTCATTCAATAGAAATAGTTTCAATCGCTGATTTTGATACTGTAAGCGGCACTCTGGTTCTTCAGGTTGAAACAGATACTATCCCGGATTATGTGAGATTTGAGTTCGATACTTTCCCTGCTGTTTGTGACAGCACCAACCCGTATGCTGCAGCGTATAACATCACATATCATCAAACGGATGATTATTCCGCCATCGCCACCGGGTATTGGGGTGAATATGATGTAATGGACCAGGTCTTTTTCTTTATCAAACAGATTGAGCTGACTCCCTGGAGTCCGGTAGTTCTTAATGGCGATACTTTGCAGGATGATTATATTTCAAGAAATGATGAAGGATATGTTCGCATGATAGCGCTTGGAACATTGTATATAAGCGATTCCAGCTGTCTTAGCGGTATTGAAATGCATAGCGCATCGCTGGAGACATTGATAATCTTTAATAATCCACTTGAAGCGATAGATTTATCACCGCTCGAAACTTGCACAAATATGAGAATACTCTGGATATATAGTAATGAAATCAAAACAATTAATCTTTCGCCCATTGAATTTTGTATAAGCCTTAAGGATGTTCGGTTGAATCATAACGATTTATGCGCAATCGACATTCAGCCATTGTGGGATTTGCCCATGCTGGATGTATTATATCTACAAAACAATCCTCTCGATTCTATTTCGTGTATAAATGTATGTGATTTTGACATCGCTCACCCAAACTGCAATGTTCTTTCAGATTGCGAGTGCGATACTTTATAGCGATTTGCAATACTTGGGAATTGCATCACTTGGTCTATCGTAATGTGTATTGTTATATAGGATTATTCCTCTATTCTGCAATTGCGCATATTTTGGAGAATCTTGCAAGAATATTCTCTCTCACTGTAAGAATCGATTTCTCATCAATCCGGTCGGGGAATTTGAAAAAGAAGCGCCATTTCCCGGCAACTTTGGATTTAAACCTATTATGGTAATTGATAGCCGTAATTGCAACTTCGGCGCAGGCTCGTACCGGGATTATATCATTTTGCTCACTCGAAATTGCGATTACAGAACCTAATAGAATTCGTATCGATGCTATCGATTCACTCGGATTTTCAGCAATATCGAGTAAAAGCCGTGAGCGATATGAAAGACCGGAAAGTTCGTGCATGTCTTTTTTTATAAGATAGGAATCTACTGCGGTAAGAAACCGCTTAATCCATTCCTGCTTCCGCTTCTCTTCCTTTTTCAATCTAACAATATCAAAGCGCACAAGCAATAGAGTTACTAAAATGCCGAGAAGAAGTATTTGAAATGGATATATCATTGGATTTTCCAACCGGGATTTTACCGATAAAAAACTAATAGCCAAAATTTTCGCTTATTCACTTATATTAAAATATCGAGTAATCATTTCCACCTCTTGCATTGACAACATATAAAGCTCTTTGTGCCTGTCTCATCATCGCCTCGGCAGAGGGTGATTTTTGCGAGAGTGTTATTCCAACGCTGACACGAGCGACATCGATATCTTTAAGCGCTTGTAAAAGTCTTTGTCCGGTAACCTCGATTTTATTTGGAATCATTGCATAAAGCAGTAACACGAAATCAGACCTGATACCCTTGAAAACCATATCATAATTTCTGACAGTCTGTTTAAGCACATTAGCTATTTCAACAATCGAGGGACCATCCTCGCCAGATTCAACATCGATAAGAACAAGCGCCATTTGCGAACCTGTTCGATGAACCCTGTCAAGTTCTCGCTCGAGCTCCTCGCGGAAAAAACGAGCTGTAAAGATTCCCAATTCGGGGTCGATAACCATAAGCTTTCGAAGCTCGATTATTTCTGTAACATCATGCCAGATATGAAGCTCACCGGTGGATATGCGCTCATTCTGAAATCTATAGAACCTGTCCTCGAATTCGATAAACCCATCATCATTTTCCTCGATAGCTTTTAATTTCTCGGCAAGCGGATTTGAATATCCGGTTTCACCGGTTTCATCGAGATAAAGAATACCGTCGGAAATTGTGTCGAGTATTTTTTTAAGAAGAACATTATCCATAAAAACTCCATTGTAAATTGGGAAGCATTAAATCTGTGGTGGAATTATACACTTTTTTTTTCAAAAGCAAGGAATATCTGCAACAATTTTTAAAAGCACAAAACAAACTTCAATCCTATTCCAGTAATTTCGTTAGTGTTATGAAAATGATAAAAGCAAAAAAACAATGACAAATCCAAGAACAATGATTAGAAACCAAACGATGTATATGAAGGTTAATGTCCAGAGAAAGATTTGAGTGAATAGTGTCGTCTTAAACAATCGTTCCTTTCGTTCAATCGATACCTTTGCAAGCACAGGATTGTCAGATGTTTCCAGTTGAAGAACCTCAGGATTGTTGCGCTCTTTATAATCCCGCCATAACTCGAGCAATTCTGAAATATCTTTCGGTAAACGAAATAACATCTTGACCGAAAAAATCCCACCAAGAATAAATAATAGTACTTTCAGCATTCTCCAGAGCACGGTTCCTCCAGTTCATTTGTATAATTATAAAGAAAAAAGCAAAATGCTGGATGACAAATCATTTTTTGAAAAAATCTTTTATCTCGCTCTTAAATAACTGCTCTGTGTTCCTCAATCCTTAATTTGCGTTCTCCGCATCATTTGCGGTTTTTTTATTCTTTTTACTTGCGTATCATCAAATCCCGACATATCGTTAAAGAAACCTTTTTACGGAGGGTTTCAATAATGCTCAAATTCAAGCGACTCGCCAAAACCGATAACCTGTTCTATTATTTTCAGAAAGCCAAAGCGGGAAAGATTTATGAATTCAAAGTCCGCGGTGTTACGCATTTCAGGAAGGGAGAATTCTCCGTGATAATCCCTGTTGAAATCCCGGCAAGCTAAAAATTAACGAAAAGCCCCATTCGGAATGGGTGGGGCTTTTTTCTTGTCAAAAGATAATTTACTATTAGGTTTTAGTGAAGATGAGAAAAACCCTGAACCGGTGTTCAAAATGATTCAATGCTAAAACATACTCACCCCCTAAATTAGCTCCGCTGCGCTACACGAATTTTGTCCCCCTTGACAAGGGGGACAGAGCTTGAGCGTAGCGAAAGGTCAGGGGGTTCATCATGCAAAATCATTCCATCATTCGGAGCACTGGTTCAAGTTGTTAGTCGAGAAAGTTGATTCGGTAGGTAAAGAAAAGAAATGAAAACAAAAAAAGGAGGATAAAAATGAGAAAAAAAAAGGAAATGCTGGGTATCATATTCAAGACCACGTGAAGACATTTATCGTATCGATATCGATGAACCTATAAAAATTCGGTATGAAAAAGCAATATTTCATAGATTTGGCGATATTTTGACAGACATTGGGGAGCACACAATTACAGTAGCTATTGTAGAATTTGAAGATGGCCATATTGAAAAAATAGATCCTAAATATGTGTATTTCAAAAAACCAGCGGAAAAATCGTAAAGAAAAATCACCATGAACACCCTCTACTATGGCGATAATTTAGAAAAATGAAAAACGGGAGGAAACAATGGCTAATTTATTTTGGAAAACAAAAAGAGAAGTAAAAACTCTTCTTCCTACATTATTTAATTCTGAAGAGGATTTTGAGAAGACAATTTATGAGACAAATGAAATACTTGATGATATATTTTTACTTAAAAGGCAGATAAGAGGTGGCAGAAAACAAGGTATTCCAGATATAATAGGAATAGATAGTGATGGAAATGTATGTATTGTTGAAATGAAAAATATCGTAGTTGATCCAAAAATTATATCACAAGTTCTTGAATATGCATTTTGGGCAGAGACAAATCCTGATTCAATTAAAAGCTTATGGTATGAATGTGAAAATAAACCAGATGAATTAGGAATTAGTTGGGATAAATATGAAGTAAGAATAATAGTGATAGGTCCTAAAATTCTTAAATCAACTCTTGATATCGTTGACAAAATAAATTACCAAGTTGATTTGATTGAAATAACAAGATGGATTGAAGCTGATAATGAATTATTGCTTGTAAATAAATTAGAACCAGAAAAAAAAGATGTTAAACCTGTAAGTGGAATGCAAATTTATGATGCTGATTTCTACAAAAAAAAGTATAATAAAAAAAGTGCTGAATCATTTTTGAAGTATTGTTCTGAAATAGAAAGTTTGATAGAACAAAATAAATGGCAATTAGTTACGAAATTCAATAAGCATTATTGCAGTTTTAAGGCAGGATTTTTTAATGCTTTCGGAATAGAATTTATAGGTTCAAAAACTTTTGCTTTTTTTGTAAAACTAACAGAAGATGAAGCTAAAAGTATTGACCCACCTATGACTAAATACAGTGAACAATGGAAACAAGCATATTATTATATCGAACCAGGTAAAACTAAATCAAAAGAATATTTAGAACTATTTGAAAAAGCCTATAGGAAATTAACTGGATAATCATCATGAACACCCTCTACTACACCGACAACCAAAAGGAGAAATGACACCCGAAGAAAACAACATATACGAAGGCGATTGTATCGAGGTAATGAAGCAGTGGGATGATAATTGCATCGACCACTGCATCACCGACCCGCCTTATAACATGAGCAAGAAAAAGGGCTTGGGATGGGCTTTTTCCAAACATGTTACGATGGAAGAAAAATGGGACATTTTTTCACGGGAAGATTATCTCGATTTCACGCGGCAATGGTTTAAAGAAGTCTGTCGTGTCGTGAAACCCAATGGCAATATCTTCATCTTCGGTTCTTTTCATAATATCTACGACCTGGGCTATATTGTGAATGAAATGGATTTAAAAATTCTCAATTCGATTGTCTGGTTTAAACCGAACGCCCAGCCGAACATAACCTGCCGAATGCTGACCGAAAGCACCGAACATATAATCTGGGCTTGCAATGAAATAAAAGGAAAGGCAAAAAAATGGGTTTTCAATTATGAGATTTCAAAAATGCTCAACGGAAACAAACAATTGCGAAATATGTGGCAAATTCCTTATCCATCGCAGAAAGAGCGGCGATTCGGAAAACATCCATCGCAAAAACCGATTGAGGTGATTACAAGAATAATGCTTATCGCAACAAATAAAGATGAACTTGTCTTGGATTGCTTTTCCGGCAGCGGAACAACGGGCGTTGTCGCGCAAAGTTTCGGCAGAAAATGGATAATGCTCGAGAACAATCCTGAATACAATGAAATCGCAAGAGAGCGACTTGATAATGTTCATGTTCCATATCCAGAGAAATTGATTCAAACGGAATTGGAACTTGAATAATAAGGGAGTTAATTATGCATGACGAAGCCTGGGCAAAGATGTTTAAGAAATACAAAATCCATAAGCACAATTTCAAGAAAGAACCATTTGAAATCACTGCGCAAATGATTAAAGATGCAACTAAGGATTTTACCACAACAGGTGATAGAGAAGTTCGTATCCTATGTAAGCAAGATACCCGCGAAAGCAGACCTCAGGTTTTCATCGATAACGGCTTGTTCCTGCTGCCAATCAAAAACGGTATTTATGTAATTGTCAAAGGCGAAGGCTATATGGATATTCCACCAATGACAAATAAAACAAAGGCGTATAAATCGAAGCTCAAATTCAGACTCGATACTTCAAAAGTCGGCAATTCCGAAATGCAACATATCGATTTCGCCTATGCTTCCAGCTTAATCCGCAGCTTCATGAAGGATGATTCCCTTGTTCTAACAATTCGAGGAAGAAAATATACACCTGAATTCTCTTTTTATGTTGGCAAACAGAAGATTACTATCAAAAGCGTTCAAACAGAAGTTGATGCGGGCTATGAAGGCAAGCAACAAGTTGTTCTGGTCGAAGTGAAAAGCTCAAAAGTAACCAACACAATTATCAGACAACTTTACTATCCATTCCGCCAATGGCAGGAGCATACATCGAAGAAAGTTATCCCTCTATTCTTTGAGAGAAATGAAAGCGAATATCACATCTGGCAATTTGAATTTAAAAATGTCGAGAATTACAACAGTATAAAACTGGTGCGCACAGGAAGATTTATTATAAAAGAGTCTGTGATAATCTAAGACCGCGAAAAACCTACAAAACTCCTCTAATCCTCATTTTTCCTCTCAATAGCACAATTTTTGTGCAAAAACGAGCAAAAAAGGGGTATAAAAGAGCTGCCATTCAAAATAAACCTCTCTCCATCGTAAATAAACCTTCTGCCATTCAAGATAAACCGCTTGCCATTGGAAATAAACCGCTCGCCATCGTAAATAAACCTTCTGCCATTCAAGATAAACCGCTTGCCATTGGAAATAAACCGCTTGCCATTTGAAATAAACCGCTCGCCATTTGAAATAAACCGCTCTCCATCGTAAATAAACCGCTCGCCATTTAAAATAATTAAGCATGAATCGAGAAGAAAAAGGGAATTTTTCACGATTTTGACGCCGGATTTACGAAGGATGATGAATGGAGAATAATGAATGACTCATGTCTCTTATCTCATGTCGCACCATGCATTCTACATAACTTTATCGAAAACCTTGACAAATTCAATTTTACATTTAATTTAGTCGGAATTGAATTCGGAGAATTTTATATGAAAGCTAGTTACAAACTTTTACGTGAGCTAATCGAATTCGACTGGAATGTGGAAGAACTTGCCGAACGGCTGACACTATCGGGCAGCGAGGTCGAATCTAGTGAACGACCCGGGCGATGGCTCACCGATGTGGTCGCGGTGGAAATCGCAAATATCGAGTTCGATACCCCGCGTGCCGGACTGCATACTTGCACTATAAACGACGGCGTGCGTGAATACCGGACAATCACCGGCGCTCCCGATGTCGCTGTCGGATTGAAAGTGCCGTTTGCGCGACCGGGCGGTAAAACATTCGGTGGACACGAAATCGGAATCGCCGAAATCGATGGCGCAAAGAGTGAGGGCATGCTATGTTCCGGTGTCGAGGTCGGTCTCGGTTTCCCGAAAGATTTTTTGCTTCACCTTCCCGATGACACCGGTTTAGGCAAGCCACTGACTGCAATACTCGGTTGGGAAGATGAGACGATATTCGAGCTTGAAATCACACCGAATCGCCCGGATTGCTATGGACATTGGGGTTTAGCGCGGGAAATCGCCTCGCTGTGCGGGACACCGTGGGAACCGGCAATAGCTCGTCCGAGTCGTGTCGTGGCTCATGATACCGGCGGACTCGAGGTTGAAATCGCTACACTACATTGCCCGCGATATACCGGGAAACTGGTCGCCGGTGTGAAAATCAAGCCGTCACCGCTCTGGCTTCAAGGGCGACTTGCCGCTCTCGGCATGCGACCGATTAACAATATTGTGGATATTACAAACTATGTGCTCATCCTCACGGGTCAGCCGATTCACGCATTCGATAAGTCGAAACTCGGCAGGAAAATTGTAATCCGTCAGGCGAATGCCGGCGAGAAAATGACTACTCTCGACAAGGTCGAGCACAAGCTGTCTCCCGAAATCATGCTGATTGCGACACCGGAGCGACCTGTTGCAATCGCCGGTATCATGGGTGGGCTGGATTCCGAAGTGGACAACTCGACAACCGATATAGTTATCGAGGTCGCATATTTCAATCCAGCAACTGTTCGACGGGGTAAAAAAATACTCGGTTTTACAACCGAATCTGCAATCCGTTTCGAGCGTGGCACCGACCCGAATGCTCCCGCGGATATCGCTTACATTGTCGCACAAATGACCGAACAATATGCAGATGCACAGACTATCCATAAAACTGTCGATGTATATCCAGAAAAAATCGAGCCGCTCCTTGTAACACTCACAGATGGAAAACTGGAAAGACTTCTCGGCAAAAAGATAGCCCGTGAAACATCCCGTAAAATATTGGTGTGTCTCGGTCTCGATATCGGAGCGGAGAATGCCGGCGGTGTTACATACCGTATTCCAACATTCCGTCCCGACCTGAAGCGTGAAATCGACCTTGTCGAGGAGATTGGCAGAATTTACGGTCTTTTTAATATCGAGCCTTTTTTCCGCGCTCAGGGCGGACTCGATGCTCAAATACCCACAAATTTTCAATTCAAGCATTTCCTCGAGGATTATATCAAAGGCATGGGATATAGATGTGCTATGACCGACCCGCTCGGTTCAAAAGAACTGATGCGGACTTTTGCAGACGAACCGCTTATCGAGATTACCAATCCACTATCAGACGACCTTTTAGCTATGCGTCCGAATCCGTTACCTACGCTTATCGGTTCTGTGGCAAAAAACTTGAATCGCGGTATGCGGTGTGTTCGCCTGTTCGAGATTGATAAAGGCTATACATTCAGGGGCGATAGCTATGATGAAAAGAAATACATTGTCTTCGCTGGGGGCGGCTATGCAAATCCTATCGGATGGGATAGATCGGATGCGCCTTTGGATATATTTGAAATCAAAGGCGTGATAGAAGCAATTTTAGAAAAACTCGGTGCGGCAATCGAATTCAAACTCTCGCCGAAACTATTTGCTCAAAAAGATACCGCGCTCGATATTTTGCTCGATAATAAAACAATCGGATATATCGGCACTCTCGATAAAGAACTTTGGGACAACTATGAGTTGAAAAAAGAGGTTCATTTTGCACTTCTCGATTTCAATTCGCTCGTGCCATATTTCAGCAAGCTTATTCAATATAAGCGGTTTTCGCGATTCCCTGCGGTGCGACGCGATATTGCCATTATCGTCGATGAATCTGTGTCGGCTCAGAGCGTTCTCGATGAAGCGCGAAAACTTGCATCAAATGCCGAGGAAATCGGGCTTTTCGATATGTATCGGGGAAAGCCTATCCATTCGGGGAAAAAATCATTGGGACTGTATTTTATTTTCCGTTCTAAAGAAAGAACCCTAACCGACGATGAGATAAATGAGTCTTTTACTTCGCTTGTTGAAAAGCTTTGCCGGAAATTCTCGGCTGAAATTCGAAAGGAAATTAACAAGGAGTAATTCCACCCTATTGAAAAAAAAACAAAAAAAGCTTGCGCACATTAACAATACAATATAACATTGATTTTTTGAATGTGGAGTATTGGAGCATAAATGTCAAAACGCAAAAAGATAAAAGCAGTCGAGAAAAAAACGCCCAAGCGAAAAAAGAAATGGCATATCCACCAAAAACTGTCATTTGGACTCAAGAACTATTTCACTTTTGCAGCCGGTGTTTTATTTATTATTGTAGGATTTATCTTCCTTAATGCCGGAAGTATGACACTTGCGCCATTTCTTCTGGTTACAGGATATTGCATATTAATACCGCTTTCAGTTCTTTTCGGTATCGGTAAGTCCAAGGACCTCGATGAAGCGCTGAAAGAATCAGGCGCTCATCTGGATTGATAATCTATATCTTTGAGTAGAACGGGGTCGTGGTGTAGCTTGGTAAACACGTCGGCCTGTCAAGCCGAAGATCGCCGGTTCAAATCCGGTCGACCCCGTTTTGTTTATTGTTCGATTCTCGAAATGAAAGCAAAAAGTAGGCTTGGTAAATCCTGCAAGTCGGGAAAATCTCCAGTTCATATCCGGTCCAACCGGTTTTCCTTACTGAACTATTGTAAAGAGCATTATGGTCATATAGCTAACGAATTGCCTTTAAATTCAAAATCAAATATCAAAAAAAAACTACGCTCCGCCTATACTCATAATAAAGCCACAAAGCACATTGAGAAAAAATCAAGGATACCCAGCATTTGAAAAGACTAACTGGATCGACAGGATATTTTTCTTTACCCCGTAAATCCCCAAAAATCCTGTCTAAAAAACTCTGTGTTCTCGGTGGCTTTTCTTTGTTTTTCATATTCAGAAATGATGTTATCATCGTTATCTCAATTTAAACTATAACTGCTTAGTTCATTATTAGAATTCCCCGGTAATCTCTAATGTCCTTTTCATTTTTTTTGCATTATCAATAAATTCAATCCCAAAATCTGTGCGCTCAAGCGCCATATCAACATACTTTTTCGCATCAGCGATTCTTCCTAAAAACGAGAGTGTCGAGATGACATTATTAAATTTTCTTGGGTTGCTCGGGTCTCTTTTATAAGCTTCGATAAAATAATATATCGCCATATCAAAACCCTCAACATTGCTTAAAGCAACACCAATATTATTATAAACATCGGATGTATCGGCTCCATAAGAAAGAGCTTTGTCAAGAACTTCGAGTGTAAGATTTATTTTATATTCAATTTCATTTTCGGTTTCAAAATCGTAACACTCTATATATGTATTATTTAAAGAAATACCGTAATTCAGCCATAACTTGTGATTTTTAGAATAAAGCGTATCAGCAGCGGTCATTAGTGATTCTGCAATCTCTATGTTATCTTCCTTTAAAAAGAAATCGATTACCATAATAATGTTTTCCATGTCATCTGAACTTGTTTTATAATCACGAATTGCTTTGCTTAACTCAGTGTAATTCTCATTTTCAATTAATCTTGATATCTCCAATAATTTAGTCTCAATTTTAAAAAAATGATTTTCGTTTACAGAATTTCTTACACATGATGTGTCGATTTTAAACACAAAGGATTTTGGGGAACTGCTTTCGAAAAGAAGTTCCATACAATGCTGGTATTTTAATGTCGCAGGTCTAATAAAATAAGCGGTAGTGATATAGACGGCATCGACAATAGTATAGTCCACTTTATACTCAAGTGCATTATTCCAGAAAATTTCAGTCCAATTTCTTTTTCTTACCTTTCGCTTTTCTACATCGGGATCCCAATATCCCGGCGAAACACATATCATGTCGGTAGTAAAATATGCCGTTCTAGTTTGGCTTGTTAATATTATAGCATCGGAAGGAAGATTATCTCTACACCACACAAGGGCATCGGCAAATCTTGCGACATTGTTTTCCAAATGATACTTTGAATTCCTCAATCTTGCAATATGTTCTTCATCGTCGGGTGAAAAAAATCTTCGTTGGGTTGCCTGTGAGAATTTTGCATGAAAAATCAACGGTTTAATATTCATTGCAGTCAATATTACAAATATCCCGATTATAATAATTGCCGATATTTTTCCTTTTAGCTTAAACCATTTTAGTATCTGTTCAATTCCTGCATAAAGCAGAAATACCAATCCTGCAATTGTCATAGCCAAATATCGCTCATGGCAGGAGGATAGAAATAAATAAAGCCCGATATAGAAAACTACAAATACGCCGAAGAACCTGCGATAAACATCTTTTCTGGAGTTATATAATCCCAAAATCAAAAATACTATTAAAATCGAACCATATATAATACCATACATATTAGGTTTAGAAGTAAAAACTTGCCCCCATGTGAAAGGCAGCAGTAAATCGGGCAAACTGATGAATGAATACTTAGCTATGTGATGTTTAAACGAACTAAAATAATGCGCTATTACAGAAACTTCATTTTGCCCGGATTGTATAAATTGAGGAGAATAATCCCATCCATGTGCAATCCATGTTGGTAAAAGCCATAACATTAGAAGTAACATAACTGCAAATGCGAAAAGGAATCCTCGATAGAATTGTTTTTTTGTCAAAAACCAGACAAAAATTGTGACGATAAACGGAATACTGGTAACTTTGATGTAAGCGGTCAATGCACCAAGCAAAACCGCTATCCAAAAATGCTTTATATTTTTTGTTTTTTCGTATTTGAATAAGGCTAAAATTGCAAGCGCCGAAGAAGCTAAGAAAGGCGCTTCGGTCGATGCTAAAGACCCGAATTTGACTAATCTTGGATTAAGAACAAAGAACAACACAGAAACGAAAACTACCCACTTGTTTATTTTCAAGTATCTGATAAAGATATATGCAGTAATAACTAAAAAAAGCCATATACAAAATGTAGTAAAAGTCTTGAATAAAATTATGTCCTTGGGATTATCTCGAATTGCCATAATAAGCGCAAAAATAGCAGGTAGCCCCGGTGCAACAAGATTCTCCGTCGGATGGTCGGGAATGTGAAGCTGAACATATCCTTGCCCGGTGTAAAGAGCCTTGCCAAGATTCATATAGTGGCAGTTATCGTCCAAATAATCCAGTTGCGGATTAAATGGAATAAACAGAAGAGGGATTGTAATTATCCCCAGGAAAAAAATTACCTTTTTATCATCAAATTTGATTTTTTTTAAAACATTTACAATATTTGACATCATTAAAATCTCCATCAAGTCAAAAGTGAATTATACAATAACTATTTGAGTTTAAACATATCCAAACCGGATACTTGTTTCAATAGGCATGATAGCCCTGTCATACCAGAGAAAGCGGGAATCCAGACCTATTGTATTTCATATAGAAAATGGAATTAGATAAGCATTTGTATAATCTATCTCGTTCCTTCGTTATACGCTGGAATGCAATGATGGCAAGCTCCGCATTAAAATGATGTATTTTGTTTATGGAATAGTAACAAACTTGCCATTCTCAATTTCCCAGAATTCGCAATGGCCTACAACATCACCATCAACATTGAAATTCACATTTCCTGAAGCTCCTTCATAATTAATATTGAGCCTGACAACCACCGTATCTTCCAAAACCTCTGTGTTTAAAATATCCTTTCCTATTCTGAACTCACCCACCGTAACGGTTGATCCCGGTGGTGCAGATATTGTCACTAATGAATTTCTTATAGTTTCGGGATCGAGTGTGTCAGCCTTGATTATCGCATAAGCAAGAAGAATCATTGCATCATACCAATTCTCAAGACATCTATGTTGTGTGGGGTCCTCTCCCGTAAACTCCTCATAAGCTTCTTTAAACTTATTGTACTGGACATAATTATTTTCACCGGCATAAGACGATATGCCAATTAAACCCTCGACATTTTGAGAACCGGCATATTGAATGAATGCTTCAGTTTTAAGACAATCGCTCAAAATCCAATTGGCTTCATAGCCGCTAACTTTCCAGTCTCTAATTATCTGTGCGCCGCATTTTGGGTAGGCGATAAGGACTATATTGGGAATTGCTTCAGATAAAGTATCAACTTCAATAAAAAGGCTTTCGATTTCTTCGTAATAGCTAAACTTGCCGGATTCAAATGGAAGAATCCTTTCGATTTCGACATCTCCTCCTAAATACTCGAAATAATATTCAACTATATTTGCTTGTGTACTTCCATAAATATCATCGACATAGATAATACGAACATGAGTTGTATCGCCAAGCGTCAACATCCTAAGTGCAATTTTTTCAGCTATAGCAACATCATCGCTTACAGTCCTAAAAAAAACACCATGTGGATACATTCCGGTCAGATAATTTGAAACAGCCGAACCGGAAATAATGGGAAAATTATATTCCTCTATCATATTAAGAATGGAGAATGACACATCGGAGCGGTCAGCGCCAAGTATTGCCAGAACTTCTTCATCTTCAACAAGCTCAAGCGCGGCAATAGGACCATAAACCGGGTCAGAACTTGAATTTTTAACAATAAGTGCAATATCTTTCCCGAGAACTCCACCAGCGTCATTTATTTCCTTAACGGCAAGATTTATTGCCTGCATTTCATGACTGCCATAAGCGGCGGATTCACCCGAAAATGGCAAAATAACTCCGATTTTTATTGAATTACTATAATCGATTTCAGAATCATCATCTTTCGAACAGCTAATAAACAGAAGAAATACCAGCAGAATCCCGATAAATAATACTTTATTCATTTTCATTTTATTCCCCTAAAACTTTCTTTTTTTTCAATATTGATTTAAGCTATATTTTGTGCTTTTAAAATTAAAAGTCAAGAAATTAAATAAAATTTTGTGCTTTATCTTCATTCCATTGCTGCGTAGTCTGTTTCAAAAGAATATCGGTATCATTGGCATGTGTACGCTCAAGGTTCCACGAGTTGCAAATCTTGTGCATATACCCTAAAACTGAATCTTCAGAAGAAGCTGCACAGAATATGGTGGAAGATCAGTCAGATTCTCGCGAACTATAAATCCCGGTTTCTCCGTATCCAGTTAATGCACAAACTCCATGATAAATCTTGCAGGTGACTTGTTGGAACGAAACCATCCAAATATTGAGGTTAAACGAAAACCTGGCTGTAATCAGCATCTATTTCGTGAACCATATAATAATCTCTTCGTTTTTGCTTTGTGGATGAAAATATATGTATTAGATTAAAAACATAATATTTTGAAATAATCTCCTCTCTTTTGGAATGAGAGGATTTAGTTTTGGAAACTGTAGTCTATAAGACGGTTTAAACTTGAGATAGCAATTTGCAGTCTGCAAACTGAAATTTGAAATAATACTATTGGGGGGAACATGCGAAATCTACAGAATAAAATACAAAGCGCTCTGGGAAAAATCCCTGTTGACCTGCTAATAAAAAATGCGCAATTAGTGAATGTAATCTCCGGAGAAATTTTCTCAACAAATGTTGCTGTTGTCGATGGTCGAATAGTCGGTTTCGGCGATTATGAGGCAAAAGAGACAATCGACATCGAGGGTGCATATCTTGCGCCCAGTCTTATCGATGGACATATTCACATCGAAAGCACAATGCTGACGGTTCCTGAATTTGCAAAAGCTGTCGTGCCGCTGGGCACCGGCGCTGTTGTCGCCGACCCGCATGAGTTCGCCAATGTGCTCGGTCTCGATGGCATCAGATATGTTCTCGAGGAGCGAGCAAATCTCCCGCTCGATATTTTCGTTATGCTGCCCTCCTGTGTGCCCGCTACCGAGTTCGAGACAAGCGGTGCAAGGCTTTCAGCTTATGACATGCATCTCCTGATAAACGAGCCACGTGTTGTCGGTATCGGTGAGATGATGAATTATCCGGGCGTCATCGCTTGTAACCACGAGGTTTTGAATAAACTTCACACCGGTCGCGATAAGCAAATCGATGGTCACGCTCCGGGGCTTTCCGGCAAAGACCTTAATGCCTATACTCTTGCGGGTCCTCATTCCGACCATGAATGCACAACTGTAGAGGAGGCTGACGAAAAGTTAAAGCTCGGAATGCACATACATCTCCGTGAAGGTTCTTCGGAGAAAAATATGCGCGCTCTGCTTCCTCTCATTAATGAACATAATTGGCCTCATTTCAGTTTTGTAACCGATGACCGTCATCCGGTATCGCTTGTGGACGAGGGACATATAGATAATAACCTTCGCATCGCGATTGCGAACGGTCTCGACCCGGTAACCGCTATCCAAATCGCAACAATCAATACAGCGCAATTTTACAATCTCAAGAACATCGGGGCAATCCTGCCGCGATACTGGGCGGATTTCATTGTGTTCGATGACTTGCAGGCGCCAAAACCGCGTATTGTTTTCAAAAAAGGCACAATTGTGGCTCGTGATGGCAAAGCGCTTTTTAAACTCGAAGATGTGCAGCACGAATATATCCGCAGCACAATGAATGTGCCATGGCTTACGGAAGAATTCTTCGGCATTCCGGCTAAATCGGAAAAAATCAGAATTATCGAGGTCGTTCCTCATCAAATTGTAACTAAGCACACAACCGACACAGCAAAAGTCGAAGATGGCTTTGCTGTTGCTGATATCGAACATGATATTATTAAATTCATGGTGATAGAACGGCACAGAGCTTCGGGCAATGTCGGTCGTGGATTCGTGCGCGGATTTGGCATAAAGCGCGGGGCGTTCGCATCATCTGTGGCACATGACAGCCATAATCTCGGTGTTCTTGGAGTTAACGATAAGGATATGCTTCGAGCCGCTATTCGAGTTATCGAGATGGGCGGCGGTCTCGTCGTTGTCGATAACGGCGAAATACTTGCCGAACTTGCGCTGCCTGTTGCCGGGCTTGTCAGCGACCAGCCACTCGATATCGTCCACGAAAAATTCAGTAAGCTGATGGATGCCGCGCAAAAAGTCGGCTGCACATTACCGGACCCGTTTGCTGCGATGAGCTTTTTGTCGCTTGTGCCAATTCCCGAACTTAGGCTTACCGACAAGGGGCTTGTCGATTCAAAAAGATTCGAATTGGTTGAGTTGTTCTTATAAACACATACAACAAATCAAACCGACGACTTAGGTTGTCGGTTGCTTCTTTTTATCGCTGGATTTTGAAAGCAAACTAACAACAACGATAACAATTGTCGCCAGCGCAAACGCCGGCACAAGTGAATATAGATGACTTGCAAGCGGTGAATTATCCCAGATAATGACAGTCAGGAAACCGACAATCATTCCTGCGACGACACCGTTTCTAGTCGTTCCTTTCCACCATAGCGAGAGAACAAGCGCGGGACCAAATGCTGCACCGAGTCCACTCCATGCAAAAAGCACTTTTCTGAATATCGACTGCGGTAGGCGCGATAAAGCAATTGCCGCTACGCCGATTATTAATGTTAAAATCCGCGATATAAGCACCAGTTTTTTCTGGTCGGCTTTAGGATTTATGGTCTGGTGATATATATCCTCGGATAGAGACGAAGTTGAAACAAGCAGTTGGGAATCGGCAGTTGACATCATTGCCGCCAGCGCACCGCAGATAAGTATTCCTGCCAGCCATTGCGGAAACATTGTCATCGCTAATTCCGGCATCATTTTCTCGGGGTCGGAAAAATAACCTGCGCCAAAATATCCCAGAGCAACTAGCCCCATTAACACCGCTCCACCGTATGCCAGGAAAGCCCATACTCCCGCAATAGCACGAGCTGTTTTAATATCTTTGGGTGAACGAATGCTCATATAACGCGCCACAAGATGAGGTTGACCGAGATAGCCAAGACCTACTCCGAATCCGCCAAGCATTCCCGCTATCAATTTCCAGCCTGTGCGATGTCCTGTGATAGAAAGCAAGTGCGGGTCGATTTCAGCAAGTTTGACGCTGAGTCCTTCCCACCCTCCAAGATGAAACAATGTGAACAATGGCAGCACAACGAGTGTAATAAGCATAATCCACCCCTGAACAAAGTCCGTCCATGCCACAGCGAAAAACCCGCCCATTAAAGTATAGAACACAATTATTGCCGCACCGGCAAGGACACCACTTATATGAGACCATCCAAAAGTTTGTTCCAGCGATTTTCCTGCGGCATCGAATTGAGCTGCTATATAAAAAGCGAAGCAAAATGTGATAATAACAGTTGCAATCATGCGGATTGTCGTGTCTTTGGTGCGGAATTTCAATTCAAAAAATCTCGGGATTGTAAGCGCTCCCAGTTTCTCACTTTCGATGCGTAGCTTTTTTGCAATCAGCAACCATGATGTTATGATTCCCAGAACACCGAATAATGCGGTCCATAACGCTGGTTCAAGTTTTGTACCGGATGGGTCACCCAATCCTGTGGCATAAGCCAATCCGGTTAATCCAAGAAGCATCCAGCCGCTTTCTCCCGAGGCTCGTTCGGAAAAAGCAACCACCCAGGGTCCCAGCCGACGACCTGCAAGCAAATAGTCCGGCAGCGTTTTCATTAGCCGGCATGTAATGATGCCGACAACCAGAATTCCTACCAAATAAACAAGGAATCCAATCGTAATTGTTGACATAGCTTTCCCCCTTTACAAATAATACAAATTTTTCGATGTCGAATTCAAATTTGGAAATCAAAATAGCATGTTCTTTTCTCAAACTCAAGGATTAATAAACTCCTTAATTAACAATATACAGTAAAATATACGAATAAATATTAGGAAACATGGAAATATCGCTTGACATTATAGCAAACATTTTTTAGTATGAGGCAAAATAAATTCGGAGGAATAAAATGAATATTTTCAACAGGCTCTTGCGAGACACCGAAGGCTTTTTCAAAGGTATTTTCGATGGAATAAATATTTGGAGCGCTGTTTTTCAACTTTTCTGGGGATGCGCAATACTGTTTTCTATCTATGGAATTGTGATGGGATTGTATAACTCGCCTCTTCAGGGATTATCTTCACTAGTAAAAGTTCCAACGCTTTTCCTTCTTGCGCTGATAATATGTTTCCCGGCTCTATTCGTTATAAATATAATTCTTGGCAGCAAACTCGGCATCGGGCAGTCTCTGGCGATGATACTTTCGGCGTATGGGATAACCGCATGTGTTCTGGCTTCATTTGCGCCAATCGCTCTATTCTTCACGCTTATCGGTTCGAGCTATGCATTTCTCAGGCTGTTCCATGTTGCAATATTCACTATTGCCGGACTTGCGGGTATGATATACTTAAACAACGGCTCAAAATTGGGTTGTGAATATCATGCAATTTATCCAAAATTGGGTGTTAGAATATTTAAAATATGGGTCATTATTTTTGCATTTGTGGGTACCCAACTCGCATGGAACCTTCGTCCGTTTCTTGGGCACAAAAAACAGCCATTCCAGATATTTCGTAAGCAAGAAAGCAATTTCTACGCTCATATTCTTAATACATTTAGCGAATTCGTGAGCGGTGAAAAAAGCCAGCAAAATCCCAAAAGCAAATCCAACAATTATAAATTAAATGTTCCTGAAGATTCCACTCACATCAAGGAAACATTTAATGATGTTTTTCCCGACAAAAGCGATACAACAACTGATGATGCAACATCCTCCAACGATATTACCGGTATCGATACGATAACAAAAATCACAGGAAATTGATATGTCCTTTCGAGAAATAATGACAGTCGAGGAAGTCGCTCAATATTTGAGATTAAAACCTCAGACCATATACAAATGGGCGCAGGATGGAATTATTCCTGCGGCAAAATTCGGGAAGGAATGGCGATTCAGGAAATCACTTATCGATACCTGGATAGATGCCAAATTCGCAGAATCACCCGCTGTGCAAGAACTCAAAAGTAATTCTAATAATGATGATATATGAATTATGGAAGAATATACATCTCCTCGATATTTATACTGTCGACATCCTCGCCATCGTCCTGGATTGTAACTTTTTCAGGAATCGAGATTGAAATTCCAAGACTTTCAACAACCGTGCCGTAATATCCGATTTGGTCTGTTCCCTGGTCATAGCTGAGATTTCCATTCACATCCTCGATAGCGCAGACATAATATTCTCCGGGCTCGACCTCGATTACAGTGTATCTGCCCTCGCCAAGTGTAATAGAACCGCTCTCGAGGTCCATTCCATCCGATGGAGAATCACCGAAATCGAGAACGAACACAATAGCGCCCTCGATAGGTTCGCTATCATCGCGAACATAGCCGGAAATTGTTGTCGAAAGCGCCTTGGCGGCTTCCTCACAACCGATTATTAATATTGCTGAAAGTATAAGCAGAATTAAAATCTTGATGCGCACTTTTCCTCCTTATTTTTTTCAAAACCTTCTTTAAAATAAAGAATTTTGTAATGGCGTCAATAGTTAAGTATGATTATATTTATAATTACAAGATAACTCGGGGTATAAATCGGTTTTGTAATTTTCTACTACAAACATGAAATTGGAAAAATATGACATAGTCTTACTATACTCCGGTGGACTGGATAGCATACTTACCGGAACAATTCTCGCAAAGCAAGGATTAAAAATCCTTGGTGTAAAATTTGTGCATCCATTTTCACCGGGGAAATGGGAAAAAGCAGAGATTTTTTATGAATCCGAATTTGGTTTCGATATACTCGAAACATCCGTTGGTGATGATTTTTTACAAATTATAAAAAATCCCGAACACGGTTACGGTAAAAATGCTAATCCCTGTATCGACTGCAAGATTTACTTTTTCCGTAAGGCATGGGAAATCGCTCAGCAGGTTGGTGCACAAGGTCTTGCAACCGGCGAAGTCACCGGTCAACGACCGTTTTCACAGAGAAAGGAAGCGCTTAGACTAATCGAGCAGAGCGCAGCAGTTAAAGGCAAAGTCGTTAGACCGCTTTGCGCAATACTTTTGCCACCTTCAGAACCTGAAATTGAGGGAATTGTTTGTCGTGAGAAGCTCTATGATATTCGCGGTCGCAGTCGAAAAAAACAGATTGAGCTTGCAAGACAATTCGGAATCGAGAACTACGAATCCCCCGGCGGTGGATGCAATCTCACCGACCCTCAATACGCTTATCGCTTTCTCGATGCACTCGAGCATAATGAGCTATCTCTTCAAATGACACAACTCATTAAAATCGGCAGGCATTTTCGTGTCGAGGGCAAAAGGATTGTGGTTGGTCGAAATGAATATGAAAACGAAATCCTCGAGAAAGATTTTGCCGCCGATTGGATATTTATGGAACCTGCTTCAGTAAAGGGTCCAAGCGCTCTTGTAGCCTGTGATTCATCGGAAAATACAATATCGACTGCGACAAGCATAATTGCTCGATACATCACAAAAGCTCATGGCGAGGAAATTGAAATTGAGACCATTTACCCCGATGGGAGCAGGAAAATAATCACAGCTATCGGCGCCGACCACATTTGGGTTGACAGGCATTTGATATGCAAATAGTTCTCATGCTGATTTCAACAACTTCCAGAATTTCGATTATTTTGTGGAGAATACTTGACAGATAAAAAACGGAATATATTTTAATCGTTCAATTTTAAACGATTTAAGTTCGATTCAAGGAGGAAAAAGTGGCTGTAAAATCTTATCAACCGGACAGAATTCGAAATATTGCTTTATTATCTCATAGCGGAGTTGGCAAAACAACACTCATCGAAGCCCTGCTATTCAGCAAGGGCGTTACACAAAGAATGGGTTCTATCGAGGAGGGAAATACTATCGGCGATTATCGCGAAATCGAGATAGAGCGAAAAAGCTCGGTTAATCTGTCGGTAATACATCTCGACCATAATGATAACAAAATCAATATAATCGATACTCCCGGCTATGCCGATTTTGTCGGCGAAGTTTATTCGGCATTGCGGGTTGTCGAGGGCACTGTTCTTCTTGTCTCAGCACAAAGCGGTATCGAGGTGGGAACCCGGCAATCGTGGGGATACAAAGGAGATTCGCCGACAATTGTATTCATCAATAAAATGGACAGAGACAACGCCGATTTCGATAAAGTGATTGAAGAACTTCGCGACACATTCTCGGATTCTATCGTTCCATTTGCACTGCCGATTGGTTCGGGAGAAACATTTAAAGGTGTTGTCGATATTCTTTCCGGGAGAGCTTTTGAATATAAACCCGGCGACAAAGGTATCGGGGTAGAAATCGATATTCCCGCCGATATTACCGGCAAGGTCGAGAGCATGAGAACCGAACTTGTCGAGCGCGCAGCGGAATCGGACGAAGCGCTCATGAAAAAATATTTCGATACCGGGGAGCTTACATCGGATGAAATCGCAAAAGGGCTTGCCAGCAGTGTCGCATCGGGAGCGCTTCATCCAACATTCCTCGGATGCGCGTCGAAAAACATGGGAACTGATATTCTGTTAAATGCAATTACCAACCTGATACCGTCACCTACGCAAATTGGAGCCACCAAAGGTTCGATATCTATCGACGGCGAGTTGGATATCGAACGTAAGGCAAACCCGGATGAGTCTTTCTCGGCGATTGTGTTCAAGCTTATCAGCGAACCGCATGTCGGTGAACTCACATTTTTCCGGGTCTATTCGGGCAAAATGACGACAGGCAACGATGTCCAGAATACAACTCAAAGTTCTGGCGAGAGAGTCGGCTTGCTATTTGCTGCAAATGGAAGAAATCGAATTGAAATCCCGGAGATGTTCGCCGGTGATATCGGTGTTACGGTGAAATTACGTAGTACAAAGACAGGCGATACGCTTTGCGACAAAAAAGCACAACTTGTATATCCCGGAATCGATTTCCCGCATCCGAATGTATCCGAAGCTGTTGTTTCAAAGAAAAAAGGCGATGAAGACAAAGTCGCACAGGGGCTTTCGAAACTGCATGACGAGGATCCGACATTTTTCTATAGTGTCGATTCCGAACTTCACCAGACACTTGTATATGGACAGGGTGAACTTCAGCTTGAACTTATGGTAAAGAATCTCAAAAGCCGTTTCAATGTCGATGTCGAGCTCAAGAAGCCGCGCATCCCATATCGTGAGACAATAACAAAGAACGGCTCGTTTCGTTATCGGCACAAGAAGCAATCCGGTGGCGCGGGCGAGTTCGCGGAAGTCGAGATGCAGGTCGAGCCGAATGAGCGTGGTGAAGGATTCGAGTATGAATGGAAAATTTTCGGCGGCGCAATAGACAAAACTTACCAGAGTTCAATCGAGAAAGGCATTACCCAGTCGATGAAAGAGGGCGTTATAGCGGGATATCCGGTAATCGATGTTAAGGCTTCCGTAATCGATGGCAAACAGCATCCGGTCGATTCAAAGGATGTCGCATTCCAGAAATGCGGACGCGAGGTTTTTCGGCAAGCGTTTATGCTGGCGGGACCGATTATGCTCGAACCGATAGATACTATCGAGGTATTCGTACCGGACGATTTCACCGGCGATGTTATGGGCGATATATCATCCCGTCGCGGCAGAATACAGGGCATGGAGCCTGCGGGGCGCAATCTTCAGAAAATTGTCGCTCATGTGCCGGATGGTGAGCTATACAAGTATAGCACTGTCCTTCGCTCGATGACACAAGGACGGGCATGGTTCAAAAAAGAATTTGCTTATTATGAAACTATGCCGAGAGAATTTGCCGAGAAAGTGATTGCCGAATCGAAACCGGGTGGTGAAGAATAAATTAGTCCAATGAAAAAAAAAATGGAGGACACAATATGAAACGAACAATTTTAATAGCACTCTTCCTCCTCCTCGTCCTCGTCCTGAGTGCAGTGATGTTTCCGGGATGCTCTGATGACGATGACAATGGTAATGGCAACGGAAACGGCGACCCGTATTCAATCGAAATCATGGAAATTGCCGAATACGATACTATCGCGGACAGTATTACCATTGCTGTCGAATGCGGCTCAACACCGGATTCTGTCTATTTCGATTTCAGTGGTTACTATGAACTTATGGACAACTCGGCACCGTTCGAAGTTACATTCGACATATCGAGTTTGCCCCTGGATTTCTACACTATTTATGTTACGGCAATTTGGGGAATGACCGCTAACGATGATGATGTTACGGTTTTTGTACAAAACTATATTTGCAATCCGGATATTCCTGTCATCCTCAATGGCGACACTATCTCCGAATCGATAGTTCATCGTGATGAATATGGATGCGTGCAGAGCATTAACTTGATGGATTTGGAGCTTACCGACCCGAATTGCCTTCATGGCATCGAGGAGCACAGTGCAACACTCGAAGAGTTGGAGGTCGGACAGAATCTTCTGCCCGGACTCGACCTGACACCGTTGGGAGCATGCCCGAACCTTCAGTGGTTCGACTGTTATGGCAATCAAATCGCCACACTCGACCTCACACCGCTGGCTTCTTGCACCAATCTTGTGCAGCTCGGAATCGACGACAACCTGTTAACATCACTCGACCTTGCGCCACTGGGAGCATGTATTCACCTCAGACAGTTGAACACAGGCGTGAATAACATTGGCACAATAGATCTTACACCGCTGGGAACATGCACCGAATTGACTACTCTATGGATGAGTGGAAACGGACTGACTACGATAGACCTGACACCGCTCGCGAATATCCCGACTCTGTCAGAAATCGATATCAGTTACAACATCCTTACATCCATAGACCTCACACCGCTGTGGGATTTAACAACTCTTTCAAGTTTAATAATGTATAACAATAGCCTCGACTCTTCAGCATGTGCTGGGGTATGCGATTTCGACACTAACCACCCGGAATGCTATGTGCACAGCGATTGCGCATGTCCGTAATCGGTTGGCGGCTACTTTTCCCTGAGTTTATTAAAAGGAATCTGTTGAAGCGAGCTTATCGAAAGGAAATCCAGAAAATCCGTAATATCCGATGAATTGCGTTTCAGATATTGTTTACCCAAGCCGATTCGCTAGTTAAAGATAATAAAAGAGAGAATTAACAACAAAGCCAATTGTAAGCCTTAAAAAGGAGCGAAAAAAGCGATATGAGAAAATATTTTATCACCACATTCATATTGGTTCTACTTCTAACGGTATCGTGTTACAAGGGATACATAAGCGCGGATGGTGCTTCGCTAGAAAAATATCTTGAACCCGAAGCGCTTAAAACAATCACAGAAAATCCTATCGACAGTATCTGGATTATCGATGTCCGACCATCGGGAGCTTATGAAAAAGGGCATATTCCAACCGCAAAATCCTATCCATCGAGCGAAATTATGAAACAGCTTGGAGAATTGCCGAAAAGCCAATATCTTATAATCTACTGCGAAACCGGCGGGCGCGCTCAGATGGTCATTAAAAAGCTCGAAAAAGAAGGATACACACGCCTTTTTAATTGGGGCGGTTATAAACGATGGAAATGGGATTTCGTAAAAGACTGATTCGGTATTGAAAGAAAATAAATGGAACCGCAGATAATACGGATTTGATAGATTTCACAAGTGTTCCATCACCCGGTTCGCCTGCGCTGAATCACCTTCTCCCGCAAGCGGGAGAGAGTAGAATGAAAACACCTGCAGGATGTTTATCTCTCGATGAGTAAGAAGATGGCGCGAAGTACCGGATGAGGGCATTTACAATGATTTGTGATTTATGAATTGCTAATTGTTAATTGATAATTTTAATTGAATAAATCCTATATCCTATTTTTAACAACGGATAACTATGAAAAACGACAGAAAAATAATAACGGACTTTCTTGTAATCGGTTCTGGCATAAGCGGGCTGTCATTTGCTCTAAAGGCAGCCAGCATCGGCAAAGTAATAATTATCTCGAAAGATTCCGCCGATGAGGGTTCGACTGCACTCGCACAGGGCGGGATTGCCGCGGTTCTGCCCGGAACAAGCGATTCATTCGATTCGCATATAGATGACACAATCCGCACCGGTCTGGGAATCTGCAATACTCGGACTGTTGAAAAGGTTATCAAATACGCTCCGGTGGTGATAGCGCAGCTTACGAATCTCGGTGTAGAATTCATCAGACGGGAATCCGATGCTACCAACCCGCAACTTTGCCGTGAGGGCGGGCATTCGGCAAGCCGCATTGTTCATGTTCACGACTATACTGGACGCGCAATCGAGGATGCTCTTCTCGCTGCCGTTAAAGCCGAGCCAAATATACAACTGCTGGAAAATCATATAGCAATCGACCTTCTGACCCAGCATCACATACCCAGGTATTCGATGCGCCCATGGGAAAACATTGAGTGCTACGGGGCTTGTGTCCTGGATATCGAGAAAGAATTTGTACGGACAATTCTCGCTGGCAAAACGATTTTAGCGACAGGTGGTTCCGGCAAAATATATCTACATACGACCAATCCACCTGTTTCCACCGGGGATGGCATAGCGATGGCATACCGTGCGGGAGCGGAAATCGCAAATATGGAGTTTATGCAATTTCACCCGACCGTTCTTTATGAATCAGGTACCGAGGACAAAACATCATTTCTAATTTCCGAAGCTGTTCGCGGCGAAGGCGCTATTCTGTTTAACGGAAAAGGCGAAAAATTTATGCCCAAATACCACCGCATGGCTGAGCTTGCCCCGCGTGATGTTGTCGCTCAAGCAATCGACCATGAACTCAAAGAAAGCGGCGACAGCTATGTCTATCTGGATATCAGGCATAAAGGCGCTCCGTTTATTAAGGAAAGATTTCCCAATATTTATGAAAACTGCATGAAACGCGGTATCGATATAACCAACGAGCTTATCCCTGTGGTTCCAGCGGCGCATTACATTTGCGGGGGTGTTATGGTTGATGAGAACGGATGCACAAATATCGGTAATCTATATGCTTGCGGCGAGGTTGCTCACACTGGAATGCACGGCGCTAACAGACTTGCAAGTAATTCGCTTCTCGAGGCTTTTGCATACGCGGATTTCTGTTTCTCGGATATCGAAAAAAAGGGATTGGATACAAAAGATCTCCCGGACATCCCACGATGGGACGATTCCGGCGTTTTCGACCGGAAAGAATGGGTTATTACACGGCATATATACCGGATGATTAGAACTTTGATGTGGGATTATATGGGTATAGTCCGGACAGAATCGAGACTAGAGCGCGCACTCGAACGAATCCGGTTTATGTGGTCGGAAATCGATGGTTTCTATCGTAAAAATCCGGTGAAACGCAAAACCCTCGAACTCAGAAATATGGCGTATGTATCCGAACTGATGATTAGGTCGGCTCTTTCAAGGCACGAGAGCAGAGGTCTGCACTATCTCGTGGATTTCCCCGAAACCAATCCCGATTTAAATCATAATACTGTTCTCAAGTCTCCGGGAATATATCGAGAATCACACATCGAGTGAATATCAATATCGATAACTTATAAAAAGTGAATGAATCCTTAACAGCAAAATATTTTTGTAAAAGATACAGCTCAGGAACAGACAAAGCCAGTCGCTAACCCGATATTGTTAGCACTAGGAACTTTGTGTTTTTTTCCCTGACCGTTTCTATTTCACAAGCGCTGCTCTACGTAAAACTTCTTTTTCTCCAAAACGGATCCGCGCAAAATATAGACCGGAAGTTTCCTCATCGAAATCGAGTGAAATGCTATGGAATCCCGCCGATAGTTCGATTATTCTATGTTCGATTATCTTGCCTGTGATGTCGATAATATCGAGACTGACGGAGCCGGCTTCCGGCATTGTTATATCGATTTCGGTGGTCGAGTTGAACGGATTCGGGGTAACTTTTCCAACCGAGAATTCGAGCGGTAGTTTCTCGCTAATTCCAACATAATGGAAATACAGTGTTTTCATAAACCAGCCGTCTTCGTCGCTATGGTCGCCATCGATAACGATAAGCGGTTCCTCGGTAAGCGGCTCGATAAATAAATCGAGATATTCCTGCTCCAAGTTAATTATCTCGAGGATACAAACGCCATCGATGAATGTTGGAACACCATAATACTCGACTGAACTATTTGGGAACTCCTCATACCAGTTGAGAAGAAAATCGGAATTAATAGATAGGCACGGATTGCCATCGAAATCGACAGCGGCGATATAAACTTCGTGAGTATCCTCGATTGAAACGGTATCGTCGATTTCCAGAATTAACCCGGCGTGAACGACAATCATATTTTCCATGGGTATCAAATCAGCGGATTCGAGAGTGATAAATACCGTCTCGGGTTCGGAATCGACAAACGGTAACGAGCCGATACCATTAACGATTTCAATTGTGCCCGGACATGTAACCGTTCCGTCATCATCGGGCTCATCTACAATAACATTTACAACTCCGGTATAAGAGCTTGCAAATCCTGAAACCGAAGAAACAATAACTATGTTATCCACATTTTCACCTGCGAGCAATTCTTCATGGAAATCTGTAATAATTACCGGCACTCCACCGCTGCCGGGATCGAGGAAATGAAGCGTTACCGCTGGAGGAGAAATCAGTTCGCCAACAATATTTAATATAACATCTTCCTCAGAGTCGTCATATACGAACATAATCCCGTGCCCGTTCTCGATATCGACAGATTCCGTAACATAAGCATCGCCGGTAATCTCTGTTATTATGGTTCCGTTGTATGTTGTGTCAACCGCTCCGTAACCATCGGTAGCAAAAACATCGACCTGAAAATAGACGCCGGTTTGGAACAACCACAATGAATTTGGCGGATAGAGTTCATAGTGCCCCGCGGCTGCCCCGGACACAGGAAGAACGCTGAATTCTATCATTTGCGATGCTTTCAAATAACCGCTGTCGAAAAAACCGCGCTCCTCGGCATCTCTGAATGACATTTCGATTTCTTCTGCAGCTTCATCGGCTGTGATTCCAAGCGGGCTTAAAGTATCCCATAGAATCGGCATCCAGTATCCATCGGAATAAGTCGAATCGGTCGCATAATCGATAATGGTTATATATCCGCCGTCGTCGATATCGGGCTGGAAATAATATTTATATCCTTCATGTGGAGTGCATATTTCCCCGAAATCGTTCACTAGCCGGAGTGTGAACATCGCGGTCTCGCCGACTGTGATTGCATTCGGTCCATAATAGAAAAATCTTGTCGGTTCGGATTCGGGCAGATACACAATCGGCGCCCAAAATGCCGAGCTTAACACCGAGCCTGAAAGAACTCGCGGTTTCACAAATATTCCAAGTGTATCGGGTTCGGTATCCTCGACATTGAAAATTGTCGCTCCGGTTGTCAGAGTAGCTTCATCGGGTGAAATTGTTACCGAAGCGGTTCCCGTGATGTCGAACAAGTCCATAGTAACCACAGTTGTATCGTCTCCTTCATCAGGTTCATTATCGGCATTCATAGCCATCGCAATACATGATGTCGGATAGTTTATTGTATTTGCAACGCCGTCAAAAGGGGCGCCGATAATTGTAAAAGCTCCTGAATCAAAGAATTCGATAACGAAAGTATCCGCAGTCAGCCCGCCGCCGGTCATGTCGGTAACCTCGAGCATCACAATTTCCGCTTGAGTATTTGTCGGGACTATATAACCCGCACCGCCTAATGCCGCGACAACAATAGAATCGCCGGGACCGGCAGGTGGAATCATTCCCTCGATAGCGGCGGAACCGTCATCGATAGATTCAATAATAATTCTTACTTGAATGGCATCCATTTCAAAATACGATGAATAATAGTCCGGTACTGGAAGATCGTTATCATCGACAGGGAATATCCGTAGTGGTATGAACATGCCCTCGACCTCGATGGGCCAACGCACAGGACCATCGAAAGACATCGCAACAGCTTCGCTCCCCGATGGCGTTACATAAATACCCACTGGAACAGAAGGTTTAAGTTCACCGGCAACATCCTCCGCACAAAGTATCATAAACTCGGATTCATTATTAGCAATGGCAAACATCATATCCTCATCCATCGCGGAAACAGGTATCTCGATAACATTACCGAGCGTTTCGCCGGACATTAAATCGAAAAAGAATGCCGAGCTATCTGGATTCTCCTCGACAATGCTCACTCGGGCGGTTCCGGAGTATGTAGTATCATAAAAACCTTCGGGAGCATCGGGGGTAACACTGCAAAAGACAAAACCCCCAGTGGGGAAATCCATCAGCAGACCACCGAAATTGAGATAATTCATTCCAGCATCCTGCGCAGCGCAAATCAAAACTACAAACAATACGACCAACATTACTCTTCTCATAGTAACCTCCTGTTGTGTAAAAAACAAGGCATTCCCAAATGGTTCTTCATTCGATTGCATTCTTTGGAATGCATTGTTATTACAGTTATTTTTTAAATATTGCGATGTTTTATAAAACATCAAGTGTTTTCTAATCTAAAAAAATCATCGGTTATCGAATTGAGCTGAGTGCTCTTAATTGCTCATTTAGCATCCGATAACATTGTTATTTACCCAATCTACGATTTCCGATGTTGATGTTCCGGGGACAAAAAGTTTTTTCACACCTTGTTGCTCGAGGGTTTTAATATCTTTGAGAGGAATTATACCACCACCGAACACGGGGATATCATCGCACCCCTTTTCTTCGAGCAATTTAAGCACTCTCGAGAAAATGCCCATATGAGCCCCGGACAGGATGCTTATACCGATTAAGTTCACATCCTCCTGTATTGCGGCATCGACAATCATCTCCGGACTCTGGTGAAGTCCGGTGTATATTACCTCGAAACCAGCATCTCTGAGACTTCGGCAAATAATTTTAGCGCCGCGGTCATGACCGTCCAGACCGCCTTTAGCTATTAAGATTCTCATTTTCTCCTCCAGATAATTTAATCCCCAAACTCAAAGCATTTACAGCAGAGTATGCAGGGAGCGCAGAGACATTCGATGTAAAATTATCAATTAGCAATTATCAATGCAAAAGTGCCTCCCACTTATACAAGTCGTTGTGCCGTGTTGTGTCATTTTGAATTGCTAATTTCGTATTGTTATTTTTCCATAGTGTTTTTATCAGAGGTCTCCGCTTTGAAATTGACAGTACGGGATTAGATAATAGTCCATAGTCAATAGTCGATATTCAGTTCTATGACCGCTGAATACGGGTCGATATCGCCCTTAAATACCTTATCCGCAATTTCTTCAATATCCGTTTCACCAAGTATCTTTTGTTCGATGAGGTCTCTTATATGCTGCTCGATTATCTCAAGAATTTTATGCTTAATCTGCATTTTTCTATGGCTCTCGAAAAAGCCATGTTCGGTAATGAATTGCCGGTGATTATTAATCTCCATCAATAATTCGTCGATACCTTCACCTCGATGTGCGATAGTTGAGACAATCGGGATTGTCCATTTCGGTTCCGACGATTCGGATGAGCTATATCTGTTATCCTCCTTTATCTGAAGTATCGATTGAAGTCCGCGAACAAAAATATCTGCGCCCTCTCTGTCGGATTTATTCACTGCAAATATATCGGCAATTTCGATAAGTCCGGCTTTCATCGCCTGAATCGAGTCCCCGCTTTCGGGTGTGAGAACAACGATAACAGTATCACACGCATCGACAACATCCAGTTCAATCTGCCCAACCCCGACCGTCTCGATTAGTACAATTTCTTTCCCGAACGCATCGAGTGCGACCATGACATCCTTTGTTGCAGCGGCTAATCCACCCAGCGAGCCGCGGGTTGCCATACTGCGAATGAAGACATTATCGCAAGTGATAAGGTCTTTCATTCGAATTCTATCTCCGAGGACAGCGCCACCCGTAAAAGGACTGCTCGGGTCGATAGCAACAATGCCGATTTCACGCCCATCATCGGCGAATTCCATCGCCATCTTGTCAACAAGAGTACTTTTTCCGGCGCCGGTGGCGCCTGTGATACCGATACGATAAGCATTTCGACTTTTTGGAAAAAGCTGCGATAATATCTCTTCATATCCATCCACACGGTTCTCGATATGAGAAATTATCCTTGCGAGAGCTACCACACTACCGTCGAAAAATTCCTTTATCCGTGTCACTTCACGCGGTTTCATATCACTCCTATTTGAATTTGGGATGTGTTATAGGAAAATAGAAAGCATTTTTCGAAAGTCAAACACTTTTAAATCGGCTATTAGTTAATCCCAACACACACTTAAAAAGGCAATGGAAAATTAGCCATTGCTGAAAAAATATCAAAAAAATATCTTGTTTTTTCAAACTTAGTATAATCTATTGAATAGAATTATGAATTCAAAATAGGAGGCTTTTTATGAAACGACGATGGATGTTCTGGCTTTTTATAGTTCTTCTTTGCATCTCGCTTGTGATGGTCGGATGCGGAGATGATGATGCTGATGAAGAGGAAGAACCACCCGAGGTTCCACCGACGAGTGTCTTGAACATAGATGTCTCACTATTTCAGGAAGCTGATTTGTATCGAGTAACTACTGATTCTCTTCGATGCCCGCATTTTGATACCGCTGCTGGAATTGTTATTGTCTGGGGATTATTAACGGAATTGTATTTTATTCTCCCACAGCTCGCTTTCGGTTTGGCAATATCGCAGGAACCGGTGTATGAAGGAGATTTAAAATGGCGATGGACTCTCGGGAATGTCGAGGGCAATAACATCAGTCTTTATGGTGAAATTCTCTCTATCGATAGTGTCCAGTGGGATATGAGAGTTACTAATCTTACTCTGGATGACTTTCTGTGGTACACCGGTAGATGCAACACAATCGTTACCGGCGGGTGGTGGCAGTTTAATAAGGAAGATTCACTCGGCGATGAGCAAGAAGCTCTTTTTGTTGAGTGGGAACGCTCATCAACAACCGATACTAATGCCACTTTGACTCTCATCAATAACGATATCGACCATGAGGGTTACGGCGATACACTTCGCTATCATGTCGAAAGCACAACAGCCAATGTATTTTTCCATGGCAATGCCGACCCAAGACCCGGTGAATGGAATATAATTTGGGATATTGTGGAATACTATGGTTCGATTGAATATCCCGAAGGTTTAAAAAGCTGTTGGGATGACAGCCTTCACTGTATCGAGTGCGATTCTATTCCTACGATGTAATAAATTAAGCACAGATGGACGCCATCTCGAAGATGGTGTCCATCTTGGTTGTTCAGGTGAATCCCACCTTTAAGGTGGTGTCCACTTTTTATATAAGATGGCCTCCACTTAAAAAGTGGAGACCATCTCTCTACTTTTTTCCCTTCTCAAAACAGCAGAAAAGCCAAAATTATCAATATCTATTAATAAAAGTTGGTATAAGCATCTGAATACGAATTTACTGCGCTTGTGGATGTAATACTGAAGAAATTCACAAATCGGTAAGCCCAAAATAAGTGCTAATATGAATGTAAATAAGATAATCAGAAAACCACTTAGACTACTTAGTCCGGACATTCAAATCGCCTGCAAACCTTTGGCAATCGAGATAAAATTGCGAGAAAGACAATGATGGTTGGCACACCAAGCAGGACATGAACAAGTTTATTATGCAGAAACCGTTCAAATCCGCTTTGTGAAGCTCCATTATTATTTTGAGTTTTGTTTTCCATATTATCTTTCCTTTTCCCATCCGAATAATTCTATTCTACAATTACTCTATTGATAATCGGTTTTGCTGTCATATTGTCCCAGTTAGTTTTTATTTTATCCCCGAGGTCTCCTTGAACGAAAAAAATGTCTGAATAACTAAAACCGGAACTCATCGCTTTGCCTACCGGAAGAGAACGAAATGCTCCCGCCTGGCTTTCAACGTATTTAACTTCCCATTCTTTATCAACGGAGAGAAACAATCATAGCAATCTACCAACTTCCATTCCATCGCTACTATATAATAGAACCTTGCCGAGAAGTTCTATGATTGTTTTATCTCCATTGTTTTTTACCGTATTATTGATATGAGTTTGAAACGGATTATCAAGATTTCTCGAATGCTGCATTTTCATTTCTATAGCTATTCTATCCGCATAGGTAAGCGATTTAACCTTTTCCTTTTCAGATTTGAATGAGCAACCGATAAATAGTAAAGGCACTGAAAAAAATAACGCAATAATGCACAACACGATGTGGTAATTCTTTTCCTAATTTTCTCATCGATGAGTACAATTATTTAACCTTGATATTTTTGATAATAACCCTTGTTTTCAAATTATCCCAGTTTTCTTTAACTTTCTTTCTTAATTCAGGTTCACCACCGAAGAAATAGATGACATCATGCCCGGTTGTTAGACTTTCCCCGGGTGTAAGCGGTTTCCATCTCGCTTTCTTATCATCGACTGCAGTCTCTTGCATAGACTTGTTTTCACTCACTAAAAGGCATCCTGTTTTCCCAACTTCATCACCGCTATTTTTTTCATAAATACGACATCGGTTGAAAGCTCTGTGATTGTTTTATCCCCATTATTCACTATCGTGATAATAATATCATCTTTATCTATATCGGATAGGAAACTCGAAGGGCTTAGTGAAATACCAATTGAGATTTTGTTTGCATATTCCAGCGATTTCTTATCATCATCCGATTTGGATGAGCAACCGGTAAAGAACACTATTTCAACGCAGAACATCGCAACGAGAGCAAGAAACGCTAGCGACAAAATGTTTATATTTTTCATTTATGCCTCCTTGTTATAAATGTCATGTTTTTTCGAGTTACGCATCGTTGTGACTCTAATAAACGCACATACGACTAATTCTGTCGCATTTATGACAGATGAAGGATATTAAGCCACTTCTTCCTAAGACTTTTCTTCCTTGTCGCCCTAGCATTCTTCAGTCTTATCCACATCGCTGTCGGGAAATAAAACGTCAACTCGGGTACTCCTGCATTCCCTCGGTCGTGATGGTGTGGGGTAATGGTCAATTGTCAATCATTTCAGGGTTTCTCTTGCGATGACGATTTTTTGAACCTGTGATGTGCCCTCGTAAATCGGGAGAATTCTGGCGTCGCGGTATATTCGTTCGATTGGGTAATCCTTTGTGTATCCGTAACCACCATGAATCTGGACGCCCATTCGAGCGCAATCGACAGCGATTTCGGATGCGAAATATTTCGATATTGACGATGCGGCGGAGAATTTCGGAATTCCTCTATCCTTCATATCTGCCGCCTTATATACAAGCAATCGAGCGGCTTCGACTTTCACCGCCATCTGCGCAATCATGTCCTGAATCATCTGGAATTTTGCGATGGGTCTTCCGAACTGCACGCGCTCCTTCGCATACTTGACAGCTTCATCAAGAGCGGCTTGAGCGATACCGACCGCCTGCGCGCCGATGTCAATACGGCTGACATCAAGTATTTTCATCCCTGTCATAAAACCCTCGTTCTTCGGACCGAGCATATTCTCCTTCGGGACTATGCAATCTTCGAAATAGACTTCGCAGTTACCGGTAGCACGGATACCCATCAAGTTCTCGTGCTTGCCGACCGAGATTCCGGGGCAATCCTTGTCAACGATGAAGCATTCCATCCCGTGATGCTTCTTTTCCTTGTCCGAGTATGCGAATGTGATGAATATGTCGGCTTCGGTGCCATTTGTGATAAATCGTTTTGTGCCATTTATTACATAGTGGTCGTCTTTCTCGATAGCCATGGTTTCGAATCCTGCGACGTCGGAGCCCGCGTTCGGTTCGGTCAGACAGATGCAACCGATTTTCTTGCCTTTGACCATATCCGGTAGATATTTCTGCTTTTGCTCCTCCGTGCCAAATTGAAGAATCGGGAATTCTGCAAGCGTATTCTGCACGGCGACAATCACACCTGTCGAAGCGCACACGCGCGATATTTCTTCGACAGCAATTGCGAGTGTAACGAAATCCATTTCGGCGCCACCATACTTTTCGGGAACGACCATCCCGAGCAAACCGAGCGGCGCCATTTTCTTGAGTGTGTCGTGCGGGAACTCACGGCTCTCGTCAATTTCTACCGCTTTATCGCGCATCTCCTTCTCAGCGAAATCGTGAACCATCTCTTTGACCAGCTTCTGGTCTTCGGTCAATCCAAAATTCATGGTAAACTCCTTTTTTAAAATTGATTACAAATATTTAACCACAAAGAATACAGAAAAAAATATGTTAGAAGCTATGTGTTTGCTTTTATTAAATTATAATGAAAAGTTTCGTGCACAAATCATCATGTTTCATCATTCAATCATTCGCATCACAGGCTTAAATGGTTGATGGACAATCGTCAATCATCAATTATAAATTTACTTCCCCTGAATCTTTTTCGCAATAATCTTTTTCTGCGTTTGCATCGTTCCGAGAATAAACTCTGTTGCCTTAGCATCACGGAACATCCTCTCGAGTGGGTATTCCCGCATGTATCCATACCCGCCACGAATCTGGATTGCATCGATTGTGGCTTTGACCGTTATCTGCGCCGATGTCAATTTCGCAACAGCACATTCCTTTTCTGCGGGCTTGCCCTCATCTTTCAATGCGACCGCATGATAGAGATTATTTCTCATGCTTGCAATACCGGTGTGCATTTGAGCCATCATCCACTGAAGTCCCTCGAACTCACCGATAAACTGCCCAAACTGCTTTCTCTGTCCCGAATGCTCGATACTCAATTTCAATGCTGTCTGAGCGATTCCAAGTCCCACAGCGGAAATAGCGAGCTTGCCAATTTCTTGTATTTCCTTGAAGTAATCCGCTTGCCCGGTGGGATTTCCCAGCAGGTTCTCGATTGAAATTTTACAATCATCGAATTTTGCGGTCATACATTTCGCAGCGTGCAATCCGAGTGTATCGTCATCGCTATCTAATGAGAAACCACCTTTTTCAATTACGAAAATCAGGATATTATTCATTTCATCTCTTGCAAAAACGATGAATAAATCGGCTTCATCACCGCCGAGAATCATTCGCTTTGTGCCGCTCAGAATGAACTCATCGCCGTTTTTCGATGCAATGAGATTCAAGTCGGAAATCGAATCTGCTGAATCGGGTTCCATCAGTCCGAATCCGGCGAGCATTTTACCTGTGGCGAGTTTCGATAAATATTTCTTCTGCTCATCGGTTGCGAATTTCGCGATAGCCGACGACAAAACGAGATTGTGAATCGCGAAAATCACCGCAGTCGAGGCGCAGGTCTTGGCAATCTCCTCGGTGGCGAGAATTATACTCAATAAATCCATTTCACTGCCATCGAATTTCTCGGGAATCGCCAGCCCTAACAAACCGAGTTCACCCATCTTTTTCAAGATACCTTTAGGAAACTCGCGCTTTTCATCGAATTCTGCGGCAAGATCGGCAAGTTCTTTTTCCGCAAACTCGCGAACCATATCGCGAATTAGTTTCTGGTCTTCAGTGAGATTGAAATCCATTTTATCTCCTTTGGAATAATATTTAACACACAGAAAGCTGTGAACTCAGAGCAAAACATTGAAACTAATTTAACTAAGCACTAATCCCATCCGAGCCATTCGATTCTACCGGGTTTTCGTGGTGGCGCTTTGGGCTCCATATCGGGATAGCCGATAGTTACAATTGCCTGAAGCGCAAATTCGGTTTCACCTGTAATTTCATTAATTTTATCTGCAAGTGGAAGGATTCCAGTCATCCAGCAAGCGCCCAATCCATGGTAATGCGCTGCAAGAACGAGATTTTGTGTTGCGGCTGCAACAGATTCTATATCAGGGATTAAACCTTCGACGGTCTCCTTGCGATACACGCAGACCACAACCGGCGCACCACCGAGAGTATCGAAATACTTGCCGGTCGATTCGATGATTTTGGGATACTTCGAGAAGATTTTTTCCAGGTCAAACTTAACATGCTCCTTGAACGCTTGCGACGCAATTTCTCTTAGTTTGCCCACCTTCTCGCCTGTGATAACAATGAACTTCCAATTCTGAGTGTTCATCGCCGATGGCGCCCACGAAGCAATCTCAAGGACTTTCTCAACTGTTTCCATTATAACAATATCAGGCTTGAACTTGCGTATGCTTCGCCGTGTTTTTATTACTTCTTCAAAATTCATAGCGCCCCCCTAAATTAGTGTATCAATTTCATTCTTAACCCAATCTACAATTTCTTCGGCTATTTTCACCGCTTTTAGATAATCCATTTCATCAACTGGTTCATAATCTCCGGGATAGCGAGTTTCTACTGCATAATCGGTCAATATCCTGGCGCTTTCTAACTTAACGGGCATAGTTATGCCTTTCACATCTAAAAGTTCCATCAAGTATGCTATGTCATAGGTTCTGGGGAATATAATTTCATGGGCTATGCAAAGAGCCTTCAAGGCTTTCTCAATAGCTTGTTGGGCATTATAGCAAAGGTCTTCGTAAAGAATCTCTTGAGAAATTGTGCTAATCTTTGCAAATGCTATATTGCTTTTGGCTCTTTTTTGCCACTCTCTTGCTTTTTCAAGGTCTCTCATAAATCACCTTTCCATTGTGGGCAGCTTCACGATAAATCATATACGGGTCATTTTTTAACTGTTGATACTTGTTCAGGTCAGCCACAATTATATCCATTGGAGCGCCGATGTTCCTAAAATTCAAGTATATTTCCTGAACCAATTTCCGCCGATTCTTGACACCTTTCTTCAAGACAAGAAGGTCATAATCGCTATCAATGGCGTCATCGCCACTTGCATGAGAACCGAACAAAATTATCATTTCCGGTTCTGCAACTCGAATTATTATCGCAACAGCCTTTTCTAATGGTCGTAACATATAATGCACACCTTTACAGAATAATTTACCTCGGAGGGCAGAATGTGCTGAGACCGCAGAATAAAAAATCAAGAAAAATTCTGCAGTCTCCGCGGTAAATATAAAGGGTGTATTTCCTACGCATCCACTTTCTTGAAAATCATCGAGACGACTGTGATATCGTTTCCGCCCATGCTGATTGATAGACCATACGGTCGCTTTGGGTCTATTTCAATCTGGAAATCACCGGATTTGCCTGTAAGTTGACTCCAGATATCAACCGCCTGCCTGACCCCCGATGCGCCAACCGGATGACCGTAGCCGATTAAGCCGCCGCCGGTATTTATGGGCGTTTTGCCATTGAGTTTGATTTTCCCGGATTTGATATATTCCGGCGCTTTGCCACGTTCGGCAAGCCCGATTGATTCCATCGCTAACAATGCACCAATAGAGAAGCAATCGTGGAACTCGAAGAAGCCGATGTCATCGATACTCAGGTCGGCATCTTTCAATGCTTGTTCGACTGCCGCTTTCGTAGTCCATTCTAATGTAAGGTCATCGGGTAGCTTTGTTATATCGGATTCCGCCTGCCCGTAACTAATGACCTGTGCGGCATCTTTCATATCCACACCGAGCTTTTCGAGTCCATCACCGGATGCGAAAACCAACGAGGCGCCTGCATCGGATACCTTCGAGCAATCGTAGTAATTGATGTTCTCGCAGAAGGCTTTCGCGTTGGGCGGTGTCATCCCGATTGCATACAGGTCTTCCAGGCTGTTGTGATATTCCTGAGCTTTTGGGTTCCTGCGCGCATTCTCGACAGCATTGACATACCAAAGTGCCATCGCTTCACGCGCAGCGTTACCGCCATATTTAGCAAAATATGCACCCGCTCTATCCGAGAACTGTCCCGGAAAAAAGTGTGCATGCCCCTCTTTGCGCTGGCTTGCATAATGCCCCGCGCCTGCTAGTATGTCTGCGCCATAAACCGCTTTAACCGAGTTCTGCACCTCAACTCCGACAGTAAGCACAGTATCAGCAACCTCGGCGAGGATAGATTTTACAGCGACTGTGAGCGCCAGTCCGCCGGAGCAACATGCACCCTCGGTGCCGGTGCATGGTTTGTTCACAAGCGCCGGATGAATCATCGGGATGAAACCGGGGCGGTTACCCTGCCTGTTGTAGCGCGACATCATAAAACTGCCGAGCACACCCTCATCGATGTTAGCAGGGTCATTGATTTGCGCTAGCGAAGCTTCGCCAACTTCTTTAATATAATGCTCGACTCCAGGACGTTTATCCTTTGGACGAAATTCCTTGCGTCCCGTGCCGAGCGATACCGTGTAATAACCCGCCGTCACATAAACAGGCTTCTTAAGCGTTGCCATAATTAAACCTCCGTTTTGATAGTGCTTTGTTTCAAGCTAAAGTTGTTTAAATATTGCATGGATTTTATTTATATATGTTCCTCATTTCAAATAAACAATTATTTTCTTTTTAAAATGCATATTCTAAAGTTAATGTTACTAAAACAAGCATCACATTTCACATCTAATACATCCCGGTAAGATAATAATAACCATGAATTTATCGGGTGCAAATGAAAAAACAGGTTCCCTGTTGTTTGCGCATCACAAAACAGATAAAAAAGTGCTGATAGTATCCCCGCAACAAAAAGAGTTTTAGCTTAAAGTTCGCAAAGAACGATATATGCTGCAAGTGCGGTAATCCTGAATACTGAATTTATAATTCGGAATTCTGCTCTTGCAAAATCGTTAATGATAATTTATCTTTTTATATCCATAATCAAATAACATCGGAAGGTTTTACATGAATCGTATTTTCACAATGATAATATTATTAGTGTCCTTGTTATCAGCGGCTCCTCTCCCCTTCTTTGAATATTTTGACGATGGCGATTACGATGGCTGGGAGATTTTTGACATCGCCCCATATTCAAGCGGACCGTCCGATTGGATTGTCATGAGCGGTGTGCTGACACAAACAAGTAATATATTCACAACCGAGGATGAATACAGCGTCTATACCGGCACCCGGATAATCACCGGCGACACAAGCTGGGCGGATTACTCGTTCAGTGTAGAACTAAAATCCACCGATGACGACGGTGTCGGAATGCTTTTCCGTTACCAAAACGAGGGCGATTATTACCGCTATCTCCGTGTCGAGGATGAGAGCAACGGCGGACCTTTCAGGCGTATCGAGCGATGCGAGGACAGCGTTTTCACACTCCTTGTCGAGGACATAAGCCCGATTGCTTATCCACCGAACTTTTTTTGCATTACTGTCTGGGTGTCAGGCGATTCCATAAAAGTGTTCGAGGAGGGTATCGAGATACTTGCCACCGAGGATAGTACTTATTCATCCGGTATGGTTGGGTTCATGTGCTATGCAAATGACGGTTCGTTTTTCGATAATGTCTCGGTTGTGCCGGGACTGGTTATCGATTCGTCGGCGACACAACTTTGCGCAGGTCCATATCTGCAAAATCCCGATAGCGATGCGATAACGATAATGTGGGAAACGATATCGGAAACCGATGGGAAAATATTTTGGGGACCTACACTCGGATATTCGGATTCTGCCGATGTTCCATCGGGGAAGATGCACGAAATGCGTATCGATGGACTTTCTGTGGAATCCAGATATTATTACGCGCTGAGAATCGAGGGAACGCTTTACTCCGGCTCGGATTATTATTTCGACACGAAGCCGAATCCCGAAACACCCTACAGAATGGCAATCTGGGGCGATAACAGAACGGATTATATCTCACATGAGCGTGTTGTCGAGGCTATGGTCGAGAAAGACGCGCTTATAGCTGTCAATGTCGGCGATGTAGTTACATCCGGTACGGTCTATGAGCAGTGGGTGAACGAATATTTTTGGCCCGCACGCGAGCTGCTCAAGAACACAGCGAGTTACATCTCAATCGGCAATCATGAGAACGATGCCGAATGGTTCGATTACTATGTCGCCCAGCCCGATAACGAGCACTGGTTCGCGGTGCGATACGGTCCCGCGTATCTTATATTTATCGACACTAATCGATGGTATTTTCCGTTCTCAGAGCAATACAACTGGCTCGTCGATGAGCTTTCGAGCGCAGCGGCGCAGGATGCTCCATGGCTTTTCGTCTTTCATCATCACCCGCCGTATTCCGAGGGATGGGATTCACCCGGCTACGATGGCGAGGCGGATGTCCGAAGCTATCTGGTTCCGCTTTACGAAACTTACGATGTCGATATCTGTTTTGCAGGGCACACGCACGACTACGAGCGCGGAGAGAAAGACGATGTCGCGTATGTGATTACAGGAGGCGGTGGAAGCGCACTCGATAGCTGGCAGCAGGAATGGGAATGGATTGATATATATCATTCCCTTTATCATCATATCATTCTCGATATCGACCCGAATTATGTCATCTATCGCTGTTTCGACCGGGACAACAATCTTGTAGATTCAACGCTATTCGGGATATATCTTGAATCCGATAGGGAAGAAATCACAAAACCTGCGGAAATCGAAATCAAGGGATGCACACCGAATCCATTTAACGCCAATATAAGAATCGATTATTTCACATCAGATTTCGCGGATATCGAAATCACAATTCACGATATTACCGGGAAGCAAGTATCGAAAATCGCCACAGGTCGGGTTACTCCCGGAAAGCATTCAGTATGGTGGGACACCCGCGAAACAAAGCGCAGAGAACCAATGCCATCGGGAGTCTATCTGGTTAAGCTGTCAGCCGATAGAAAAACCGTCCGGACTATAATAACGCTTGTTAAGTGAGTTATTCTAAAAAAATATCGCTATGCATTGTCTATCATGCGCCTGCACACGGCGCGCAAGCAATCGATTTTTCCAGGGATTTAAAGCTTTGAGCACATTACCTTTTTCTCTTGACAACAACCGGTTGCTAATTATTTTCATTCGAGGTAGCAATAAAAAAGGAATAATATTATGCAACCTCGATTCAATCGAATACACCCGTTTTATCTTTTCCATTCGCAGCAATTATCGGATTCGAACCGTAGGGGCGTATCGAATACGTCCACATTGAAATCGAGTAAGGGCGCACCCGTGCGTTCATCCAAAACCCCGTGCAAATTATACTTTCGCTCGAGTGGTTCGAGGAAGTGTGATAAGATGAAAGCAAGGAGACAGAATTCCCTCACCCGACTCGACTGTGTCGAGCCACCCTCTCCCGCAAGCGGGAGAGGGGAGAACCCGCGAAGCGACAGGGAATCGACAAAGTCGAGGAAAGTCGCCATGAAAAACACCCGAAGGGTGCGACAGGGAATCCCGACTTGTCGGGAGGAAAGTCGCCATTAAAAACACCCGAAGGGTGCGACATGAAAACACCCGAAGGGTGCGACATGAAAACACCCGAAGGGTGTCCTTCTCCCTCGTGAGGGAGAAGGTGGCGCGTGGCGACGGATGAGGGAGATAAATGAAGAATGAAGAATGAAGAATGAAGAATGCAGAATGGAGACAGAATTCCCTCACCCGACTCGACTGTGTCGAGCCACCCTCTCCCGCAGGCGGGAGAGGGAAGAACCCGCGAGGCGACAGGGAATCGACGGAGTCGAGGAAAGTCGCCATGAAAACACCCGAAGGGTGCGGATGAGGGAGATAACCGGCAACGGAAAATCAATTTAAAAGGAGGAGAAATTATGGCAGCGAGAGAGATTAAGAAAGGGTTATATTGGGTGGGCGCGATAGATTGGGACAGGCGGTTATTCGATGAACTGATACCATTGCCCGATGGCACAAGTTACAATGCGTATCTAATCAAAGGTTCGTCAAAAACCGCTCTTATCGATACTGTTGACCCGACAAAGGAGGAAACGCTTTTTAGCAACTTGAAAAGCGCTGGAATCGAGAGATTGGACTATGTTGTCTCGAATCATGCCGAACAGGACCATTCCGGCACGCTCCCAAAGATTCTCGAGTTGTATCCCGATGCGAAAGTCGTTACCAATGAAAAGTGCAGCGGATTCTTAAAAGAGCTTTTGCTTATCCCCGATGAAAAATTTATCGTGATAAAGGATGGTGATACTCTGTCGCTCGGCGATAAAACACTGCAATTTGTGTTCACACCATGGGTGCATTGGCCCGAGACGATGACTACTTATCTTGTCGAGGATAAAATCCTTTTCAGTTGCGACTTTTTCGGTTCGCATCTCGCGACATCTTCGTTGTTCGCCGAGGAAAATGAAACATTGCTCGAAGGCGCAAAAAGATACTATGCCGAGATTATGATGCCATTCAGAGCCACAGTTAGAAAGGATATCGAGAAAGTATCGCAATTGGCTCTCGATATGATAGCGCCGAGTCACGGTCCGATATACAGAGAGCCGGCTTTCATTATCGATGCCTATCGAGATTGGACATTGGACAATGTGAAAAATGAAGTCGTAATTCCCTATGTATCGATGCACGGCAGCACAGAAAAAATGGTATCGCACTTCGTCGATCTGCTCATCGAGCGGGGCATTACAGTGAAACCGTTTAATCTGCCGAAAAGCGATATCGGTGAACTCGCGATGGCCTTGGTGGATGCTGCAACAGTTGTCGTGGGAACACCGACTGTTCTTGCAGGAGCGCATCCCGCAGCGGTTTATGCGGCATTTCTTGCGAATGCTCTGCGACCGAAAACAAGATTCGTCTCGATTATCGGTTCGTTCGGATGGGGAGGCAGAGCGGTCGAGCAACTTGCGGGATTGTTGACTAATATCAAAGCCGAAATTATCGAGCCGGTCATTGTAAAAGGCTACCCCGACGGGGACGATTTCGTAAAACTCGAACGATTGGCGGACGAGATACTGTTAAAGCATAAGCAAGTGAGCGAGAAGATGTAAAATCGCAGAACGAATGCAGGTCTCGTGCTGTCTATCAACATGGCAAATACAATAACAGAGGAATCGACAATGAAACGTAAAATCATCACAATCGACGAGGATAAATGCGATGGCTGCGGTGTTTGCGTGCCCGATTGCCCCGAAGGCGCACTACAGATAATCGACGGCAAGGCGCGGCTTATCAGCGACCTTTTCTGCGATGGGCTTGGCGCGTGCATTAAAACCTGCCCGCAGGATGCTATCACAATCGAGGAACGCGAAGCAGAACCGTATGATGAGCGCAAGGTAATGGAAAATATCGTTAAACATGGAGCGAATACGATAAAAGCCCATCTGAAACACCTCAAGGAGCATAAAGAGATGGAATTGCTTGGACAAGCGCTGCATTTCCTTCACGAACACAATATCGATGTTCCAGGCTTTCACGATGATAGTCATTGTCTTCATGACGATACATGTCCCGGAGCTATGGCAAGGGATTTGAGACACAAGCCGGCGGAAAAACCGCACGATATAGTCGATGTAAAACTCTATTCCGAACTCAGGCAGTGGCCCGTTCAGTTGAAATTACTCAATCCCGCCGCATCGTATTTCGACAATGCGGATTTACTCATTTCCGCCGACTGTGTGCCGTTCACTTATGCCGATTTCCATCGCAAGTTCATGCGCAGCAAAATTGTGATTATGTTCTGCCCAAAGCTCGATCCGTATATCGAGGAATACATCGATAAACTGGCGGCAATTTTCTCGATGCATAAAATCAATTCCATCACTATCGTTCGCATGGAAGTTCCATGCTGTGGTGGAATTAGTGTAATCGTTCAAAAAGCGCTTGAAAAAGCGGGGAAGAACATATTTATTAAGGATTATACTATTTCGATAGATGGAGAAATTAAATAATCTAATATTAACACAATTGAGCAACGAGACAATGAGGAGTATCTATGGATTCTGAAATTACATCCGATGCGGAACTGGATTGTATCGGTCTCTACTGCCCGATGCCGATTTCGATGACGAAGGAGGAAATCGAGAAAATCAAAGTCGGTCAGGTGCTGAAGGTTGAAGCCGACGACCCGGCTGCGGAAGAAGATATTTTACGATGGGCAAAAAGAACCGGACATGAAATTCTAAAATTCGCTAAAGAAGGGACAATTTTAACATTTTTCATCAGAAGAGCGAAATAGGAGATGAGTTAAATGAGCAAAATTCTTTATGTGCAGACCAGCGGTACAGACACGCCGGAAAAACTGTATGCACCGTTTATTCTTGCTGCAACTGCGAAGGCAATGGACATAGATGCTGATATCTATTTCCTGATTAAGGGCGTAACCGTTGTTAAGAAAGGCGAAGCGGAAAAAGTGAAAATTGGTGAATTCCCCGGTCTCAAAGATGTTATTAATCAGGCGATTGCTGCTGGAGTGAAGATGTATGTTTGCGAGCAAAGTACGCAATTACTCGGCATACTGCGGGGTGATTTTATCCCCGAAGCTAAGGTCGTCGGTGCAGCGACACTGAACGACATCGCACTCGATGCCGATGCAATCCTTACATTCTAAGGAGAAATTATGGACAGGATATATCTTGATCACCAGTCGGCGATGCCGGTCGATTTGCGTGTGATGGAGTTCGCACAACGATTTCTCGCCGACGATTTCGGCAATCCAGCAGCGCTGTATTCGGTCGGACTGGGAGCTAAGCGAACCATCGAAGATGCCCGGAAGAATGTTGCGGAACTCATTAACGCTGAGAATGAGAACTGTATTGTATTCACCAGCGGTGCAACCGAATCGAACAATCTTGCAATCAAGGGAACAGCGCTGAGAAATATCGGAAAGGGCAAAGCGATTGCCGCAAGCGCCATCGAACATATGTCAGTGCTTAATCCAATGAAGGAGCTTCAGAAAAACGGTTTCGAGATGATTATCATTCCCGTGGATTCTACCGGTATAGTCGATTTGAAAAAACTCGGTGAAATCGTAACAGATAACACAGTTGTAACTTCCATCATGTATGCGAATAGTGAGATTGGCACAATCGAGCCGATTAAGGAAATTAGCACAATCGTCCATGATAAAGGATTGTATCTGCATGTCGATGCCACAGCCGCCGCAGGACGAATTCCAATCGATGTTCAAAAAGACGGTATCGATCTGCTAACGCTGTCATCTAATAATATGTATGGTCCACAGGGCGCGGGAGCACTGTATATCAAGCATGGAGTAAAATTGCAATCCATTCTTCCCGGTGGCGGACAGGAACGCGGACTGCGTTCGGGAACCGAGAATCTTTTTGCAATCGCCGGCATGGGTGAAGCAGCGAGAATCGTAAAGGATGAGATGACACAGGAGAGTAAGCGACTCGAAGCAATAAGAGACGAACTCATCACGGAAATACTTAAGCTCGAAGAAACATATCTCACCGGTCATCGGATACAGCGGCTACCACACCACGCGAGTTTCAGATTCAGCGGTATCGAGGGCGAAAGTATCTTGTTGGACATGGATAGGCATGGAATTCAGATTTCCACAGGTTCGGCGTGTTCATCGAAGACGCTTGAACCGTCGAGTGTTCTGCTGGCAATCGGGCTAAAGCACGAGGAAGCACACGGCTCGATGGTGATGACGCTTGGGCATTCAAATAATATCGAACAAGTGCCGACGATAGTCGAAGCTGTCAATGAGACTGTCGAAAGATTGAGAAAACTATCCCCATTATGGGAAGGAGGTAATTAATATGGCAGATATTGGGTATTCGAAAAAAGTTATGGATCATTTCATGAATCCGCGGAATGTTGGCATAATCGAGAATGCCGACGGCTACGGCAAGGTCGGAAATCCGGTTTGTGGAGACTTGATGGAAATGTATATTAAGGTCGAAAACGGGATAATCACCGATATAAAATTCAAGACATTCGGATGCGGTTCAGCTATCGCCACAAGCAGTATGGTAACGGAAATGGTCATAGGAATGCATGTTGACGAGGCGTTAAAAGTAACACGAAACGATGTGGCGGGCGAACTGGATGGACTCCCGCCACAGAAGATGCACTGTTCGAATCTTGCAGCGGACGCTCTTCATGAGGCGATAAAAAATTATAAACGTAACCACAAAGCATAGAATGGATGAATTGTAATAGCTGCTAAGTATATGACTTGGTTAGCAGATTGTAATGTTGTTCATGATTGGCAAGAAGGTCATAATGCTGTAGCAAATTGATTAAAAAATGGGAGGTATCAAAATGAAGAAATGGCAATGTACAGTGTGCGGATATATACACACAGGAGATGAACCACCGGATAACTGCCCGAATTGCGGTTCATCGAAGGAGAAATTTATCGAAGTAGAAGACGATTTTGAGATGATTCACATGAATCACGCTCAGAAATTATCTTATGGTGATGAAGTTAAAGTCAATATGTTCTTTGGCGACTATGAGGGCATTCAACCGTTTATTTATAATTTACCGGTTGGCAAACGTGTGCCACTGCATAAACACCCGACAACAGATGAACTGTTTTTTATACTAAAGGGCAAGATTAAATTCAAAGTGGGAGACGAAGAATTGGTAGCTGTTCCCGGCGATGTTGTTCAAGGAAAGATGAATGTTCCGCATACATTCGAGAATATTAGCAACGAACCGGCGGCATTTCTATCTGTAAAGGGACCGAAGCCGGTCGATAGAGTGATGCTGGAGAAGTGAGTATTAACAAAATAGTGAGTAATTAAATTATATCGGAAGCTGAATAATAACAGAGCTTGTGCAAGCGAGGAATAGAGTTAAGAGTTGAGAGTTATGAGTTGAGAGTTGACCCCCACACCCCCGAAGAGTTTTGCCACAGAGAATACATAGGATTAAGAATTAAGAGTTGAGAGTTGACCCCTGACCCCGGACAAATTGTCGCTTTCTCTCATCTTGAGGTTATTTATAATGAATGCGGAATATTCCAGTGATAATTCCCAAAAAAGCGACTTATATTAATATCAAACCTAAACACGCATCAGAAATGGTGCTTTTTTTATTGACATTCATTTCCCATACTATAATTTCCTTTTTGTGAAAAAAAATCACAAAAAATACCTAGCGAGGTACAAATGAATAGAATTGTCAAAAAAGCAACGCTTGCCCCGGCAGTGAAACTCTATGAAATAGATAATCCCTTAATCGCTCAAAAGGCGCTGCCTGGACAATTTGCTGTGGTTCGTATTTCCGAGGGGGGTGAACGCATCCCTTTGACTATCGCCGATTCCAACCCGGATAAAGGCATTATCACACTGATTGTGCAGGAAATCGGCAAAACAACAATACACATGGGTCTATTGGAAGAGGGCACTGATATCCTCGATGTAATCGGCCCGTTGGGTGTGCCGAGTGAAATCGAAAATTTCGGCACGGTCGTCATGGTCGGCGGCGGTATCGGTATCGCTCCTATCTACCCGATAACCAAAGCGATGAAAGCGGCGGGAAACAAGGTCATCTCGATTATTGGCGCACGCTCAGAAAACTTGCTTTTCTATATCGAGAAAATGAAAGCTGTCTCGGATGAATTTGTCATTACTACCGATGATGGAACAAGCGGAACCAAAGGCTTTGTTACCGATGAATTGAAACGCATTATCGACAATGGCACAAAAATCGACCGTGTTGTCGCTATCGGACCCAGTATCATGATGAAGATGGTCAGCGAAGTAACCCGACCTTATAAGATTCCCACAATTGTCAGTCTTAACTCGATTATGGTCGATGGCACGGGTATGTGCGGCGCCTGCCGTATCGAGGTGGGTGGTGAAACAAAATTCGCTTGCGTTGACGGTCCCGAATTCGATGGGCACAAGGTCGATTTCGACCTTCTAATAAAGCGTCAATCAATGTATCTCGAACAGGAGAAAGAATCGATGGAACATTTTAATAAAGAGGGGAATTAACATGGCAAAGATTCAACCCAAGAAAACCCCGATGCCGGCACAACCATCCCAAGAGCGCATTTATAATTTCCGCGAAGTGCCATTCGGTTACACCGAGGACATGGCAATCGCCGAGGCTAAGCGATGTATCCAATGCAAAGAACCGAAATGTATCGAGGGCTGTCCTGTCGAAATCGATATTCCCGGTTTTATCAAACTAATAGCCGATGGCAATTTTCGCGGTGCAATCAGGAAGATGAAAGAAAAGAATGTTTTACCTGCAGTTTGCGGAAGAGTTTGCCCCCAGGAAGACCAATGCGAGAAGTATTGCGTTATCGGGAAGAAATTCGAGCCTGTTGCAATTGGACGATTAGAGCGCTTTATCGCCGATTGGGAAGCCGAACAAGGCGATGTTGAAATACCCGAATCAGCGTCACCGACAGGCAAGAAGGTCGCTGTTGTCGGCAGCGGTCCCGCAGGATTAACTGTTGCAGGGGATCTTGTTCAACTCGGATATGAAATTACAATGTTCGAAGCTTTACACAAACCCGGGGGTGTCCTAATATATGGAATCCCTGAATTCAGACTACCAAAAACCATAGTAGCTCGCGAAGTGGGTTATGTCCAGAAACTCGGAGTTAAGCTTATCAATAGCTTCGTTGTCGGTCGCACCCGCACTGTTGACGAGCTTTTGGAAGAATACGATGCAGTCTTTCTCGGAACCGGTGCGGGATTGCCATGGTTCATGTTTCTCCCCGGTGAGAATTCTAACGGTATATATTCCGCAAACGAGTATCTAACACGCTCAAACCTGATGAAAGCATATCTTTTCCCTGAATATGATACACCCATAATGCGCGGGGAGCGTGTCGCAACAATAGGCGGGGGCAATGTTGCGATGGATTCGGCTCGCACAGCGCTACGGTTGGGCGCAAAGGAATCCTTTGTGATATACCGGCGTTCGCGCACGGAAATGCCGGCAAGAATCGAGGAAATCGAGCATGCGGAAGAAGAAGGTGTTATATTCAATTTCCTTACTAACCCGGTTGCCTACCATGCTGACGATGATGGCTGGGTGAAAGAGGTAGAATGTATCCGCATGGAACTCGGCGAGCCGGATTCATCCGGTAGGCGGCGACCGGTACCAATCGAAGATTCAAATTTCCGTATCCAGGTGGACACAGTGATTGTGGCAATCGGAAATTCACCCAATCCACTAGTACCATCGACCACACCGGGGCTGGAAACAGGGAAGTATGGCAACATTGTCGCCGATGAAACCACAGGACGAACATCTAAAAAAGGTGTTTTCGCAGGAGGCGATATCGTAACCGGTGCTGCAACAGTGATACTTGCGATGGGCGCTGGTCGGCTTGCTGCGCGCTCTATGGATGAATACCTGAGAACAGGGAAATGGTAAAAACCAAGCTAATATCATTTCCATATTCGAATTTCTCGAATTAGCAGAATAGGTCGGTTATTCTTAACCGACCTTTTTTTTATCTACAAAGATGTCAGTTCTATCGTTTGCCAATTTTTATGTGTATGTGATATTAAATATCATTTGTCAAATCCCAATTTTTTGCTTTCCTTATATTCATGTCAAAAAACGATGACAAAATATTCAGTCTCTGGTGGCGGGCATTTTCGCAAACACTCCGAAGATGGCACCTGCTATTGATTTCCGTATTCTCGATGGTGATATTCGCTCTGGGGAATCTTGCAATGGTTTATATGGTCGGACCGGCTCTCACTACTCTTTTCGAACCCGAAGGAGCGACAATCACAGCGCAACTCACTAAATTTACAGGCTCCGGGGCATTCAAAGCGAGATTGTCGGAATTTCTTGCTCCATTAATTTACAGAAACACACCAATAGACACATTATTCAACTTCTGCATTTTGCTTCTGATAATCGTATTTGTGAAGAATTTATTCCGCTATATCCAGAACATTACAACTATGCTTTTACTTCAAAGTGTAACCAATGATTTCCGCAAGCGTATGTTCTCTAAAATTCTCGATTTACCGCTCGCTTTTTTCCATAGCACAAAAACCGGTGAGCTTATTTCGAATGTCATAAGCGATGTTCAGATGATGCAGAATTCTATCGCTGTAACCGTTGTCGATATGGTGCGAGATCCATTGATGATGACGGCATATTACTCTTTTCTTATGATAATCGATTGGAAGCTAACTCTTATGCTCACAATTGTTGCACCGATAGTGGTCGGATTTATGTCATTGATAGGAAAATTCTTACGCCGCTATGGAACAAGAATGCAGGAAAAAATGGCAGAACTCACATCGGTTCTTCAGGAGGGAATACTGGGAATTCGCGTTGTAAAGGCTTTTGGTGCAATCAAATTCGAGAGCGATAAATTCAACCGTATTGCCGATAAATACCTGAAAAACCTTATGAAAATGTATCGCGTTAACAGGCTTGCAAATCCTTTCAATGAAGGTATAGCGGTTATAATGGCAGTGGCGATAATTTGGTTCGCGGGAAAACGCGTTCTTATTGGAACCGGCTCATCGCCAACTGAATTCATGCAATATGTGGTTACACTTCTTCTATTGATGGAGCCGATAAAGTCCTTTGCAGACAAGTTTAATCGTGTGCAGCAAGGACTTGCGGCGGCAAAGAGAGTTTTTGGTCTGCTAGATTTGCAGCCAAAAATTCCCTTACCGAACGGTAATATCAAAATAGTGAAAATTAAAGACAGGATTGCATTTAAAGATGTTTCATTCCAATATACCGGTACCGATAACTATGCAGTTAGCAATTTTTCGCTTGAAATCGAGCACGGACAGATTGTAGCGCTTGTAGGGCATTCCGGCGGTGGAAAATCCACAATCGCAGACCTTTTGGCAAGGTTCTATATCCCAACAGGCGGTTCGATTTCGGTCGATGGTGTCGATTTAAGGGATATCGATAAAAACAGTTGGAATGATTTCATAAGCATCGTAACGCAGGAAGTGATTCTATTCAATGATACAATTACGGCAAATATTGCTTATGGAGATTCATCGTCCGATATGAAAGAAATATCGGAAGCGGCTAGAGTTGCCAATGCGTTTGAATTTATCACACAAACACCTGCCAAGTTTAACACATTCATCGGGGATAGAGGGACCAAGCTTTCGGGTGGCGAAAGGCAGCGAATTGCAATTGCACGAGCTATCTATCGAAATCCGCAGTTGCTCATACTCGATGAGGCGACAAGTTCGCTCGATTCGCTTTCGGAAAAACTTGTGCAGCAAGCGATTGATAGGCTTGTCGAGGGCAGAACCGTGCTCGTTATTGCACACAGGCTTTCAACAATCATTCATGCACACAAAATTGTGGTTCTCGACAAGGGCAGAAAAATATGCGAGGGTGTACACTATGAACTTCTCGAAAAATGTCCTCGCTATCGCGAGCTATATGAAATGCAATTTGAAAATAACCAGATTGGAAATTAAACTTTTGGGCATTGGACGAAAAACATCCGAAATTTGGGAAGGAAGAGCTTGAGAAGCTCGAAAGGACTTAAAAAAGAAGGAAAAAGGTGATAGATGCACCTTACAAGGCGAAAAATAACACGAATAACTTGACTTTTTATCGATATTGATTGATTTGATGTAGAGTGAAATTGAACTTATCGGGACACTTTGCACATTTTGGAACGGATTTTTGATTTATAATTTGTATTTCCCGTTTATTTGCAACGGATTATGAGATTCTATTTTGGCATGGAAACTGTTTTAAATATGGGGCAAGATTATAACGGGGGTATATTATGAAAAAGACATTAATAATATTTTCAGCAATTTTGTGGATTTTAATCTTTCAATGCTTGTGTTTTGGACAGGATGAGTCCGGCGAAGCACGGCAAGCCGCACGAAAACTCGAGCAATGTAGAACCCTTATGGAACAGCTCGGTCCAAAAATAACTGCGCTTGGAGATAACTCGCTTGCCGATATGTATGCAAGTTCATCGCGGCTTTGCAGGGAATCCGAGCAAGCGCTCGATAAAGGAAACGCGAAAGAAGCCAATACTCTTGCCATTCAGGCTTATAATCTTTTAAGGAGGATATCTAAGCAACTTAGCGGAGGTGCCGATTCCGAAAAAATAATCGCTGCACTCGAACGCACCGACGAGGTTATCGACCGAATATCCGATGAACTTGGCGACAACGCATCTGTTGAGGCAAATGCCTTCATCGAGAGCGCCCGCGAAATTCAGCGTTCGGCATACGAGGCTTTCGACCGCAGCGATGTTCGACCTGCGGCACAGATGACTCGCTCGGCAAGAAAAAAAGCTCAGCAAGCTTATGCTCTCGATGGTGGTGGCAATTCGACCGAAATGATTTCACGTCGGATAAACAGAGTTCGCATCGGACTCGAGGAAATGGAAACGAATAAAGAAACCGCAGAGCAAGCGCAGAAGCTATTGAATCAAGCGGAGAATGCGCTTGAAAACGACGATTTGCAGAAAGCTGAAACTCTCCTGGATGAAGTAAGCGCACTTATTGCAAATTTATCTACCGATGTTTCTGATGCGCCATCCAGAGAGGATGTTTCACGCGCAATAGAGATGACCGATGAGCTTATCGAATCGCTCGAGCCTTCTACCGATGCAGCGAAATCACTTATACAAAGCGCCCGGGAACTTCAAGCCGATGCGAAAAACAATTTTGACAGCGGCAAATTGGTTGATGCACTCGATAAAACACGCGCCGCAAAAAGCCTTACAGAGCAGGCTGAATAGAGATTAACCATCAAATACAATTACATTACATACCCTTGAAGTACCACAACATTGTGCACTTCGAGGTGTTTTTTTATTCAATGTAGTGGATAATTTTGTAATTAAAGCCACTGGATATTTTTAATATCGATTATCTAACCTGGATATTCACAAACGGAAATACTTACAATCAATAATGCTTTAACCACTGAGGTTACAGAGCAATAAGTACAAATGCCACTGAGAAAAAATACAGAAAACCAACCATAATAACTGAGATTAGATGATTTATGAAATATGTGGGCTAATTCCCAATAGTTCTATCGGTTTTCAATTATTCTTCTCACTTCGGGCACAACAAAATGGTCATCCCAGTGAAAATTGCGCAGTTCACTCGCCAGTAAATCTATCCTCGATTTTTGAGAGAGTGATATATTTATAAAAATGAAAAGCGTATCCTCGATACGACAAAGACCGCCCGCAAGCACGCCCATTCGCTCATAGCGCACTTCAATCCCAAGTAGCCGAGCGAGTCTTTCAAGTTCCGCTATAATTTGTTCGCGTTTCATCTTACATTCCGGGCAACTTAAAGATAAAGATGAAAAATTACATAGTGAGAATTAATCGAATATCAATCTCCAGTTGCCGAGTTTAATATCCTTTATACGAAGCTGGACATCCGGTCCGCCAAAATAGGTGTTTTTCTCGATTACTACCGCAAGATTTACCGGTCTGGTTCTCATCGAGATAGAGTTTTTAAACTCACCAAATCCGAAACCGATAGTATCTATTGCTTTTCTTGAGTTTCTAATTTTAAATCTGAGATGATTCGAGCCAACAATTCTTGGTTCACCGACAATTTCGGCATTCTCGATAAGGAACACAGGTCGCATATTCTCTGGTCCATGTGGAGCGTATAGTTCAAGCCATTTTATCAAGTCGAGGTCGATTTCTTCCGGCATTATTTTAGCATCGATATGAAGGCGCGGGATAAGGTCTTGTGCTGTAAGATGTTCGTCGGCATATTTAAGAAAGGACTCTTTAAATGGTTCGATTTGGTCACTTTCTATACATAAACCCGCAGCATATTTATGTCCACCGAACTTTGACAGATAACTACCTGAATGCCTGATTGCATTGAGAAGATGAAAGCTTGGTATTGAACGCGCTGAACCCTTGCCTATGCCATCGATTGTTGAAATAAGCACAACAGGTCTATAATACCTCTCAACAAGTCTTGAAGCCACGATACCAATTACTCCGAGATGCCATGTATCACTCGATAGAACTAAGGCTTTATCCCCGGGTTGGATAGTGCGTTCTGCAAGTTCGAGAGCCTCTTCAAACATGTGTTCGTCTAATTTTTTTCTTTGACGGTTTTCCTCTTCCAGTTTCTTTACCATTTCAAGAGATTCTGTATGTGACCGGGAAGTGAGCAGTTTAAATGCAAGACTTGGATTACCCACTCTGCCCACAGCATTTATTCTTGGTGCAAGAACAAAAACGACATGCCAACTCGAAAGCTCATTTCCCCATAATCCTGAAATCTGCAATAGCGCCTTAATTCCGGATTTAGTTGTGCTTTCAAGAGTTCGCAGTCCAAATCGAGCAAGAATTCTATTTTCCATAGTTAGCGGTACAATATCGGCAATTGTGCCCATTCCAACGAGGTCGAGATGCTCATGAAGATATGCCTTGTCCTCATTGAGAGCTTCATATAGAGCATCCGCAAGTTTGTATGCCACACCGACACCCGCAAGTTCACGGTATGGAATATCGCTCGATTGCAATTTGGGGTCCACAATGGCAAAAGCATCCGGCAACTCTTTACCGGGTTCATGATGGTCGGTGATAATGCAATCCATCCCATTAGAATTGGCATATTTTACACTTTCAATACCTGTAATGCCGCAGTCAACTGAAATTAATAGAGTTGCACCTTTTTCAAGGGATTCGTCGATTCCCTTACTTGAAAGTCCATACCCCTCGTGTAACCTGTCTGGAAGATACCAGATGACATCTGCGCCGAAACGATTGAGAACAAGATACAAAAGCGATGTCGAAGTGAGACCGTCAACATCATAGTCGCCAAAAATAACGATACGCTCACGATTACGCAAAGCCTGAAGAATTCTATCGATAGCTTTTTCCATATCCGGCAGCAAGAAAGGGTCACAAAGGTCTGAGAGAGATGGATAGAAAAATGATTTCAGTTCGTTAATCTCTCGCAATCCTCGATTAACAAGAACTTGAGATATTACGGTAGGTATATTTAACTCTCTCGCCAGTTGAGATGATAGAGCGGGGTCGCTTCGTTCAGCCAAAACCCATTTCATGGGTAACCTCCTGACCCTCGACGGGTTTTTGGGCTGAGTCGTCTTAACTATGGATAGGAAACCGGTAAGCCGGGTTCTGTCCTCGATAACGAGTGGGAACATCTATCTTGTCATCAGGTTGCCCCGATGCTCCTTGCAGTCCACCCGGGGATATGGAAGAACAATTCCATCCCCTGCTTGACCTTGCTTTCGCACGGGGTTTGCCGAAACCGATGTTTCCATCGGTGCTGAGGGATTCTTAACTCCCTCTCATTTCAACCTTACCTTTTAGCTAAAAGAAGCCGCAAGGCGGTATTGTTTCTGTGGCGCTATCCGTTCCCTTTCGAGACCCTCATATTACGAGGCGTGCAAGTTCGTGAAAGCCCGGACTTTCCTCCCCGAAGGGCGTTCCCATCGATTTCCTCCTTTCGCTAATGCGACTCAACAATCTTTTTTATCTTCAAAAGTAATATATATCTATCCAGATTGAATGCAAATGATTTTAAGCTTTTTTAAAAAATATTTTTTTCTTCGGATAACACAGAATAAGAGGCGTTCGATATGTGAATAAATGTAAACATAGATTGAGATTTCTGAAGCCTTAGAGCAAGAAAACATTTGCTTAATTTCACGAGAAGGATTTCGAATATGTGAAATCCGTGGATGAAATTGAGGAAAAATCGACATTTGAATTCAAAACGGCATGTTTTCTATGCTTGAATTTATCAATTCCTCGATTCTGCTCAAATAGTTGTCGCTACCCATAATATCCGGGATGTCATCATGATTTGCACCCTCGATAAAAGCAAGCGATTTGGGTTCGGGAGCATTCTCGAACACTATTCTGCCATTATCGCGGTATCGCACCATATCATCGCTATCGCCGTGAAAAAGGAGAAGCGGACATTCGATGTCCCTTATTTTCTCCGCATTATCAAACTCGCCGTCGGTAAGCCATAACGGAGGAATATCTATCGTAATGGCGCTCTGCGTGAGAGAATTTGCCGACGCAAACGGCGCCTCGGCAATTAGACAAAGAGGGGGTGCAATTCGAGCAGTCAGGTAAATCGAAACAACATTTCCCAGAGAATAGCCGTAGATACACAGCGAATCTGGGGAAACACCCTGTGTCGAAAGCACATAATCCAGTGCAACTTCGCCATCTGCATAAAGACCTTCCTCGGATGTTTCGCCCTCAGACCTGCCGAAACCGCGGTAATCGAATATAAAAATATTGGCTCCAAGTTTATGCAAAAGCATGACTCTATCCCAATATTCATCGATATTGTCCTTGTTGCCGTGACAATATAGAATCGTTATACCGACGCGCTCGCCGCTGGATTCAATCCAATATCCGTAAAGTGTGTATCCATCGCTGTCCAGTTTTACTTCGTTAATAAGAGAATCGGCAATCGTATTGCCGGGAAGTTCGTAGGAATCCTTTGCCGAGTTATTGAAAAGGAAAGCATCCATAGACATGCAGCCGGGGAAAAATATCGCCATTATCACTATTGAACTTATGATAAAATAGTGCAAATCAAAACCCCCTTTCGATAGAAATCAGCGGAGTTATTGCGCCATAGCCGCCTATTTCAATGTAATCGACAGCAAGTTTATCGCTCTCAATATTTGCGCCATGCCATTTGAGTTCGGTAAACAGATGGGTGTTCCTTCCCAGATTCCATCGGTATCCAAGATATGGTGAAACTATAATGGAATTGGTTTCATTATCATAGTCTGCGGAAGAGAGCGGGATAGTTGCGTCGAATCCGGTATAAACTGCACCGCAGCACCATATCCAGGCAGCGGTAGTGGAGATTAGCGGATAGATACGAAACCTTTCCGGGATATCGCTTTTTATACATGCAAGCGCCATTATCCGCGGTTGAATACCGATTGTTGGAATCAGTGAGTTGTATTCAAAAGATGGGAACCATGTTGCGCCGACATCCATACCCAGTATTCCATACGGAAGGGGCAGCAGATGAAATGTTCCATTCAAATCGAAGCTTTCCGTGTATCCATAATTGATTCCCACTGTGGCATAAGGAACCGGTATATGTGTATCGAAAGCGGCTACTATTGGTCCACCGATACTGAAATTTGCGCTAATATTGTTTTTGCCGAGAGGTTCGATATTCGAGTGAGCGGCACAACCGGAGATATTTAAAAATGAAATAGAAAGTAAAACTGAAATCATCCATCGTGTTAAAATCTTTAGAAGTTTTTTTTTATTCACTTTGGCTCTCCTTTTCATTCAGTTGGATTAGTTACTTCATATATTGCTATTAACGTTTTACAAAACTCATAAAGCTAAAAAAACGGAGTCCTTTTTAAAAGACTCCGTTGTATTGTCCAAAATACTTTGGTCAATTACTCATTTGGTTCAATGATCTCGAGGACGGCGCGCTTACCCTGTTTTGCTGCGACGGCATTGAGCAGAGTTCTAATTGCGCGGGCGGTCTGTCCCGCCTTGCCGATAACCTTGCCGAGGTCACCTTCGCCAACCCTTAGCTCAAAAACGGTTGTGCGTTCACCCGATATCTCCGTAACATCCACACCATCGGGCAGGTCCACCAGAGCTCTGGCGATTGTCTCAACAAACGGTTTAAGTTCAGTCATCATAACCTCCTTGTTCATCTGCGGTTTCTACTTCTATTTCAGGTTGAGATTCTGTAATAATCTCTGTATCAAAAGACACCTTTACCTCGGTTTTCGCTTCCTTTCGATTTTCCTCAACTATGCGGACAATACCTTTCCAGATACCGCGATGGTTAAGCATCGATTTCAAACTTACCGATGGATTCGCTCCTTTGAGAAGCCAATATACTAATCTTTCGGTTTTTATTTCGACAACCTCGGGTTCTGGAAGCGGGTCATAATGACCGATAGCTTCGATAAATTTTCCATCACGCGGAGAACGGCTGTCAGCAACAACTATCCGGTAGAATGGTCGGTTTCGACGACCGCCTCGTCTGAATCTTATGGCAACACTCAACATTTACCTCCTGAACCAGAAAAAAATGGTAACTCCTACAATGAACCACAATACTAAAGCAATTATCGATTTTGTCAAGAAATAATTTCCTTTTTTAAATATATTAACCTGTCTTTCTTTTCACTTATCAAGCAATAACTCTAAATTCTACAAAATGTTTTTCTTGCTATTAATTGAAATTGGTTTATTTTGGGGGTCTAAAATCAGGTTGTTTTCAATTTTAAAGGGGGATACAATGGCTAAGCAATATGTTTATTTCTTTTCGCAGGATAAAACCGACGGTGATAAATCCATGAAAAATATACTTGGTGGCAAGGGCGCTAATCTTGCCGAGATGAGCCGAATCGGATTACCGGTGCCACCCGGTTTCACTATTTCCGCCGATGTTTGTGATTACTATTATAAAAATGATAATAGCTTTCCAGTAGAACTCGAGGAGCAAGTCAGAAATGCGATTGAGAGTATTGAAAAGAACCGTGAAAAAAAGCTCGGTGATACTCAAAAGCCCTTGCTCTTATCGGTGCGTTCCGGTGCAGCTGTCTCGATGCCGGGAATGATGGATACCGTGCTTAATCTCGGGCTTAATGATGAAACCATACTCGGTCTTGCCGTGGAAACTGGAAATCCGAGATTTGCATGGGATGCATATCGCAGATTAATTCAGATGTTCGGAGATGTCGTGCTTGAAATTCCACACCATGCTTTCGAACATGCCCTCGAAGAAATTAAGCGCAAGTTTGGTAAAAAACAGGGAATAGAGGACATTGAGAAACTCAAGCAGGAACAGCTTAACAAGGTAGTCCCGGATACAGCGCTCGATGTCGAGGACCTTCAGGAACTCGTAAAAGCATATAAGGCTTTATATGAAAAACATGGCAAAAAGTTCCCGCAGGATGTTCATGAGCAACTCTGGATGTCAATCGGCGCAGTGTTCGGGTCATGGAATAATGAACGCGCTATCAAATACCGCTGGATAAATGAAATAAAAGGACTTATCGGCACAGCGGTTAATATACAAACAATGGTTTTCGGTAATCTGGGCGATGATTCCGGTACCGGTGTGGGATTCACGAGAAATCCATCGACAGGCGAGAACAAATTGTATGGTGAATATCTTCTTAATGCCCAAGGCGAGGATGTTGTTGCCGGAATACGCACACCAAAACCGGTCGATGAGCTTAGAACCGAAATGCCGGAAATTCTTGATGAGCTTCTCGAAATTAAGAAAATCCTCGAGGAACACTACACTGATATGCAAGATTTTGAGTTCACTATGGAACGCGGCAAGCTGTGTATGCTTCAGACTCGAACCGGTAAGCGCACCGCCAGCGCCGCGGTCAAGATTGCGGTTGACCTCGTAAACGAGGGACTTATCGACAAAAAAGAAGCTTTGCTTAGAATTGAACCAAAGCAGCTCGACCAACTTCTTCACCCGATGTTCGACCCTATGGAGGAGAAGAGAGTCGAGGTTCTGGCGAAAGGACTCCCGGCATCACCGGGTGCGGCAACCGGACGGGTCGTTTTCGATGCCGACACTGCCGAAGAGTGGAAGGAAAATGACGAAAAAGTAATCCTTGTCAGGATAGAAACCTCCCCCGAAGATATTGGCGGAATGGCTGTTGCACAGGGCATTCTCACAGCTCGCGGGGGAATGACATCTCATGCCGCCGTTGTTGCAAGGGGAATGGGAATTCCATGTATCGCCGGCGCAGGGGACATAGTTATCGATTATGACAAGAAAAGATTCAGTGTTGGTGATACAATTATCAACGAGAGCGATTGGATTTCGCTCAACGGTGCATCCGGTGCAGTATATATCGGCAAGATTGCGACTGTTGAAGCCGAACTTATTGGAGATTTCGGCACGATAATGCAATGGGCGGATGAATTCCGCAAGATTGGTGTGCGTACAAATTCCGATACACCGAGGGATACTGAAATCGCTGTCAAATTCGGCGCCGAGGGAATCGGTCTCACAAGAACGGAGCACATGTTTTTCGAGGGCGATAGGATAGTTTCGTTTCGAAAACTTATCCTTGTTGCCGAGGAGGTTAAAAGCCTTCGAGCAAAGCTTTCAACAACCGATGATGAAGATGAACGAACTGTGCTCGAGGGAAAACTTATGGATCCTGCAAAGCAATACGACAATGCTCTTGCAGAACTTTTACCTCTTCAAAGAGAGGATTTTGCCGGGATATTCAGGGCATTAAAAGGACGTCCGGCAACTATCAGACTTCTTGACCCGCCTCTTCACGAGTTCCTTCCTCACGATGCTGAAGGACAGAATGGGATGTCTCGAGCTATGAATGTGCCGGTCGAGAAAATAAAACGCACAATCGAATCGCTTCATGAGTTCAATCCCATGCTCGGTCATCGCGGATGCCGTCTGGGTCTCACATATCCCGAGGTTTCCGATATGCAGGTTCGCGCCATTATCGAGGCTGCAATAAAAGTTAAGCGCGAGGGTGTCGAAGTTCACCCGGAGATTATGATTCCGCTTGTAGGGCATGTCCGAGAACTAGAGATTGCACGCGAATGCGCTGAAAAGGTTATTCAAACAGTGTTTAAAGAGCAGAAAATGAAAATCGATTATCATATCGGCACAATGATAGAAATACCCCGTGGTGCTGTTACCGCCGACTATGTTGCAAAATTCGCCGATTTTTTCTCATTCGGCACAAACGACCTCACGCAGATGGGCGCCGGTTTCTCCCGCGATGATGCAGGGAAATTCCTCCCTGATTATGTAAAAATGGGAATCTACGAATATGACCCGTTTCAGGTTCTCGACCAGAAAGGTATCGGAAGACTGATGAAGATAGCTGTGAAATACGGACGCAAGACAAAACCGGATTTAAAAGTAGGCATTTGCGGTGAGCACGGCGGCGAACCCAAGTCTGTAATGTTCTGCCATCGGGTCGGGCTTAATTATGTAAGCTGCTCCCCATATCGTGTGCCGATTGCAAGGCTTGCAGCAGCACATGCAGCCATTAAATTCGGCGTACCCGGACAGGAAATTAAGGAAGACGAGCTTTTTTGAATGTAGGTTGTCTGTTTCAATCATCCGTTGTCGGTTGTCCGTGCGCATTACGCTGAAAAGCATTCAGCGCAGAGTTCGCAGAGACCTCAGAAAAAGGGTATCGGTTGCTCCACACCTACCACTAGAACAAGGATGTCCCGCACCACCCACCGCTGCTGCCATTTGGGGGCAATGTATCCTGCCTATCCTTTCAATCCTTGTTATTCTTGTTTTGCTTTTATCTGGTGGGCGAACCCTCTCGTTCGCCCCCATATACGCGCATCAATATTCATTTATCGGTCCATACAGGTGGAAGAATCCGTTCGTCAGGACATCGTTGACATCCTTGTCAGCATTAGCGACACCATCGGATACAAGCTTCTTGCCGATTTCTTTCGACCGTTCGAGATATTTTACCGCGAGTTTTGCGCCGAATGTCTTCGAATTGCGCAGGTTACTGAAATACTTTTCCAGCTTCTCGTCCTTGGTGGGATCGATTAGCAATGCCCGCCATGGCGAGAAACCTTCGGGCATTTTGCCGATTTTCTCGCTCAATTTGTCTTTCAGTCCATCGCTGATTGGGATATATCCCTTTTTGTCGGGGTCATACACACCGACCGGTCGGCTTCTCTTGTATTGCAGGAAACCATCGACCTGGGTGCCGTCGGCGTTCTGCCCGCCCTTGACACCCATTCCGAGCAATTTCTCCATTAGGTCATTCTTCAACGATTCGTCCGGTGTATGCTCACGCATGACATCGAATATCATCTGGAACACATCCACGCCGACATAATCGATGAGCTGGAAAATGCCCATTGGCCTGATAAGGAATTTCTGGCTGACTGTATTCATGATGTAGATAGCTTCCGGGAGTGAGTGTCCTTCATCCACGAGGCGCTGGACTTCGTGCAGTGCATGGAGTCCATCGCGGGTGAAATGCCCGTTGCCGATGAATCCAGAGATATCGTTCGATGGGACGAGCTTTTTGCGGAAGCGCTTGCCAAGCTCATCGCCGATTTCCTTGATTTCCGCATCGGTCTTTTCATTGGTGATAATCTCGACGAGTTTCTGAATTACCGGCGGATTGTAGAAATGGTAGCCGATGATTTTACCGTTCAATCCTACCTTTTCGTCTAACACTCCTATTGGCACGGAGGAGGTATTCGTAAAATAGAGTGTATCGGGACTGCAAATTTCTTTCAGCCTGCCCAGCACTTTGACCTTAACATCGACTTTCTCGACAATCGCCTCGAACACTATGCTCGAATTTTTTGCGACATCAAGGTCGGTAGTGAAGTTACAGAAAATCAATCCTTCCTGGATGAATGTCTGTATCATCTCGGTGTTCTCGACCAGGTCTTCGCGATAGGTATACATCTCGCGCAGGGCGTTGATGTTCTTCTCCGCGACTTTGGTGATTTGTTTAATAAGATACGACTGCAAGCCTATAAGCCCCTCATTGCTCACATCCATCAGGTTCAACTGATAGAGCGCATCGGGATTCTTCTGCTTGAGTCGCACCATTTCCGCTGCGATTAGCACAGCGATACCGCTGCCCATCTTGCCTGCCGCACCGATAACAGTTACATTGCGTAGTTTTTCATCGAGTGTCATCTGAATACCTCCATTTTTTAAAATAAATATTAATTATTAACTATTAACTATCAATTTCCTTTAAATTCCGCTTTTCTCTTTTCGAGGAATGCGCTCATACCTTCTTTCAGGTCGTTTGTGGAGAAGCATACGCCGAAGATTTCGCTCTCATATTGTTCACCTGCGGATAGACGGACTTCGTTGCTGTGGTTCACAGCTTCTTTCATATATTTTAGCGTTAACGGTGATTGATTCTTTATCGCATTCGCCATTTCGAGCGCTGTATTCATGAGTTCTTCCGGCTCGACGACCTTATTGACTAATCCGATTGCCTTGGCTTCATCGGCTCTGACCATCCTACCGGTAAAAAGGAGTTCTCTCGCCATTGCATGACCGACGAGTCGCGGGAGCTTGTGCGTTCCGCCGAAACCGGGTGTAACAGCAAGTGTGATTTCCGGCTGCCCGAGTTTAGCTTTCGATGATGCGATGCGAATATCGCACGACATCGCGAGTTCGCATCCACCGCCGAGTGCAAAACCATTAACCGCAGCGATAACCGGCTTGGGGCATTCTATAACCGCACGGAAAGCCTTCATGCCAAGTTGACTATATGCCTTACCCTCCGCCGCATTGTAATTGACCATTTCCGCGATGTCCGCGCCGGCGACAAATGCTTTGCCTTCGCCGGTCAGAATGATTACCCGCACATTGTTATCCTTGCCGAGCATTGTGAATATCTCACCGATTTCGCTCAAAAGCTGAGAGTTGAGTGCATTCAGGCTCTCCGGTCGGTTGATTGTAACCAGAGCGACTCCGTCTTTTAGCTCTTGCTTTAGATACTGAAATTCCATAGTAATTCCCCCTGTTTTGAAAGATTTAGATGATTATGTTTATATAACAAATATCACGATAGAACTCAAGCAATAAATATGTTCGCTTAAATCATTTTTTTTTAATTTTTAGGATATACTTATAGTATTCGATTCTACTTCGGGGAGAACATGCTAAGACATAAACCAATTAAAGCCCATCTACCCGGCGCGGGAATAGAATCAATTTCTTCATAGCTTGTATCAAGAAGATTTTTAGCCTCGGCAAAAAACTCAAAGCTTTCCCATTTAAGTAAAATTTTTGTATGCAGAATGAAATGACTGCCATAGTTTGCACGGTCTTCATAGCGCATTCTCCAATTCTGTTTCATGCCGAAGAATATTTCATGCTCGATATCGGCAATAAATTGATGATGAAGAAAATTGAGAGCATACTTCGATCATCCGATTGGATACCTAAAAATCCTCTCTGCTTCACATCTATACCAGTTGTATATTCCAGGAATTCCTGGATATTGTGAACCGACGCATTACGGATTTCATCGCTGTGAATTACAATGATACTGCGAGCAATATCGGCATAAGTTGTCGGGATTTTATCGGCGTTTACAACAATTTCATCCGATTCTACAACCATTTCATCCTGCGCAAAAATGGGCAGCGCAATACAAAATAGAATAATAGTTATCGAAATGATAAAGTGTTTTATTACAGTTAATGTTGTCATCATAGTCGATTGTTCGATTTCATTTGTGTTGATTTAACAACAGAAAATATTGAAAAAACATAGAATTTGCAGAGAAGCAAATAATTTCCAAAAAAGATTATTTTTTTCTTGTTCCTGGCTCCGCGTGGGAACTTATAAGGATGATGCTCTGCGTCAAAGATACGGGGAAATTTAGAATTCGGAATGATAATTAGTAAATGAAAAACCTTGAACCAGTTTGGAAATGATTGAATGATGAAATAGGATGACCGACGCGCTATTTTTTATCATAGAATATCATTTCATCATCGATATCAACGGTTCAGAGTATATTATCTCAGTGGCATTCGCGAGAGAAAGAGCATCACGCTTCATCTAAAGAATTACAAAAAAGAGCGGCGAAATAGTAATTGCAATCGACAGAGTGATAATTTCACTTGACAAAATGGGAATGGAAACGGATAACCGATAACTTGCGGCTGGTAGCTGGAGTTCGACAACTGCCAACGAACAACTGATTCATTGTTTCATCTTCACCAGTTCCATTGTGATAACTACGCGTCTATTTATTGTTCTACCTTCGGGCAAACTATTGTCTCCTAGAAGCACTTCTCCCATTTCACCACCCGTCCATCTATTTATGTTATATGGTGAATTCGGTCCGTATCCTTTGTATTCGATAGTAACATTCTTGTCGAGGAACCATCTTACGAGCTGCGGGCGTCCGGACAGTCCGAGCATTTGAATAAGATACTCCTTAATATTGTCGAACTCCGCCGATGCTCGCTGGCTTGAAAGCTCCATATTTCTTCGTATGATTCCCAGAACATCGGTATGCCCTTCGATTTCGACTGTTAGCTTCTTATCCGGTTCTTGAGCGAACACTAAAAGCTTTCTTGTAATATACTCGAGCCTGTCCTCGAGATAGATAGATTGCGCGGCGTCTTCATCATAAATGAATTGCACAATCAAGAGTTTTGCGCGGACGATCTCGCGTTCGGTTACAAGAACTCGAAGGGTATCCTCGGATACAGCGGTAACATTTCTACCGAGAGTGTCGGTTCCGGTTATGCGGGCGAAGTATTTCCCACGGACATCGACAAGGTTGCCTTCGCTGTCAGTCCAGTTCCAGCTTAATCTGTTCGTGGGATTTCCCGAACCCGTTTCGATTACATGGAAAACATCGCCGTCGAGTTCGATTATGTCTATCGTGTATTCCATGAATCCACCGGGAACAGTGTAGTCGATATCGATAATCGCAGGCTTTTCAATTTCGGTGAATTCAAGCGTGCTCCTGACCTGCCGTGGACGGAATATTATACCGTCTGCGTTTAGTTTTATAAGCTTGGTACCGGTGCCACTCAAACTAACAAAAAGCCTATTACGATATTCACGGTCGATTTTGCCGGCGAGTTTTGTTTCGAATTCAAAAGCTTTGACAAAATTATCTTTCGAGCCCCCGCCTTCGATTATTACGTCGATATCGGGATTTCGCAATAGAATGGGATTGAATAACTGCGCAACTTTATCGGGTTCAGTAGTTGTAATCCTACAATCGAATTCCATGCCATCTGCGATACAAGCAGTGATTTCCAGGTTAAACTCTACTCGTCTGTTTTCCTGATTTATCATAATCTGCTGTTCGTGACTTGGCGCCTCGCGTCCGAGTCCAGCGCGTTCATGCGCAATGGAATAGCCATCGCCGACCACCTCGATACGCGATACGGCTTCGGGAACGAGTTCTGCAAATCGCTTCTGCACCGCCAAGGCTCGACGATAAGATAAATTGTCTTCATTCACTTCGGAGCGAGTGTCGTAATATCCATATAGTTTCAGCACAACATCGTTATTGTTAGCGATTCTCTCGCCAATAGTGAAAATCAACTGGTCGAATCTATCATCAACTATAGCGGAGCCTTCATCGAAGAAAATTACCGGTACGAGTGGTTCTTCCTCATAAATCTGCGTAACCTCGGAGATAAAGAGCACATCGGGCGTAACCTTGATGGCGACTATCGGTTCAGCGGGAATTAGCGGTATTGTATCCACGACAATTGTGTCGAGCTCGATTACTTCGGTTATTTCAACTACTTCAGGCTTTCGAGGAATAAAACCGAGCGATAGCGAGGTTTTGTGCGATGCCGGGACCTCTTCGCCGATTCGTGAAAGCGGATAAATGAAGGTGTAATCTATTCCAAAGTAAAGCAATGCCGGATTGCGGTAGCTTGCCCCAAAAGACAACTGGTCTGAATTCAATCCGCTGCGTAGTCCGATTTTATTTGAGAACTGCCATGTCTCTACACCGATAAAATAATTAAGCGCTTTATCATCGATAGATTCCGATGAATATTCACCTTCGAGGGAAAAAGTGTATTTGCCATGTAATTTATATGCCACTCCCAGTCGCGCTTTCATCGGCGATTTGCTTGCTATGCTCGATAGCGCTAAATCCGGTGCAATAGCATTTCTTACAAATATGCCAAAAGTGAAATTGTGTATGGGTTCAGCGATTGCCCCGATATCGAGCCCGAGTGAATTTGCACTATAGCCGTATTTATCAAAAAACGGGTCATCGACAACATCGTCCTCGCCATAGACAAAATTTTCGCACATAAAATTGCTAATGAAAAATTTGCTGCGAATTCCAAATGAAACTTTTTGTCCTAACTTGCGCCCTACCGAAAGCGCAATGATATTGCGGCGATATATATCTGAATACAGCATATCCGCCGATAGTCCGAGTGACAAATAGCCGGGGAGATGATGAACATACCCGAGCGCTCCGGTACCGAGTGCATCATCACTGAATCCACAATACATCGTTGTGAAATGTGAAACGAAGGAATTTTGCGGAAAAAGGTCGAGACCCGCCGGATTCCAGCTTAATGCAGCGGGGTCGTCGGAAATTGCGGCAAATGCTCCGCCCATACCCTGCGCACGCGCTCCATGAAGAGTTTGACACATAGCACAGCCGATAGAAAGCGCAAGCAGCATCGATAATCCTAAGAAGATTTTCATATTATAGAATAGCATGTTTCTCACTGCATCTTTCTTTCCTATCGAAATCGTTTCTTAAATCCTACATTATCTTGCAATATATACCGTTCCCCGGCATACTGTCTCGCCGTGGACACGGATTATATATAGATACGGTCCGTTCTCCATAAGTCTTCCGCCGCTATCCTTGCCATCCCAGAATATTGTGCCATCCACGCTTTGTTTTATATCACCGTTCTTGATTTCACGAACGAACTCATTCTCGAGTGTATAGATATAGACAATGCCTTCATTCTCGCTCATTCCGGGATACTCAAATTTGCCGAATTCATTTATTCCATCGCCATCGGGCGTGAATGGTTTCGGATGAATGAAACATGTCTCATCGTCACAGGAAACAACTCTGATAAATACCGAATCCTCTGCAACACAACCGGAATCATCGACAGCGAGAATTGTATAGGTTATGTCGCTGACAGGGAAAGCGAATGGTTCCAAAGTTGTCGCATCGGAAAGGTACATGTCCGGTGACCACTCGGTATTAAAAGGCTCCACCGCTCCGGTGATAATCGCATGAAGTCGGGTGATGTCGCCCTCGCACAATGAATCCGCATCGGTATAAGCACTCACTCCCAGCATGCACACAAATGTATCGCAAACCTGAGTGAATATCCACAAGCTATCGTGAGCAAAGCAACCGTTTTCGCTGACCTCGACCCGGTAGAGCATCGAGTCATACGATGCCACTACTACAATCGATTCTTCGATTGCCGAAGTGTTCCAGAGATAGCTGTCATAGCCATCTCCCGCGTGAATAACAACCGTGCTGTCTATGCACACCGTGGTATCCGATATCGATATATCCGGATTGGGAATAACTATAACTGTAACCGTTCCGGTATCGGTACAATCGAATGAATGGGTAACAATGACCGTGTATATTGTGGTTGTCATGGGAGTCGCAACCGGTGTCGGTGAGTTTGCATTATCGAGGTTTGCCGTGGGTGTCCAGAGATATGTAACAAAGCCGTTATAAGTTCCCGCATCGACCCACAAGTATGCAGTATCTCCTTCGCAAATTGTTGTATCCGGGCAAACGACAATATCGAGTGTACACGGTATCGAGCAATCTTCGGTGAATACCCTTAAGCTATCGCATGCAAAACAACCAGATTCACTAACTTCCACCCAATAGAGCATCGAATCATAGCTTGCCACGACAACAATCGAATCTTCGATTGCTAAAGTGCTCCAGAGATAGCTGTCATAGCCATCCCCCGCATGAATCACAACCGTGCTATCGAGACAAACTGTTGTATCAGGTATCTCTATTACCGGTAGCGGGATTGTGAATATCCAGAATGTATCCTGTGAAATGCATCCGTCTTCTGCAACCTCGAGCCAGTAAAGGAGTGAGTCGAAATCGGCAATAATATCGAGCGAATCACCGGTCGAACCGTCACTCCATAGATAATCATCAAAAATTGTATCCGTCCGAATTGTTAATGCGCTGCCCCGACAAACCGCTGTGTCCGGTATATCTATTACCGGCAACGGAATTGAGAATATCCGGAATGTATCCTGTGAAATGCATCCATCCTCGGTAACTTCGAACCAATATAGCATCGAGTCGAAATCGGCAATCACTATAATCGAATCGTCTATCGAGCCGGTACTCCAGAGATATTCATCATAAACTGAATCAGCTTTGATAACGACCGAATTCCCCCAACAAATGGAAGTGTCTATTATATCAACTACGGGTAATGGAATTGTGAAAACCCAAAAACTATCCCGCACCGTACAGCCTGCTTCAGTTACATCGACCCAATAGAGCATCGAGTCATAAGAAGCGATTACATCGAGCGATTCCTCCGTTGCACCGGTATTCCATAAATATGTATCATATCCTGTGCCGGCATGTAATATGAACGGGCTGTCGAAACAAACTGTCGTATCGGGCAGGTCGATTACCGGCAAAGGTAGCACCACAATTATAGCCGAATCGGTTGCAATACAGCCGGAATCGTCGATTGCAGTTACTGTAAATGTGCCTGTCGAATCGATAACTACGATTGGGTTTTGCGATGTCGGGTCGTCGAGTCCCGAACCCGGTGACCAGTTGTAACTCACCGAGCCATAACCGCCGTGCGCGAGAGCATGCAATTGTGTAGTATCACCAAAACATATCGAATCATCATCGACTGTAACATCGACTTCGAGCGAGCAGATAAGTTCATACATGTATATATCCCAGCAAACCGAGTCGGCGTTTGCGCCGCATTCCTCGGCGAAATCCGCAGCATGAACACATATCAGGATGGTATCGAATGGAGTGAGACTGATTCCGGCATCGATGAGATTAAACTCGAGCACACCGAACGACCACCACATACCTGCGCTGTCTAGGTCGTAAAATGCGCCATCGAATTTCAGCCATATCGAATCGGGATCGACACCCGTGCATGTGTCATCGATATTTATTGTGATTATTGGAGAATCCTCGAGCACTTCTCCGATAGGACTTATCCCCCAGAATGTAGGTGGCTGAAGGTCGAGCATGAAATACGCGCCTGCGGGAAGACCCTCGGCGCTGACGCCATCGATATCTTCGAGTGCGGTTATCGCGGTGTAGACCGTTTCACACGAGAGCCAATCGTCATCGGGTATGAAAATAAGCGTATCGCCGGAATGAGAAATACGGAAATCGCTGTCGAGAATACCTGTCTCAGCTCCGATATCCAATCGCAATGTTGACCAGTCGATAGTTGTATCATCCGTGATGTAGAATTTTATCTGCATTCTTTCGCACGATGTTATAATCGAATCCGATGGCAATACTGGATCGATTATCGGTGGTAATGCCAACCTGAAAGTGTAACACAATTCCGAACTCGACACACATTCCACCGGATAATCTCTATCCGAGGCGCCGATGCATACTGTAAAAACAGTATCCTCGCTATCGGCGAGAGCGATAAAATCTATTTTCAGAACCGTGTCTGTATATGAAAGCCCCGTGTAGGGCATATAAAAGCTTTCATCATTTATGCTGACCCATATAGTTGTATCATCGACACCTATCCAGTCTGTGATAACAACTGTCGCTTCAACGGGAATCGAATCGAGAACTGTGTCTGGCGACGGAAATACCTGTCTAATAGTCGGCGGAGTGAAATCTGTCGGGAAAACTAACGAAAGTCCATGAGAAGTATCGGGCACAATCCGAACTCCCGATGTTGTGCTGAGACCTTCACTCATGCGCATCCAGTGCATTGTCGAATCGCCGTATGGGAGGGGTGGATAAAACACTAGCGTTGTATCATTCATCCACCGTAATGAATCCGGGAAATGGAATCTGAATGTATCGAATTCCACAATAAGTGTCATCATATCGACAATCGATGAATCTCTGATAATGAAGATAAAAGAGTCGGGTTCACATCCGAAATAGCCCCACAGAATTCCTGTCAGCGGGGGTTCGTCGAAATCTTCGACGCACACGACAATCGTATCCGAGCCGCTATTGCCGAAAGAATCGGTGGCGGTAACAATGAACTGGAATTCATTACCGGTATCGGGTGGCGCCCAGAAAAACGAGCCTGTGTTGGCAAGATTTCGGGCAAGATATACCCAACTAACTCCGCTGTCGGTTGAATACTGGATATCGATTGGATGCGTGGGATTTCGCCCGGGCCAATACCCCGGTACCGACATAAATGAATCGATACTCGTATCGTAATATATGTAGCCGCCCTCGACCGATAGTAAAAAGCAACTATCCAACGGGACAGCCGTTACATTTGGATTTCTGCTGTCCCCCGGACGCGAATCCCCCGCGCCAACATTGTATTCCTCCTCCTGTCCGGGGCATGGGCAGGGAATTTGAACGAAGAACACATCCCAGTTGCCAATATCATTTATAATGCGGATAAATTGATAAGAATAGGTTACAGTATCAATCTCTTCCGGGATAACCAGCCAGCCGGTTTCCGGGGATGTTATCGCATAATCGGTTACAATAATTGTATCGTTGTTATCAGGTGTTATCAATTCGATGGATACTGCGGACATGGAGAAATTCTCGCCGGAGAACTCGATTGTATCGCCAATTTCGTAGCAACCCATTCCCACAGCGCTAATTCTTATCCATTCACAGTAAATCTCGATTATTCCAATTAGATAGACTGCACCGGAATATTCTATCTGAACAGAATAGAATCCCTGCGGCATGGCGGGAGTTTCAAAAGTCATGCTCGTTGAATCCGCTCCAAACGATGGTGTAACGGAGACTCCGCCAATTGAGAGTGTCATCGGAGAATAGAGATTTTCACCGTAAATAGTATAAATATCACCCGGATAAAGGCATGTATCGATTTCCGCCACCGGTTCACCCGGTGCCGGGTCACATGGATTCAAAGTATCGCCAAGCCCGGACATAGCGAGCATGATATTTACAATAAATCTATGGTCCATCGGTTCGATATATCCAACTACCGGCGCTTCGAGTGTATGATTATCTGCAATTGCCAGAATTCGTCCGCCGTTTTCGCATGGACAATCTATCGAATCGGATGTCGGGTATGAAATAGCTGCCAGAATCTGCGCTCCGCTTTCGTCCCATGCAAATGCATGTGCAGGTAGAGATGCGAGAATTATCGCGGTATATTCGAAATGTAAATATTCTATGCCATCGGTATATGGCGGGTAATCGGCAATATTTGTCGAATGGACAAAACCGCCTGTGCCGGAATAATACAATCCGGTATTCCACCTTGGGTCATTGAGAAGCTGGTTATGAGGTGTGCCGTCACGGATTGGCATAACAAGGACATTTCCGCCGTGACATACAAAATCTATTATCTGACTTCGCTGGGAACTGCTGAAACCTGTGGGGCCGAATGTCCCATGGTGCATCAGTATCAGCATTTCATATTCCTCGAGTTCGGGATATCTCCCGGAGTCGGTAGTGAATTCGATATTTCCTCCCGCTACAGTCAGACTGTCCCACAGCGCTTGATATGTGGTGCGGTCGTGCCAGCCGTTCATGGGCATATCATCAACAAGAACATCCTGCGCGTAAACAGCAGCGGGTAAGATATACAGAAGCATTGCAATCAGCTTCAGCAGTGATAAAGCTCTTTTATGGTATGTCAGATTATAAATCGGCAATTTCATTTACTCCTTTAAATTTTCAGCCATCAGCTATACCATTTTCCTCAATGAAATTCAACAAATCTGGATTCCCGCTTGCGCGGAAATGACAAGGTCTTCATAACTGTGTTAGCAAGTATCCAAGTTGAGTATATTTAAATATTAACAATTTTAACTTTTACTTAAAGTCTGCCTTGCATCATGTATTAATCATTCATTCAGCATTCTGCATTCATCTACCATGGCAATAATACCTCTACGGGTGTAGTTCTTGTTATATCCGTTCCATCGCCGAGTTGTCCATAGTCGTTATTTCCCCACGCCCATATTATGCCATCGGTTGTGTTAGCTAATGTGTGAGACCATCCTGCGGCGATAGATACAACATTGGATAAGAATCCGATTCCACCGGGACCGAGAACTTGAGTCGGTATATCTCTATCGATACCGGAGTCGAATATGTCTTCGGAACCACCCCATGGACCGTATCCAAGCTGCCCCGATTCGTTATCACCCCATGCCCATACTGTACCATCGGAGCGTAGCGCAATAGTATAATATTTCCCTGTTGCTATCGCTACAATATCGGTTAAATAGCCTGCCCCGCCCGGACCGACCACCTGCACGGGAATATCCCGGTCGGATGTGCTTCCATTGCCAAGCTGTCCGCAGTAATTCCTTCCCCATGCCCAAACTGTGCCATCGGCTTTTAGCGCCACACTGTGATTACCGCCTGCGGAGATTGCAATTATCTCAGACAAATATCCCACTCCACCTTCGCCAAGAACCTGAAAGGGAGTATCGCGGTCTATTCCGGGGTCGAAATCGGAATCATCGCCACCGTGGTTGCCATCGCCAAGCTGACCGTTGAAATTGCTTCCCCATGTCCAAATTGTGCTGTCGGTTCTAAGGGCAATGGTATGCCATGAGCCTGCGGATACAGTTAGAACATTACCCAATGGCCACAATCCCCCGGTAAATAAAACCTGTTTAGGTGTGTTCTGGTCGATTCCGGTATCATAAGCCGATCCGGAGCCGCCTGCTGTGTCGATACCGAGTTGTCCGCTTTTGTTATATCCCCATGCCCACATATATGTGTCGGATGTTCTGGCAATTGTGTGAGCGAATCCAGCTGCAAGAGCGGTAACATTATCCAGAAATACCGTTCCAATGCTATCTGTAACTTCGACAGGTATATCCCTGTTCGTCAGAGTTGCATCACCGATTTGTCCGCGATGATTTCTTCCGCATCCCCACACTGTGCTGTCAACTCGAAGGAAAACCGTATGTTGATGTCCTGCAGCGATTGCGATTATGTTATTGCTTCCCGGACCGATTGCCTGAACCGGAATATCGTTGTCGATAGTCGAGCCGTCTCCGAGCTGTCCGCTTTCGTTAAAACCCCAAGTCCAGACTGTGCCATTGTATCTTAGCGCTACGGAATGTCCCATTCCAGCTGCAAGCATAACGATTTCATTGCATTCTCCGGGAACAACTCCGGGATTCGATGCGGCTATATAGAGCGCAATCCAGTCGGAGTAAAACTCGCGATTAGGGATATCGGTACCAAAATCCCATATAATATGATAATCTCCGGGTCCGATTATCGAACCGGTGTCGCTCGGTTCGATGAATGTCTCGCAGGTAAGTGTTTCGCTGCTATCGGTTATGGCATCGACAAAAATCGATAAAGTTTCATCAACCTCGATTCCCTCTATACTATACCATATATCCCAAAGCTTGCTGCCATCGGTTCGCTGTCCATGTTCGGAAATCGATACTGTGAAAGCGAAAGCAGCAGAAAGATAGGCAAATAGAGTTAAAAAGACAAAACATTTAAACCAATTGTGCATCGAGTATCCTTTTTTTTTCATTTTCTTCTTTCCCTCAATAATAAATATATCGGTTTTTTTTTATTTTCAATCTTGACAATTAGTTTTTTTTATCTGTTTTACAGAATATAGGAACAGTGAATAACCAACATATTTCACAAAAGGAATTAACCGCTAGTACCGCGAAAAACGCGGGGAGAATCGAACTGCCATTTGATTTACTGGACTATTGTTTTTTTAATGAGATAGACGAAGATAGTATCATTTCTGAATATAAAGAACAAAGAAAAGTCACAGAGGAAACAAAAAAAAAGATTATCGGTCATCGGTTTTGAACGCCTGAACACCGATTACCCAATTCAGTTTTTCTTTGTACCCTCTGTGTTTCCTTTCATTGTGTTCTCTGTGGTTAAAATTTTTTCTCTGTGGTTGGTTTTAGAGAGTATAAAAAAATGTCAAAACAAAATATTTTTACAATAGGTTTGTGGTTAAGTATAATGCAATCCACAATCCGAAATTAAGGTGTCATTTCCCTTTTTTTCTAACATCTCCTTCGGTGTATAATTTAATAAAGTTTAAAAGCATTCCCACCCGGTTTTTTGGCATAACTGCGACTCGATGCATTATAATTCTCATCATTTCTTTCATAGCTCTCTTGATTTCAGTTCGAGTTTCCGACAGTGTGGGAGGTATAATCATTATAAATAGCTGCTCATTCAAATCTCGATGAATAAGGTTATCGGGAGTAATTTTCGTGTTGAATTTATCGGAGAAAAATTCAGATAAAGATTTTAATCTCCTTCTGGGTGGAATCTTATCACATTCCCATGAGGCGATTGTATAATGTGCGCACTGAAGCAGTTCTGCAAATTCTTTTCTCGAGTATTCCTCTCTTTTATCAATCCAACCGCAAACACGACGCATGAAAACCATATTGTTACCGAAATAATAGCTTGGCTGGTTATATACAATAAGAGATGACGAATCCTGTGGATTAAGTTCCTCGAGTATTTTTTCTTTTATGTGTTCAGGCATTCTCTTTTTATTACTCATCCATTTTCTGACGGTATCGTAGTTATAGCCTGTAATCTCGGCAATATAATCCAGTCCTTTACCGTATTTATCGAAAATTACTTTGGTTTCCTTATAGGGATAACCCCAGAAAACATACATTTCACCATGGACTTTGCTATCACGACTCTTGTATTCGTCGATTGTATGCAGGATCTCCAAGCAATTTTCAAATGTAATATCATCAAACGGATTTTCAAATATATAACCACGGGCTTGTGCCCAGCTAAATAGATTGCCGATGACTTTCATGGATGTCTTCAAGTCATGTTGATTCCCGCCTGTTTTTTTAAGCATCTCAAGCATGAGGATGATGTGAAATCGATTGAACCAGCGAATTTGCCAGTCCGACCAATAATCCATGCAATGAGCATAATCTTGATATACCTCGGCAACAGTTAGCTCTATTTCATCGAAAAGAAAATCGAAATACTTTTTTCGCACTCGACCGAAAGTGGCATAAAAAAGCTCCATTGGGTCATATCCTTCAGCAATAGAATTCTCGATAAGTTCATGAAGTCGGGTTGCTTCCTTTTTATCCGATGTGTTTAAAGAAATCTGGCGCCTCTTGCTATTATCATCGTAAAACCAATAAACCCAGACTTTTTGTGCCTTCGCAATTTTTCCCATAATCAATATCCTCCGTTATTTCTTCCATATAAACGAATTTATGCAACACAAGCAAGATAAAAAGAAAAAGCTTTATTTAAAGTTATTTATTTAATACAAATTTAAATCTAATATAATTTAGTAAAAATACATTTTCTATTTCAACAGATTGGCTTTCGCAGCAAGCTCGAGAATTCTTTGCGCTCTTGCGACAACCGGTGGGTCTATCATTTTCCTGCCGAGTGCAACGACTGCGCTTCCTTTTGCCTGTGCCTCGTCGAAAGCGGTAACAACCCTTTTCGCATACTCGATTTCATCCCCCGTGGGATTGAAAACACGGTTTATTATTTCCACCTGCGATGGATGTATCGCACCTTTGCCATCGAAACCGAGTTCTTTTGCCTCGCGGGTTGAACTCTCGAGACCCTCGATATCCTCGATATTGCTCCACACAGTATCCGAGGCTTGCACACCTGCGGCTTTAGCGCCCAGAACGACCATGCTTCTTGCAACGAACTGCTCACGACTATCCCGTGTGCGCTGAGCACCGATATCACGCGTGAAATCCTCGGCGCCGAATGCAAGCAAAACAATGGCAGGTGAAGAGGAAGCTATCTCGAACGCATTCCAGACTCCTTTTGCCGATTCGATTATCGGCATATAGTAAATTCCTTTCGAGATATTATGCTTGTTCTTGAGTTCCTGCACTATTTCATCGACAATGTGGATATCATCGGCGCTTTCAGCTTTGGGTATAAAGATAGCATCCGGCTCGGCGGGTATTACTTCCTCGAGGTCTTTTTTCCCGAACGGCGAGGATACAGGATTTATACGAACTGTTTTTTCGGTATCGCTGAATTGAACATTCCTCAATATCTCGCGCACCAGAATCCTCGAGGCAAGCTTTTCCGATGGATGCACCGAATCCTCGAGGTCGAGAATGATGCAGTCCGAGCCGAAGAGAAAAGCATTTTGCGAGAGATAAGGATTGTTTCCCGGCATATACAATCGGCTTCGTCGTAATTTATCTTTCATCGGAGTTCTCCTTTGCAAGTCTGATAGCGGCTTCGACCCTGGCTCGAAGAACATAAGGCAAAGCACCGTCATCGACAACGACGAGCTTGCCATCGCATACTCCCGCTTCCTTTGCCGCCGACTCGATTTCCGAGCGAATTTTGTCGCCATAAAGTTTCTCTACACTTGTCTCGAGTTCTATCTGCAGACCGCTTTTCGATGCCAGAGGATAGTAGGTTACTTCAACATCGCCACGGTTTTTTCCACCCGCTGTGAATGACATTTTTACCTCCATAGGTTTATATTGATTATAATATAAATAAACGAAGAGAAATGCAAGAGAAATTCAATTGATGATTTACGATTGATGTTAGCCCCGCACCACATCCAGAAGAATTTTGCCACAGAGGGCACGGAGAAAAAAGGTGAGCGGTGTGTGATGAGTGGTAATCGATAATCGGCTATCATCCCTCTTCAGCGAACAGCTTAGTCTTTCATTCTGGATTCCTAATTATCTCGAGCAGAATCTCACGCCGGTTCATCGAAGGAACATTGAGGACAAGTTGCAGAAGCCGATTGAGTACTATCCCGACTTTTGGTCCCGGCTCGATTTTCAGGATTTCCATAATATCGTCGCCATTTACCGCGAGGTCAGCAACCGACAGCGGAGGTTTCGCATCGAGTATTTTTTGCACGCGCTTTTGATAGCGCATTTCCCACTCGATATCGCCGCTGAGACCTTGCGCTTTAGTATCGGCAAAGCGAAGTTCAAAGAGTTTATCGATAAGTTCTCCGCATCGCCGGCAAAATCTTCTCACACCTTTATCGGTTTCAGCATGAGTGAACATGTGAAGCCGCACCAATTGTGCGACATCCGTGGCAAATTTTCTGGAGAAAGCAAAATGCACGAGCCATTTTTTTGCGACTCGCGCAGCGCTCTCCTGATGTCCGTAGAATTTTGCGCGCTCATCCTCGATAAACCGGTGTTGCGGCTTTGTAATATCGTGGAAAAGCGCGGCAAATCGAACCATTTTGTCGGGGGGGCATTCATCGAGAGTGTGCATGATGTGCCCGAACACATCGTACGCGTGCATTCCGCCGGGCTGAGTAACACCGACACATTCGACAAGCTCGGGCAACAGACTATCGAGCCCTCCGATTGCGAGAAGGCATTTTATTGCATTCGATGGCTTTGGAAGGAGCATTATTTTCGCGAATTCTTCCCCGATTCGTTCGACTGCAATCTTTGCGAGTCCGGCTACCGATGATTTCGCAAATTCGATTGTTTCCTGTTCAATATCGAAATCAAGTTTTGCGCTAAGCCGGCACAGTCGGATAATTCGCAGGGGGTCGTTGGTAAAAGCATCGCTATCGACTGCACACAGTATTCCTGCGCTAATGTCGGCGATACCCCCGCATGGGTCGATGAATTCACCATTTCGCAAGTTATATGCGATTGCATCGACCGAGAAATCGCGCTCCCGCAGATCATCCTCGACAGGCATGTCTTTATCGGGTATCGAGCCATCAGCGTTTCTCCGCGATGGAATCGAGAAATCGTATTCTGTTCCCTCGCAGTAGAATTTGATGACACCAAATGATTTGCCGACTAGATCCGCAAAACCGTATTTCTGCAGTATTGCTACAAGCTCATCGAGAGCGATACCTGTAACTAATATATCGCTATCCGAACGCGGCAATTCAAGAATGACATCGCGCACATATCCCCCGACGAAATAGACTTCTCCCTTTTCGTGGAGTTCGTCGAGGAGATTTTCTTGCAGAGTCCACTTTATGTCTCGCGCTGTTGTTTGCATTATTTATCCTCGATATGAAATACATCCGAACGCACCCGCGAACTGTGGATGTTCTGGAACTTTTACCTCGATGTCGAGTTCTTCTTCGAGGAGTTTAATCACAGCGGGGCTTCGAGCTACGCCGCCCGATGCAGCTACAATATCCACCGGAAAACGGCGAATGAGTGTGGCAAATCGTTTTACAACGGATAAATTCGCACCTGCGGCAAGATTTTCCGATTTAATTCCCTGTGCGATTTTCTCGATAATCTCTGTTTCTGCAAAAACTGCACATGTCGAGCTTATCGTGGCGGGATTCTCATGATAGCTGGAGAATTCATCGAGTGGCATTCCCAATATTCGCGCCATATTTTCCAGGAACCGCCCTGTCGATGCCGCGCATCTGTCCGATGTCAGAAAATCGACTGCATTGCCGTTTTCGACATGAATCACTTTTGTGTCCTGCCCGCCAAAATCGACAAGCGTGAAATCCTTTATATCCAGCATTCTCGATGCCCCGATTGCATGAGCCTGAATTTCGGGTATTTCTCTTGCACCGGCAAGTTTGGCGCGCTCACGACCGAAACCGGTGGCGATAATCTCGGCATCGGTAGTAAATCCAAGCTTCTTAATATCTAATGCAAAGCCGCTATCGGTAGCATTCCCGAATTTTCGATAGAATTCTGAAGAATCAAAAAGAGTCAGCGATAATTCTCCCGAATCTCTATGATATGCGACCTTTGTGTATCTGCTGCCTATGTCTATTCCAATTTTCATAACATTAAGCTTTTTAGACGGGATTAACAGGATTGACAGGATAAGAAAAAAGAAAACCATCCTGTTATCCTGTCTATTTTTTTCTTTCTTTTCTTTGTGTTGTCGCTCAACTTAACCTATGTTTAAGCATTTCGACAAATGCCTGAAGCCGCATACGGGTTCGTGCATCGATGACAAAACTCTCTCCGCCTTCTATGAGGATATATGGGATGTCGAATGCTTTGCGCAATATAATATCTTCGATTTGCCGGAAACAGAAAGCCTCGGCATAATGCACAATGCCGTGAATGTTACGCAATTTAATTTGTTCCTTTATATCTTCGATGCGCCTGAAAACGGAATATGGATAAGTATATTTTCGATACTGCTCGATTATATCATTTGTGTCGAAAGGCATCGAGAATTGGCGCTGAACCTCGTTGAATACGACCCGTGCATTATATCTTTCAAGAACATCGTATATATCCCCAAATAGCGGTGGAACACCGATATATGCAAGTCGAACTTTCTGCTTCATTTCCGCTTTTTCTTTCGCTTCACCAATAAAGGATATGAGTTTGTTTACAAATGCATCCGGATTGCCCTCAAAGTCGCTTGTCGAAACAAGGTGAATATGATTCTCCCACCCCGAGACCTTGTTTTCTATCCATGTAAGTCGGTCTATTTTGTGAGCGTATTTGCGGATAGAATCGAGTTTTTTTTTCCATTCGATAACTTCGTTCCAGTTTTGGACTCCAAGATTATTCGCAAGATGCTTCATTTCGCGCTCGAGCAAGTCTCTGTTGCCGTCATAGGGGAAAGAAAATGGGAACACTCGCACATCATTCGCCTGCAAAGTCTCGGTGAGTGCATGTGTATTCGAGCAATCACCCTGCATAACTGCGACAACTTGAGTGATTCCTTCGGTGAGAACGGCGCCGTATATGCCCTTTATCCACCAGCATACATTCCGTGGGTAGCCATCGATTTCCGCCCTCCGGATAAAATCATCCCGAAGAGGATTTGAGATAAAAAGATTGTTTAAATCCACAGGAATCGCTCCAGATGCATAGATAATCTCGCATGGAACAGTTGTGGTTATGCCTATTTTTCGTGTTTCATCGGTATTCATCTTCTTTCTCGTCTTCCTTTAAGGTAATCGCGAAGTTCGCGTTCTTTATCACGGTCTTGCTGTTTTTCCAGAAGATAGCGTTTTTTCTGATATTCCTTTCGTCCTTTTGCCAGACCTATCTTGATTTTAACCAGCCCTCTACCATTAATGTAGATTTCCAATGGTATTAGAGTTAATCCTTTCTCATCGGTTTTGGCTTTTAGTTTAAGTATTTGCCTTTTGTGCATTAAGAGCTTTCGCCGCCTGCGCGGGTCGGGGATGTATGCGCTCGCTTTTTCGTATGGAGAAATATGCAGACCATAAAGCCATAGTTCGCCATTTTTTACGCGAGCATGAGAATCCTTGATGCTAACTCGACCGGCTCGAACGGATTTGACCTCGGAACCCTCGAGAACTATACCAACCTCGAATGTATCGAGTATGTCGTAATCTCGAAATGCCTTTCTATTTCTCGCAACAGTGCCCATAATTTTCTCCTTGACTTTCCATTACATCGGAACAAATTAACATATTACAAGAATTATGCAAGAATATTTGCCGGGGTGGCGGAATTGGCAGACGCGCTAGATTCAGGTTCTAGTGGGCATTAGCCTGTGCGGGTTCAAGTCCCGCCTCCGGCAAGTTTCAAATCTGTCTCTACATTTTTCAAAAAATTACCGCGGAGACCGCTGAAAGCGCAGAGAAAAATAAATAAACTTTGACAGAATAACAGGATGGTTTTCTTGTCCTGTCAATCCTGTTAATCCCGTCTAAAAAATATGTATGAAAAAACTCCGCGTTCTCTGCGTCCTCTGCGTTAAAATTCCTTTTGAATAATAATTGCAAGTTTTAATATTCACAAAATAAAAAGGAGAAAGATATGCCTGAACCTCTTATACTCGATGGGAAAACACTCGCAAAATCTATCGAGGAATCATTAAAAACCCGCGTTGCTGCAATTATCGAAAAGAGCGGCAGAATACCGGTCCTTGCGACTATCCTAGTGGGTGACGACCCGGCATCGGCGACTTATGTCAAGATGAAAGGCAATGCCTGCAAGCGGGTGGGTATGGAATCGCGAAAGATTCACATGCCTGAAGAAACAACCACCGGGGAATTGATGGCTCAAATCGACACGCTAAACAATGACCCGGATGTGCACGGAATACTACTTCAGCACCCGGTACCGAGCCAAATCAACGAGCGGTTGTGTTTTGACCGTATAGCCTTGCCAAAAGATGTCGATGGCGTAACATGTCTCGGATTCGGCAAAATGTCGATGGGAGAATTTGCATTCGGCAGTGCAACACCGGCGGGTATCATGAAAATACTCGACCATTACGGTATAGAACTCAAGGGTAAGAATGCGGTCGTAGTCGGACGCAGCCCGATACTCGGCAAACCGATGGCAATGATGCTCCTTAACAGCCATGCAACCGTTACAATCTGCCATTCCCGGACTCAGAATCTGTCCGATATTGTTCGTGGTGCCGATATTGTGGTCGGCGCGGTTGGTAAGCCGCAATTTATCAAAGGAGATTGGATAAAAGACGGCGCTGTTGTGATAGATGCCGGATATCATCCCGGAAGAATCGGTGATATCGACCTTGAAGCCGCAATTCCTAAAAGCAGCGCATATACACCAGTGCCCGGCGGTGTCGGACCAATGACAATATCTACACTGATAGCCCAGACTGTCGAGGCAGCGGAAAAAGGAATATAAAATTCAGAATGTGGAATAAAGAATTAAAAGCATTTGCACCGATTACTTAAGATTGACGATTTGTCACTACACCGTTCCCTTAAATAAGCTCAGGGAACGGAACGGTCATTGAGTTTGTCGAAACGAACCTGTTGAAATGACCGATAACCGACAACCGATTACTCTATCTTGATTCTTTATGCTGCGTATGCTTGCGGCACTTTGGGCAGTATTTCTTTAGTTCGAGCCTATCGGGATTATTCATTTTATTCTTAGCGGTGATATAATTTCGTGATTTACATACCGTGCAAGCAAGAATAACATGCTCTCGTTTTGTCTTTTTCGCCATAGGACATCACCTTTGCCTGATTTATTCCAGCCAAAACAACCTTTTGATTGGATATAAGGGGTTCAAAATTTTGAACCCCTGTTTTTTAAAAACTTACTCGACAATCTCAGCCACAACACCTGCACCGATAGTTCTGCCACCTTCGCGAATAGCGAATCTCAGACCGGTCTCCATCGCGATAGGAGCAATAAGCTCGATATACATACCATCGACATTATCACCGGGCATAACCATTTCAACCCCTTCGGGAAGCTGAAGCGAGCCGGTAACATCGGTTGTACGGAAATAGAACTGCGGACGATAGCCTGAGAAAAACGGCTTGTGACGACCGCCTTCGTCCTTCTTGAGAACATAGACTTGAGCCTTAAATTTCGTATGCGGAGTGATTGTTTGCGGTTTTGCCAGAACCATTCCGCGTTCAACATCGGTTTTTTCGATACCGCGAAGAAGCACACCTACATTATCACCGGCTTCGGCATAATCGAGGATTTTTCGGAACATCTCGAGTGAAGTTGCGACAGTCGTTCTTGTATCCCTAATACCGACAATTTCGATTTTATCGCTTGGATTGATTCTCCCGCGCTCGACTCGCCCGGTTACAACCGTGCCGCGACCTGTAATCGAGAATACATCCTCGATAGGCATAAGATATGGCTTATCGATATCGCGAACAGGTGTAGGAATGAAATTGTCAACAGCTTCCATAAGCTCGATAATTGGCTCAAATATCGGGTCATCAACATTAGCATTTTCGTCCAAACCCTTATTCATCGCATCGAGAGCACTCCCCCTGATTATAGGAGTATCATCGCCGGGATACTTATAATCCGTCAAAAGTTCACGAAGTTCAAGCTCGACAAGGTCGAGTAATTCCGGGTCGTCAACCATGTCGGTCTTGTTCATGAATACAACGACAGCCGGGACATTAACCTGACGGGCGAGAAGAATGTGCTCTCGCGTTTGCGGCATTGGGCCATCGGCTGCGGAAACAACCAGAATTGCGCCATCCATCTGAGCGGCACCGGTAATCATGTTCTTGATATAATCCGCATGACCGGGGCAGTCGATGTGTGCATAATGGCGGTTCTCGGTTTGATACTCGACATGCGCGGTATTAATTGTAATACCTCTCGCTTTCTCCTCGGGTGCATTGTCGATAGAATCGAATGTTGCAACATCGGCAAGCTTGTTTCGGTTGAGCACCATTGTAATTGCGGCAGTAAGTGTGGTCTTACCGTGGTCGATATGACCGATGGTGCCGATGTTCACATGTGGTTTAGTTCTTTCGAACTTTGCCTTTGCCATAACTCCTCCTGTGTAAATAGTTATTTGCTTCTTAAATATTACCCAAAAAATTTGTCATAAATCCGCGTAATTAAATTGCCCATAAAACCATGGGAATCGGTTTTTTCGCTTTTTTCAACAAATTTCAGCAAATCGATTCCTTTTTCACTTAAAACCTCAGTAGCTCTTTTGTCCCAATACTGGCAAAAAGCCTGGATTTTTTCAAGTTCACCTTTATCGAGCCAGACTCCGCAACCTCGAGGGCAATGGTCGATTAGTATCCCAGATGAATATGCATAGTTTACTTTTTTGCATAAAGCTCCACAAGCCGGGCATTTTGTATCGCTCTCAAGCAATTCCGTTTCAATAGGCTTTGGCTCGGAATTCTTCTCGAATTCATCGAAATACTCCTGTGGAATTTCAACCTGTCGTCTTCTAACTATCTCACCCAGGTCGTCACGGTTCACCCATTCTCCGTGACCGTTAGGGCAAGAAAAAATAGAAAGACCCTCATACTCCACTTTTTTAAGAGCGCCGTTGCATTTGGGGCAAATTAAGTTCATAGTATATTATTGTTTAAGTTCCCCAAAGCCCACTTCCGGAATTGAACCGGAGACCGCTTCCTTACCAAGGAAGTGCTCTACCGACTGAGCTAAGTGGGCTATATGTTAAATATCATAACTAAATTAAATATCCAAATTTTCATTTCAAAGCGGGAAAGGGGAATCGAACCCCCAACCCTCAGCTTGGAAGGCTGATGCTCTAGCCAATTGAGCTATTCCCGCAAAACCAGGAATTTGGAATCGGGAGTTAGCCCACATATCGTGGTGTGGACTGTTTTGGAAATCTAATTCCTAATGCCAGATTCCTGGAACCTAAAATTGGTGGGGGGTGGACTTGAACCACCGTAGGCTAAGCCAACAGATTTACAGTCTGCCCCCGTTGACCACTTGGGTACCCCACCGATAAATCAAAAAATAAAAAAATCAAAGAGCAAAATACGAATAAAAATATACCGCGCAAGCGTTTTCTTATTTAAAGCTGGAGAAGGGAATTGAACCCCCGACCGGCTGATTACAAATCAGCTGCTCTACCAGCTGAGCTACTCCAGCTTTCGCAAATAATCTAATTATTGTATCGGGCAAGTTTTGTCAAGCGTTTTTTGCGCTTCTCTTCGATAAGATGCAGGAATTATGGCAACAGTTGCTTTAATTCACCATCCCAATCGTTGGCAATCTTGTTCCGTTTTCTGTGTCAGTCAGCAATGAAAATGGTTATCAGTCATTTCGATAGGCTCAATGACCGGGCACCGTCCTGTTCCGTTCCGTTCACTGAGGTTGTCGAAGGAAGCTTGAAGAAGGATACGATCACCAATTCTGAATTCTTAATCCTGAATTTAAATTATTCTTGCATCTTTTTTTTTCCAATGTTATTTCAATTTAGTAGGCAAACCCAAAGGAGATTTTATAATGAAAAAGTATTTGTATCTAATTTTGATACTGTCATACGGATTAGCATTGTCATATCCTCGAACCTCTGTTGGCGAGATGTTTACCGGAAGCTGGTGCGGTCCTTGTAATGTTGCACATGACCATCTTGTTGCCAATCGCGGTTCATGGGAGGATAATGCCGCTGTGCTGCGGTTTCATTCCAGCGATGGACTCGAAATTGCCGGCTCGAGTTCCCGCGAATCTTACTATGGCACTTACTATGAAATGGGCTATGTGCCGCACATGTTTATCGATGGCGTCGATTTCACATCGAACTACTCGCTCTGGATACCGGGGATGAATGCTCACGCTGCAGTCGAATCCTATATCGGTATCGAGGAAATAGTAAATAACATTGATTCAATCGGTGTTCGGGTTTTCATCGAGGACTCGAGCTATACTGAAACTCAGCAGTACCGCATGATGGCTGTGATGACTGTGAATGGACTCGAGGATGCCGGTCATTTATATAATTGGGTTGTTCGGAAAATATACACGCCAACGACAGGCAGTATATTCAACATGGCTTATGGCGATACCGTTGAATTCAAATGGGCTCCCGCTCCCGAGCCGGAATGGAATCCTTTCGAATGCGATTTTGTTGCGTATGTGATAGGTCCCGAATTGCCCGATGTAGAAAATGCTTTCAAGACAATACCGCATTTTAGAGAGGAATACGACTATCGGATGGTTGCAGATAGAACGAAAGGAATATGTAATTCCGAGGGTATCGATGAGATAAATATGACATTGACTAACACAGGAATTGAAACGGATTATTACCACATACAGCTCATTCCAATATCCATGCCGGATGGCTGGGATGCTTATATGCTAACTGGGACAACGGATACTCACATCCCAGTGTTTCCTTTTGAAATTCATGAGATTCCTTTAACAATCGAGGGACCATCCGAGGGTATATGTGAATTCATTATCGTTATCGATTCGGATATGCTCGTGGATAGGTCGGATACGCTATTCTTCACAATTGCAAATGGTGTTGAAATTCTTCTGGTCAACGATTCAAAAAAGAGCGATTCTGTATGGTATGTAGATTATCTCGAGGATTTGGGTGATAATTTCCTATACTGGAACACTGAGACCGATGGTGAACTTATACAGTTCTCCGACTTCGAAATCGAAAAAATAATCTGGTTCTGCGGTGAAGACACAACCGAGACAATACAGGGTAATGAAAGAACAGAGATACGCAATTATCTGACTTCTTTCGATGGCAAAATGCTTATCACAGGTTCAGGCATAGGTAAAAATTGCCGGAGCGACATGACATTTTACACAATTACCCTGGGCGCACAATTTACCGGTGGTGTATTCACCGGTGATATTGTTGAATCTATAGATGGATACGAACCGCTTTCGGGATGGAGCGCTGATATCTCCGGTAGCAACAGAACCGAGATTGTTAATGCTTTCCCCGCATACGGCGGAATCAATGTTCTTGAATATGACGACGGTTCCGGAGCGGGAGTGGTCAAAGATAATGGCTCGTCGCGAACAGTGTATCTGGGATTTGCTCTTGAAAAAGTTACTTCTTTGGAAGATTTCAATGATTTCCTCGACAAGTGCATGAGTTTTCTTGAGGATGGCTTTGCCGGTATCGATGAAACAGCTAAGCCACAAAATATTTCTATTAATACATCGCCAAATCCCTTTAATTCAGGTGTCAAGATATTGTTGTCGGGTGTCGAGGAACATGAAATCGGAATTACGATATTCGATTTGAATGGGAAACAAATTGCGGATTCATCACCCGATAGCCGATTACCTATTTTGGGTAGCAGTTGCGTGGTTTGGCGCCCCGATGAATCTATTGGCAGCGGAATATATATTGTGCGGCTATCTGCTAATAACCGCACATTTTCAAAGCGAATTGTCTATCTTAAATAGTCTTCAAGATGAATACAATCTTAATTGAAAGGAGGATACAATGCAGCTTTCAAATCTTTCACAGTCGATTAAAGCGAGTTTAACTCTTTCTCTTTCTGCCAAAGCTCGAGCAATGCGCGCTCGAGGACTCGATGTAATCGCTCTTTCCGCAGGCGAACTCGATTTCTCACCTCAAAAAGAAATTCTCGAAGCCGGGAAGAGAACTATCGACAGTGATAATGTAAGATATACCTCGGCATCGGGAATGCCGGTATTGCGAAAGTCGGTTGCCGACAAGTATTCACAGAAATATGGCTCACAACTCGCAGCTGAAAATGTAATTATCTCATCGGGGGCAAAACAGTCGCTTGCCAATGGATTACTGACTCTTATCGACCCCGACGATGAAGTTATAATACCGGCGCCATACTGGGTGAGCTATCCCGAGATGGTCAAACTGGCGCGCGGGAAAGCGGTTTTTATAGATACGAGTTCAGAGCAAGGATTTAAAATCACACCTGAGCAAATTCACGCAGCGCTGTCGAGCCGTTCAAAAGTCCTTTTACTTAATTCACCGTCGAATCCTACCGGAGCGGTATATACAAAAAAGGAGATTGAAGCAATTGCAAAAATCCTCGATGGAACCGATGTCAACATAATCTCCGATGAGATATACGAAAACCTTGTTCTCGACGGCGAGTATTTCTCTTTTCTGCAATCCGGAACGGAAATCCTCGATAATGTACTTGTTGTCAGCGGAGTTTCCAAAACATACGCAATGACCGGCTGGCGAATCGGCTGGGCTATCGGTAATCCTCAAATTATTGCAGCTATGGGAAGAATGCAGTCTCACCAGACCTCGAACGCGTGCACAATATCGCAATATGCCGCAATCGAGGCGCTTGCCCGCGGCGATAGTTTTAGCATAAAAGTTACACCCATTATTCGCAAGAGAAGAGATATTGCACTCGAGCTTATGAAAAAAATCCCCGGATTCGAGCCGTTTATCCCGCATGGAGCGTTCTATATATTCTGTGATGTTCGGGACGCAATCGAAGACAGATTCAAATCATCGGTGGAACTGGCGGAATATCTGCTCGAAAAGGCTTTAGTGGCAATTATTCCCGGTGAAGCTTTTGGCGCACCTGGATTTGTAAGAATCTCTATTGCAGCATCGGAAGAAGCTATTACCGAGGCGCTTGGAAGAATTGGGGAAGCGCTGAGATAGAGCGATTACCAATTATCGATTACCTTTTTATCCGTGTGCTCTATGGCTAAAAATATTCGTGGTATGATTGAATTTCTAAATTCAGAATGGAAGAATGAAAGGCAAAAAAAAACTTATCTTTCCTTGAACCAGCAATATTATTAGCAAAAGAGGCAAACTCGCAAGAAGTAACCGATAGTTAATACCTGCAGAATAATCAGGAATGTTCGAATGAATAAACCTATCACAAATCAAGACGAATTATGGCAGGGTTTGGATTATATGGTTGCCGAACTTCTAAAAGAACGTAAATGCGAAGAAGCCTTACATGCTGCGGAAGAAGCCCTGCAAATTGCCGAGGAAACTTACCCGCTGAACCACAAGAATATTGTAGTTTCATTGACAACTATGGCAAAAGCATTCGCAGCTTGCGATATGAAAGAACCTGCGGAAATCTTTTATGATAGAGCATTGGAGACTGCGAGAGATGCTTTTGGTGCAAATTCAATCGATGTTGCAGCTTTGATAAATGATTTTGCAACACTTATGATAATGAATGAAAAAAATGAACAGGCGGCAATGCTTTTCAAACAAGCTGCGGCAATATTGCAGCAAGCGCCGGTATCTCGACCTAAACTTATGGCAGCTACCTTAACAGGTATGGCAAAGATTTATGAAGCGGAAGAAAAGTATGATTATGCCGAATCTCTTTATAATAAAGCATTGCAAGTATATCTGAATGCATACGGAACAGACCATCTCAGCGTAGCGGATGCAATGGATGCATTGGCAAAGTTTTATCAAAACCGTTCAAATTATGACAAAGCAGTGCGGTTCTTTGGTAAGGTGATGAAAATAAGAGAACAAAGTCTTGGCGAAGAACACCCGATGATTATTAAGTCTATAAACGATTTAGCCACTCTTAATCTTCAATTAAAAAAGTATGATTATGCCGAAACATTTTGTGCGCGTGCAGTTAAGATATTGGTAAAAACACACGGCAGGAACAATATCGATGTAGCACACGCTCTCGAAAAATTGGTAACAGTTTGCATGATTCAGGGCAAATACGCTGAAGCGCAGCCATTTTGTGAACGTGCGCTGGGAATATTTGAACAGAAAATGGAGCCGAAGCATCCCACAATGATTCGCATGTCGGATAAACTCGGGAAGATTATTGAAAATATTA